>CENZ01190727.1_pt1 | contig 10527 bp, 10 predicted proteins | sample 361341 | NCBI WGS metagenome assembly CENZ01 (sample SAMEA2619782, study PRJEB7988) | marine metagenome | biome: marine biome (ENVO:00000447); feature: deep chlorophyll maximum layer (ENVO:xxxxxxxx); material: "saline water (ENVO:00002010), including plankton (ENVO:xxxxxxxx)" | depth 50 m
AGCGTTACAACATCCTTCTCAAGAGGCACAGTTTCATATGATCCATCAGAGTTGACCAGTTTTGCATCAATCGAGATTGAAAAAAATAAAACAAAAAAACTGAATGTCTCAATGTATTTTTTTGAGTAAAGCATTGAACAATATTGAAGAAAATCTTTTGTACTGTCAAATTGACAGCGTCCTGTCTATTTGACAGCACCCTGTCGATTTCTTAGAATAGACACACTTCTAATATGTGGGGGTAACCATGTTTAAAATCAAATATAAACTATTCCATACGGGATTGGCTTTTGCCATGATCGTATCATTAGGAACGGTCAATAATGCCAATGCTCAAGATGGTGCATTTGCTATTGAAGAAATCACCGTTACTGCAAGAAAGAAGGAAGAATCAATCTTCGAAACACCTCTTGCTATTACAGCTGTTGATGCAGCAGAAATTAAGGCTGCGGGCTTTAAGAACATTCTTGATGTTCAGAAGACTGCTCCTGGCCTCTTTATTGAATCTATGAATAACGAAAATGGTCGTGTTGTGGTAATGCCCAGATTCAGAGGCGTAACATTTGATGCAACTTCACCGCTTCAGCGAACGTCATCTGTATTTGTGGATGGCTTGATTGTTACATCTGGGCTTCACAGTCTTCCGATTACTCAAGTGGAGCGAGTTGAGATAATCAAAGGACCACAATCGGCTTTATTTGGACGAAATACTTATTCTGGCGCCATTAATATTGTCACTGCAAAGCCAGGCGATGAGTTTAAGGGCTCTATTGAATACGATGTTGCGAACAAGAGTGGAGCAACTGCCAACGGTTTTTTTGAAGGACCTATTGGTGATATGGCTGCTGCAAGGTTCAACTGGTCCTATACCGATAAAGACGGACACTACATGAATGACAATGCTTTGCTTGAAGCACCTCAGAGATTGGGCGATGAGCAAAGTCTTGCTCTGGGCGCATTGATTGATATCAACCCATCTGAGAACTTAAACATCACTCTAAGAGCTTCAAGATATGAAGATTTAGACGGCCCTGGCGCATATGCGGTTGCCGGTGGATTGGATGAGCATAACTTTTGTGCTGCGCCAACAAGTAATGTCACTGGATGGACTTGCTTCACCGAAAATGGCTTAGAGTCGGTTTATCAAGGGAATCTCCAAATACCAAGTTCGCTTGGAGCTTCTACAAGCCTATATAACTGGAATCGTGCGATGTCGCATTTGCAACCTGGCGGAAGCAGAAGCGGTTATTATCCAATAGGTGATCATACTTTCACTGACCTTAAATTTAATGGTTATGGGCTTGTAAGGGATGGCGAAAGAGCTTCAGTTACAATTTCATATGATATCTCAGACAGCATGAACCTAAATGTTGCTTATGGAACAAATGACGATGATTATCTGCTTTTCCATGACTTTGATGCAGATGCTGGATTTGGATTCCACACAGCTGCAGCAAGAGTGACAGAAGACGAAACTTTTGAAGTAAGATTGTCCGGTAGCAATGATCAATTCGATTGGTCTGTAGGTGCAACTCAGGTAGATCTTATGACAAAAACCCACGGTGGATTCTTTGATGGACGTTCGCCATTCTTCTCGTATTGGTTTGCCGATATTGGTAACCCCGATGGCGCAACATCAATACTTACAGCAGATACTTTTGGAGTATTTGCTACAGTTGACTATAGATTGAGCGACAGCATGACTTTGGTCGCTGAAATCAGACGTCAAGAAGACGAAGTTGCTGACAACAAGATTAATGCATCTGCAGGAAAAAATATCTCACCTGCGACATTTAAATCAACGTTACCAAGGCTTGTTCTTAAAAACGATCTATCTGATAACTCAATGATTTATGTGAGCTACAGTGAGGGTACTCTTCCTGGAGGGTTTAACCCAGAGGTAGCAGCCAAGCTAAATACCCCAGAACAGATTGCAACATTTGCTTCAGACGTTCCTGGGATTGGCGAAACATATGGTGAGGAAGAGCTCACAAATATGGAATTTGGTTGGAAGAGGACTTCTGATGATGGTCGTTTTGCAATGACACTCGCGATGTTCAGCATGGAAAGAAAAGACCAGGTTTATTCTGGTTTTGGTGTGATTCCTGCTGATTTGAATTGTGATCCTACAGGAAACGTTCCAACATGTACGGTTGCCTTCAGTGGAAATGGAACTTCGTCCGATATTGAAGGGCTGGAGTTTGATTTCACATGGGCTGCGTCTCAGAACACAACTGTTCAGGGCGGAGTAGGTTATACCAGAGCGAAAATTGCTAGCTTCCCAGCTGGCGCTGACTGCGGTGACTACGATGATGTATTTGGTAACTCAAATTGTGTTGGTCAGTCTGCAGCGCGTTATCCAGAATGGCAAGGTTCTTTGGTTGTAAACAACGAACGTGAAATGTCTTTTGGAAATTTATACATGAGAGGCGAAATTTACTACACAGGTAACTACTACGATGAAGTAACAAATAAGTCTGTTATTCCTAATGCAACTGAAGTCAACTTGCGTGCAGGAGTCAGAATGGACAACATCAGTATTGAAGCTTATGTTTCTAACTTAACTGATGAAGATGCTCCATTGGGTGGTAATAACATTGCCGACACCAGTAACTTTGTAAGAACAAATACTTTCTCTTACAACTTTGCCGTTGAAAGCACTCATATTCATCTCAGAGATATGAGAGAGTATGGCCTTCGTGTGACATACAACTTCTAATTATTGCTTGTATTAAGTAAAGATTAGAGAAAAAATTAAGCCCTGTGGCGGATACCGTTAGGAATCACCACAGGGCTTTTTTCTATAAGGGATAAATGATGGGAATGAATTTTTACACTGAAACAACAATGGGCCAGGTTCATGGAAGAAAATATGGTGAGTCAAATCAGACTATTATATGCCTACATCCGATGCCATACAGTGGCGGTTACTACGACACTTTTTGCACTAACCTTGTCTCTCAAACCAACATCGCTGCAATCTCACTTGATATGTTGGGTTATGGTCAGTCATCAACAATAAAAGAACCTGTTTCCATTGAAGACTATGCCATCAATGTCATTGAAGTCATCAAATCTTTAAAAGATTCAAAAGAACTTTCAGGAAAAATATCACTTCTTGGTTTTCATACTGGATCTGCAATTGCCAATGAAATCGCAATACATGAGCCTGAACTCATTGATAAGGTAATTTTCGTCACTTACCCATTCTTTGATGCAGAAAAAAGAGCGGAGCTTTTAGGCAGCCAAACCAAAGGTTCAATCGATGAGAGTATTGATTGCTTAAAAGGGATGTGGGAATTTACCATCACCAATCGAAGTGAGGGCATTTCGATTGAAAGGGCGTATGAAAATTTTATTGATCAAGTCAAAAACATGCCGGTCAGCTGGTATGGGTTTTATTCGATGTTTAATTATCCCTCAGAGGAACGACTTCCTTTGCTTCAGCATGTTCCTCTAATTATCAATGATATTAGCTCGTTGACCAAACCGACAAAAATTGCAATGTCACTTGTTCACAGCTCTGAATATGTGGAACTCAAAGATGTAAAAGGTGGAATATTTGAGTTGAATGCCGATCAAATCATTAGTCATGTCAGTGACTATTTAGGCTCCTAATATTGATTAATCGTGCTTTCTTAATAACCGGTCGTGTTCAAGGGGTATTCTTTAGAGATAGCGCCAAAAAAGAGGCTTTAAAACTAGGTCTTCATGGCTCAGCAACGAATCTACCAGACGGGACAGTCAAGGTATGTTTGAGAGGCAAGATTGAGAAAATTGACCTTTTAGAAAGATGGCTACATATTGGCCCTGAGCTCGCAAAAGTTGAATCCGTCATTGAAGTTGATATTGATCAGCAACTGGAGTTAAATGACTTCAAGGTGAGCTAAGTAATATGGACTTTCGATTAAATTTAATGATGATGTTGCCTGAATCATTCCGCAAACGAATGATTGGGGATAGATCCATTGAGAAAGATGGCAGAACAATGTCACCGGCCATGCAGATCATTCTATATATTCTAGAGAAGAGAAGAATCACCACTGATATAGAGAATATCGGAGCAAAAAAGATTCGTGATTTCTACAATGTGACTGCAGGAGCTTTGCAGAAGAGACCTCCGAGGATGAAGACCATTGATCACAAAATGAATGTTGATGGCGGCCAAATTAGAATCAGAGAGTACATTCCGAAAGATTTTGAGGCTAATAATCATTCCATGCTTTTTTTTCATGGCGGAGGATTTTCAATTGGAAGCATTAGAACGCATGATCCTGTGTGTAAATTCTTTGCAAAAATGTTGGGTTGGAAAATCTTTTCTGTGGAATACCGCCTTGCACCTGAAAATCGATTCCCAATTCCTTTGGAGGATTGCGATCAATCCATGGATTGGTTGATTGAGAATGCCGATCAGTTTGAGATAGATGCGAATAAAATTGCAGTTGGGGGCGACAGCGCTGGGGGCAATATTGCAGCTTGTTTATGCATAAAGAGAATTGAAGAAGGAAAGATAGAACCAGAGAGGCAGATCCTCTTTTATCCTGGAGTCGATACAGGCGGGGACTACGAATCAATAAAAACATTCACCGATGGTTATTTCCTTTTAACAAAAGAGTTATTGGAATGGTTTGTTAACAATTACCTTGATGAAAGTGATTATACGAATATCTATGCTGCCCCAATGAATTATGAAAAATTAGATTTGGTCCCGCCCGCATTAATCATCACAGCTGGCTTTGACCCGCTTCGTGACGAAGGCAAGGCATATGCAGAAAAACTCCAAAAGAATGGTGTCAAAGTTGATTATAAGGAGTACCCAAGCCTCATTCATGGTTTTTTAAATTTCACTATTGCTCCAGAATGCTTTAGAGCAATGGAAGAAATTTCAGAGAAAATTAAATCCATCAATTAGAATAAAGAATGGTTAAAACTCGATTTGCTCCAAGCCCCAGCGGATATCTTCACATTGGAGGTGTTCGGACTGCTCTTTATGCATGGCTATTCGCCAGAAATCAGGGTGGAAAGTTCTTATTAAGGATCGAAGATACAGATGTAGAGCGATCTACTGAAGAATCAAAATTATCGATTCTAGAGGGGTTAAAATGGCTTGGTCTAAACCACGATGAAGAGATTATTCATCAATCCGAAAGATTTGAGATTTATAAAGAAAAAGCCAATGAATTGATTGCTGATGGGAAGGCTTATGAATCAGAGGGCGCCATTCGATTTAAATCGGATCGCTCTTCGAATGTCATAATTTCAGACCACGTGTTTGGTGATGTTGAGGTCAATGTCGATGAATTGGATGATTTCATTATCATGCGATCAAATGGGGCTCCCACTTATCATTTTGCAGTTGTGATAGATGATCATGAGTCAGGGATTACACATGTCATGAGAGGCGACGATCATTTAAAGAATACCGCAAGGCACATTCAACTCATGGAGGCTTTTAACTATCCAATACCTGATTTTGTTCATCTACCAATGATTCTCGGCCCGGATGGCTCTAGACTCTCAAAGAGACACGGTGCCATGAATGTTATTCATTACAGAGACGAGGGTTTTTCGCCAGAAGCATTACTCAATTATTTGGTAAGGCTTGGGTGGTCCAAAGGTGATCAGGAAATATTCAGCATTGAAGAGATGATAGATGGCTTTGATCTTTCAGGCATCAATAAATCAAGCGCTAAATTTGATCTCGAAAAACTTCAATGGGTTAATCAGCAACATCTATTGAATACGAATGATGACCAGTTAAGGCAGATGATAAAAGATCAATCAGAGATTGCTAAAGACCTGAGTGATGAAGCTATAAAAAATTTTATGGATGCATATAAGAATAGATCAGAAAAAATCTCCGATTTGATTTCAAGCTGTGATCAACTTTTCTCCAAAGATATCAACTATGATGAGGCTGCTGCAAAGAAATTTATGACAACGGATATTCTATCTCCCTTAAAAGATATTGCGGCTTCTCTAAAAGCATGCGATTGGAATCAGGAATCAATTTCTATTGCAATAAAGTCGGTTTGTGAAAAGCATGAAATTGGATTTGGCAAGATTGGTCAACCAATTAGAATTGCAGTCACAGGAGGCACTCAATCACCATCTATTGATCAAACTTTAATCTTGTTGGATCAAGAAACAGTAATTGATAGGATTGAGACTGCAATAGCATATATAAAAGAAAAGTCAGATTAATATGGGGCTATAGCTCAGCTGGGAGAGCGTCTCGCTGGCAGCGAGAAGGTCGTCGGTTCGATCCCGTCTAGCTCCACCATTTAAATGACAAACTGAAAAAAAGGAAGTAAGTGAAAAAACTCATCCTCATATCAGCTCTAATATTTAGTATGGATTCTTTCTCTATGATTAATTCAAATCACTCATCAAATGAACCATATGCGATTGATCGTTCAGCAATAAATAAACTTCATATCGAACTTAAGGGAGGAAAGCATGGCTACATAGATGCTTTTCTTGTAATAAAAAATAAAGAAATAATCATAGAAGAATACTACGACGTTGATTACAAACGGCTGACGAAAAATAGAAGGGCTGAGCAAGCCCAAATAATGAATAAAAACTACGGAAGTTTAGCCACGCCACAGTACAATTATTACAATCCTGACTGGCATCCTTTTTACCAGGATACAAAACTTCATACTATTCAATCTGTAAGTAAAAGCGTTACATCTGCATTGATTGGAATCGCAATAGAGCAAGGACATATTGAGAGTATCGATAATTTAATCATCGATTATTTTCCAGAATACAATTCTTTGTTTGACTCAGATCTGAAACGCTCAATCACAATTAGAGATCTATTAAATATGGCTGCTGGCATAGAGTGGGATGAATTCACACATGCCTATACTGATCCGCTTAACAATGCAGCAACCATGGAAAATAGTGAGGATTGGATTGATTATATTCTTTCTTTACCGATGGAGAGTGAGCCCGGCAGCAGATTCGTCTACAACAGTGGTATCACAGTCCTTTTGTCGCACATTTTATATAAGGCGACTGGTATGCACACAGAAGAATTTGCTAGAAAATTCTTTTTTGGACCTTTGGAAATTGAAAAATTTTACTGGAAAAAAACACCCACTGGATTGACAGATGCGGAAGGAGGGCTTTATTTATCAACCAAGGATTTTTCAAAGGTTGGGCTCTTGTATCTGAATGGAGGCATCTGGAATGGAAAAAGGATCTTAACAAAAGAATGGGTTGATTTAACCATGACTCCCAAAATTGAGATAGAAGGCAGCGAGAGAATGTATGGATTTCAATGGTGGTTTGTTCCTTATGATGGCATGGAGGGTTGGATCTTTAGTGGCAGCGGTTATGGCGGTCAATATCTTATGGTGATGCCTGAATATGAACTTGTTGTCGTTTTTAACGGGTGGAATATCTTTGATTTTGAAAGGCCATCCATTGAATATCTTTCATCAAGGATTATTGACACTCTAAAGCCAAACATAAAGTAAGTTAATGGAGCAAATTGACTTTATACCACTTGCAAACCTAATGCTGGGCTTTCTCCCAGTCATTGTATTGATTGCAATTATGCGCCTTTGGGGGTTGAGTATCTCCAATTCAATTTATGCCAATTTCAGAATGTTGATCCAATTACTTCTTATTGGATACGTTCTTACATTTATCTTTGAAACAGATCAGCCAATCATCATTGGATTGGTCGTTTTCTTCATGATATTCATGTCTGCATGGATAGCAATGAGACCGTTGAAGGAAAAAGGAATTTATCCTTTTATTGTTATTTTTCTATCGCTCGCATTAAGTGGGTTGGCGGTTCTTTTTCTGATCAGCCAATTCATCGTGGATTTACCAAGATGGTTTGAACCAAATTTTGTAGTTCCAATTGCTGGAATGATATTTGCAAACAGCATGAATACGGTAAGTCTTGCGGGCGAAAGATTTTTTATCGAAAAGGATCGCGGTGAAGATTATGAGGAATCTAGAAAAATAGCATTAGAGACAGCTTTAATACCTCAAATCAATGCTTTGTTTGCTGTCGGTCTGGTCTCACTGCCTGGAATGATGACAGGACAAATATTATCGGGTATTGAGCCTCTTATGGCGGCTAGATATCAGATCATGGTTATGTGTATGATATTCAGTACAGCAGGACTTTCTGCTACAACTTATATGGCATTCAAAAAATATTAAGGAGAAAATTATGCAAGCAAATTTTGGCGGTTATATATCCGTCGGAACAAATGACCTAGAAGCGGCGAAGAAATTCTATGATCATGTTCTTCAGCCCATTGAACATAAAAGCTTTAAAGCGAATGAGCGATCTTATTTTTATTACTTTACCGAGACCGATACATACTTTGGTGTTTTTACGCCTTTCGATGGCCAGCCAGCGACAGTTGGCAATGGATCAATGACTGGGATCAGATTCAGTTCACCTTCGGATGTTGATGAAGTCTTTAAGAGAGCCATTGAAGCTGGTGGAAAAGACGATGGTTCTCCAGAGCAAAAGATGGAAACATTTTATGGCGGTTACGTTAGAGACTTGGACGGGAATAAGCTGGTTTTATGCGTAATGGGACAATAGAAGAATATGTCTAAGGCATCGGCATTGGTAATGGGGGTAGGACCGAGACAGGGACTTGGTGCTGCTTTATGCAGAAAGTTTGCCAGAGAAGGTTTATTCGTTTATGTCTGCGGCAGAAGCAAGGAAAAACTTGAGTATGTTTGCACTGAGATCATTGAGGAAGGTTATAATGCCACACCTATTGTTGCAGATCTCACCGATAAGGATGACATCGATCAAATGACTGAAATCATTGTTGAGAATGAATCTATTATCGAGCTTGCTGTATACAATGCAGGAAATAATCGAATGGAATCTTTTTTGGACATGAAACCTGAGATTTTTGAAGGCATGTGGAGGATACTTTGTTATGGTGCATTTTTATCTTCTCAGTCGATCTTGAGATTGATGTTAGATCAAAAAGAAGATGCTTCGAAGCAATCCATCTTTTATACAGGCGCATCAGGTTCTATGCGAGGCAAAGCGATGTTTTCATCGTTTGCTTCAGGCAAAGGCGCTATGCGTTTAATGTGTCAATCAATTGCCAAGGAATTTGGTCCAAAGGGCATCCATATTGCTCATTTCATCATTGATGGTGTAATCAATGGCGATAAAGTAGTCAAAGGTTTTCCAGAATTTGCAGGAAAACTTGGGGAAGAGGGGATGTTAAATCTAGATGCCATTGCTCAAACTTATTGGAGCATTCACCAACAAGATAAAAGTGCTTGGACACACGAAGTTGATTTAAGACCAAACATTGAGCCTTTCTGATCATGGCAATTGTATTTTTTTTAGCTCTACTGGGTTTGGCTGTCTTTCTTCAGCAAGCAGCACTGAGCCTTTTTTTAGGAATTTTCTTGTCGTATTTCAATAGCAGGCTTTCCCTTACCCCTGTGAGTGTGAACGGATCATTGTTTTTAAAGGCTGGAATCATTTGTCTAGGGGGGACGATTAGCCTTAATTCACTCGGAACAATCAGTCTTGACTACATTCCTCTGGTTTCTATTTATGTCATTGCAATCATGATATTCGGTTTCTTGATTGGAAAATTAATTCGATTGCCTCATAACCTGACTCTTTTATTGGTTTCAGGAACCGCAATCTGCGGAGGGACAGCCATTGCCTCACTTGCTCCAATCATTAAAGCAAAAAACGAAGACTTGGTTGCTTCAATCAGTCTTGTTTTTCTTTTGAATGCAATCGCTATTATTTTATTTCCATACATTGGCGAATTTTTTGAAATGACAGATGCTGAATTTGGAATCTTTTCTGCTTTAACAATCCACGACACTGCATCGGTTGTTGGGACAGCAAGTTTATACTCCGATGAATCGGTGACTTATGCCAGCATCATAAAGCTAGGCAGGACATTATGGATTGTGCCGCTTTTGATAGGGGCATCGATTTATAGCAAAAGTGAAAATAAGGAATATGAATTTCCATATTTCATACTCGTATTCATTGCTTTTGTTGTTTTAGGAAATATTTTCAATATCGACGGAGAGATTAAATCCTATATCAAGACCGTCAGTATCGCTTTCTTTCAAATCGGTCTTTTTATGATCGGATATAAATTTCAATTGCATACATTAATGAAGCTGTCTCTTAAGCCAGTGATCTTCGCTGCATCAATCTGGATAATAATTATATTGATCACTCTCATTACTTTTCATGCCTAAGAATATTGTTATTGTTGGAGCTGGCATCAATGGTTTGGTTGCTGCCAATTATCTTAAAAGGTCTGGGCATGAAGTCACTCTGATTGAAAAAAAACCATCACCAGGCGGTGCTTGTGCCAAAGAGTCATTTATACACAATAATAGACCGTATCAATATCCCTCAGGTGCATCGGTGCTTGGCTTAATGCAACACTTTGTTTTTGAGGAGACTGGTTTGTCCACAAAGTTAAAGACATTTGTGCCTGAATCACCAAAACTTGCTTTCTTTCCAAATCATAAAGATCC
>CENZ01011174.1_pt1 | contig 10509 bp, 10 predicted proteins | sample 361341 | NCBI WGS metagenome assembly CENZ01 (sample SAMEA2619782, study PRJEB7988) | marine metagenome | biome: marine biome (ENVO:00000447); feature: deep chlorophyll maximum layer (ENVO:xxxxxxxx); material: "saline water (ENVO:00002010), including plankton (ENVO:xxxxxxxx)" | depth 50 m
GATGTACTCTAACGACTAAATTTCCACACTCAAGGCGTGGAACGCATTAAGAAAGCCCGGCAACGACCGGGCTTTTTTGATCCATGCATTGCGGGAATGCTGACTAGTGCTGGTGGCCTCCAACCGGAGCCGCCAAAGAGGTCGCACTGGATACTTTGGGTTCAGAAGACCAGCCAGCCGCAAGACTCGCCCGCTCCTCTTCCCTGACATGCCGGAATGTCATGGTGCCAAACAACATTTCATCCCAGCTTTGACGCCCCCAGCGGACATTTCTTGAGGGATCCGGGTTTGCCGGGTTCAGTGCGGTATTGTCCCAGGTCATACTGAAAGTGACTTTGGTGCCCTCTGGAATGAATTTGGGCTCCACCAGCTTGTATTGGGTCTGCCAGTTGAAGTCATAGTTGGGTACCGAGAGCAACACTTCCGTTGAACCATCCGGGTAGACAGCATCAAAACGCGCCGATCGACCCCGATAGTGGGCATGCGGCAGCATGGCATAGAGGAGTGAATCGCGCTTGAAGGTATGTTGGGCCGTTTCAGTGTGGTTCGGTGTGTTTGCCGGAATGTTGATCCTGAGATTGATCATCACCGTTCCAGACATTTTGTGGAGCGGTGGTTCCTTGTGAAAGTAGAGTCCCAGTCGTGACTTGTCGGTCGTGGCACGCCCGTAGGGCGTATAGTGCATCTGGAAATTGAACACCGACCCGGCAGGCAGCAGGACACCTGTGTTCTGAGGCATGATTGTGGCCATCGCGCCTGGTACGTAACCCCCAAACCCCCCGCTGGCCGCCAGTGCGCGGCTTCCAAAACCAGTTGCCTCGCCACCGGATGGCGGTACGACGCGTGTAATCACATGGTGAACCGCTGACCGATCACCAGGTACAAGCTCCGCCGCCCGAACCCAGACATCCTCCGCCAGAGAATTTCTCGCTTTCAGATACTGGTAATCAACCACACCCGTCGGTGGAACATCGTACGCCGGCACATCAATGACGACATCAGGCTCCCCCAACTGCCACGTCGGCGCTTCGCCAATGATACTGACAAGGGGATCGTCGCCCTCACCTCTGTGAGCACCCGCTTCGATCCAGCGGACCAAAGTTCGTGTTTCCTCGATAGACATCGACCGATCGTTCGCAAACTGCCCGACATGAGGATCTGCATGCCAGGGTGGCATGCGTTTGGTTCGGACCACTTCTCGAATCATTGGCGCGAACCCATGCACCATTTCATAACTATCCATCGCCCACGGCCCGATACCACCGGGTCGATGACAACCGGCACACTTGTCTGCCAGCAAGGGGGCGATATCTTCAGAGTACGAGATTTCGGTCGCCGGCTTCTCTGCACGATCAAAGTTGATAATGCATCCCGGCGATTCGGTGCTCGCAACCTCTGGGGTCTCGCCTCTGAGTACCGCGGTGATTGCAACCGAAAGATAGTGTGTTTCCGCTTTGGCACGTTGACGTTCATAGGTCTGCCGATCATCAACAGCACCACGATATTGCAGCGTCCAGTCTGACGTCCTGACCAACAATACCTCACTGGTGCGATCAAGCCCCAGCGAGGAACCAATCAGCTGTGTCTCATCCATCAGAACCGGTACGTCGTACTCAAAGTCCTGCACTTCCCGCGCAACTGTCTTCCGACGGTCCTGCTGGTTGCTATTGATGGCGACAAACAGCACGCCCTGTCCATCGAACTGATCCTGTAGCTTGAGATAAGCCTGCATTGCACCCCGCACCAACGGACATCCATTGCCCTGGACCATAATGGCGATAGCCTTTTGGTCTGTGTGGTAATGCAGTTCGAATGCTTCCCCCGCATGGTCCAGGAGCTTGAAGTTACCGACCCGATCACCCGGTGTGAGTGCATGTACTGAACCGGTGGCAGGCAAGAGACACGCAATCAACCAACCGATGCACCGGCTAACGCTCACTGAACTCAGAATCATCTTGGCTCCCTAATAGGTCTCACCGATGAGGTCATCACTGTCTCATGCGACACTAGGACACCCGCGAGTTACAAAAGCAGTGAAAGATCGACACCTGTTGAAACCGCCATAGAGGAAACGCCTGCTTTCACCATCCGGCGTTCACGGGCTTCAAACCTGTCGAGTCTCGTCTCCGCCAGATCAAGACCCGCCTCAAGATAGGCCTGGGTGGAGTCGCCCAGGTCCTCTGCGACTTCCAGAGAGACATCCCTGACGGAACGACCCACCGCCGCAATCCCACCGGCAGCGCCTGCCGTCAGCTCGCCAGCAGGGGCAAGAAATTGCCTGTCGATTGAATCCTGAAGCATCGCCATTGGCAGTTCGATCGGTCATATCCGATCCTTGTTCACCAGTCCACATTGGTGATGAGTTTCCGGCCCAGGGCAGTGAATGTCAAAGGGGCAGCGAGGACAGAACGCTATCTTTTCTGCCCCTCGCGCCCCGTGTTCGGAAACGTACCGAAGACCCCGTTTTCTGGAGTAATCCGATATACTCGGGACCAGACCATGCGACACCAGACACCGTTCAGGAGATTGTCGATGTCACTGTCAGAACCACCATCATCAGGTAGATCGTCAGCCATACTGCCCGCGCCTTCCCGGGCGACAACAGCCAATCGTTCTGCTGGTGCGCTTTCTGGCAATAGCCCCGTTCCCGCAGTCCGCTATGAACACATCGAAGTCACACCGCTGACCCCCTCGATCGGCGCGGTTGTGACCGGCAAACAACTCCGTTCGATTGATGCAGCTACATTCGAGGAGATACACGCTGCCTGGCTTCGCCACCTTGTCCTTTTTTTCCCGGATCAGGCGCTCACACCCGCCGAACATCTGGCTTTCAGCGAGCGATTTGGCACGCCCCACGTGCACCCTGCCGCACCCTACGCCGATGACAATCCGGCGATCATGGTGATCCATACAGACGCTGATTCGAAGCGTAACAACGGTGGAGGCTGGCATACCGATGTTTCTGCTGATGAGCAGCCTCCGAAAGCGACCCTCGTCCATCTGCATCAACTGCCATCTCAGGGTGGCGATACCCTGTTCACCAACATGTATGAGGTCCTGGCAACGCTCTCACCCGCGTTACAGGCGTTTCTAACCCGGCTCAATGCAGAACACGTGGCGAATTACAGTGGTTTCTATGGCGACCATGCGCCCCAGCGTGCATCCCCAAAATGCATCCATCCGATGGTCCGAACCCATCCCGAAACCGGCCGTAATGCACTGTACGTCAATCCCGGGTTTACCCGCAGAATCTGTGAGCTGTCAGATTCTGAGAGCGCGGCTTTGTTGAAGATGTTGTTTGAACATGCCACTCATCCCAGATTCCAGTGTCGGTACCAATGGAGCCGGAACGCGCTCGCACTATGGGACAACCGATGTACGTGGCATCAGGCGGTGTGGGATTACTACCCGGAAACACGCAGTGGGCTGCGAGTCAGCATTGTGGGAGACCGTCCGACCTATCGCGCGGACGCAGTAGGCACAGACGGAAAAAAAGCGTATCAAAACGGCGTTAAAGGTGTCGCATGAGAATCGAGCGTCTCCCCAAGAACCCCATAATCACACCAGCATCGTCTCCAAGCCTGGGTGACAATATCAACGGACCCTCGCTGATCCGTGTACCAGGCTGGGTAGAGGATCCCCTTGGCCGTTATTACCTCTATTTCGCACACCATAAGGGAAAACACATCCGTCTCGCGTACGCAGATGATATCGCGGGTCCCTGGACGATCCACGAGCCTGGCGTTTTAAACCTCAGCGAGTCGCATTTCCCCGAGTCCATCGATGTTTCAACGCTCCCCAGGGCCTGGCAGGACCGGCTGGCAGCCATGAAAACAGAAGATGATGATCCATTGTATTGCCATGTTGCATCGCCGGACGTCCTTGTCGATGACGCCGCCAGGCAGATCCGGATGTACTACCACGGCCTTGCGGCCAACGCTCGTCAGGTTTCCAGGGTTGCGTTGTCGTCAGACGGTCTTTCCTTCAATGCCCAGCCGGGCATCATCGTACCGCGCCCCTACCTTCGTGTTTTCGAGTATCAGGGCTTTCACTATGGGCTGGCTATGCCGGGCACCATGTATCGGTCTCTCGATGGCATCGTTGACTGGGAGGAAGGTCCGTTCCTGTTTAACGACGACATGCGCCATTCAGCGGTCACGCTTCACGATGATCGACTGTACGTATTCTGGACCGAAGTCGGAGACGCCCCGGAGCACATTCTGTTGTCGACCATCGATATCAGCGCCGACTGGAGTGGGTGGCGCGCAACCAACCCATTGGACGTGCTCGTCCCCGAAAACGAATGGGAAGGGGCGCACCTGCCTGCTGAACCTTCTGTCCGGGGTGCAATCAGCAGCGCGGTGAATCAGCTTCGGGACCCCTGCGTGTTCGTCGAGGGCCATCGCACATGGCTGCTGTACGCGATCGCGGGTGAGTCAGGTATTGCGATCGCCGAAATAGCGCAATAGCGCTATCGCTCCAACGTAAACGACGGGTGAGTAGCGCCCGAATATCTTGTTTTGCCTATCGTTCATCATCGATTCAGTTACGACGTCAGAGACTGATCCTGCGCATTCCGCGTCCAAGATGGAGATGTACGATGACAACACTGAATCAAACAATCGTGACTGCTCGGATAAAACACTTCCTGCAGATGACTTTCGTCGCTGCGCTGATGGGGTTGCTCACCATGCATACGGCGATCGCAGGCCAGACTGTGGATCGAATTCTATTTGCTCACATGATTGACGACTGGTCCATGCTCGACAAACGTCGGGTCGTTTTACACTGGTCGCCCGCCCATCACTATATTGTTCACCTGAAGAAGAGTTGTGACCGTTTGAGCGCTTCCGGCCTGCACTACGCGATTGGCGTTTCATCAACGCACAATACCATCAGACCTGGATTCGATCGTATTGTCGTGGATGGGACATGGTGCACAATCGATTCAATCGAACGTGTGAACAGCATTGAGTTGAGGACCCTCCGGAACCCCTCGGTCACAAAAATCGCTTCCGGTACCTTCGTCAGTTCCTGACCAACGGGCACAATGTCGATATTCTTTACATGGACGGAGGCAACAAACTCCGCCCAAAGTAGAATATTCTTTTACTTCAATATGATACGACCATGGGCATGAAACTTGCGCTTCTCACTGTGTCTTAAAAAAAAAGACTTAACACAGGAATTTTCATGTTGAAGAAAATCGCGCTTTCCCTGACGTTGATTGGTCTTTTCAGTGCACCCATGGCGTACGCCGCCACCTGGAACCTGGAAACCGTTTTCAATGGCACCGACGGCAATTTCGGTGCATCCACATTCCATACCGCAAGTGCCAACACACCTGATGAACGGCGCTGATGCCGGTGACATCACCACCGCGGTATCTGGGACCTACAATGATGTGACTGGCGTCCTCGATGTGACTGTCAACGTCATGGATACCAAAGACAACGATGGCACCTTGAACCTTCGAGGTTTCATGATCTTTGATAGCAACGGCTGGTTGTCGACCCCTGGTCCTGGTGGAATCGGTCCCGGACCTCGAGGAACAATCCTGGCGGCAGACTTTGAGCCGGATAGCGTGTTGAGCCTGACCGACACACAGTTCCTATTCGTGAACAACTCACACACGTTGTGTTGTGCCTCCGCCAATGGAAATTCTGTCCCTGGCAACGCACCAAACTCATAGGTTGTGGAGTCCGGAATCGGATATCTCACACTATGGGGAGCGAATGGAGCAGTGTTCGATCCAGCATCCAGACTAGTAAGTTTTGGAGACCCCACGCTGGAAATGGATCTTCGCCTGACCTTCTCTGAAGCGCCACCAATTCCAGTACCAGCGACCGTCCTGCTGGTTCTTCCTGGACTGTTCGCCATACGATGGCTCAGCGCTCGCAAATCAACGACATAGCAACAGCGCTAGTATCGTCAAGAAGCCCGGCTCGCCGGGCTTTTTTGTGGGTTCCCAAAACAAGGAACCAGTCTGGACTTTACGTTGCCAGTCAACGACCATTGGGCCTTCAGAATTGATGACCACGAAACGGAGCTGACGTGACCTACAACAACATAACCTATGAGACAGACGACCGCTTAGCGTTAATAACGCTGAACCGTCCCGAGAAACTCAATCCTCTCAGTCATGCACTGCGAGGAGAAGTTTACGACGCCATGAAAGAAGCTGAACACGACAAGAACATTGGCGTGATCATCCTCAAAGCAAATGGTCGTGCGTTCTCCGCCGGTTACGATCTCGCACCACAACCCGAAGAAAGCGAATATGTCAGTCCGAGATCGGGCATGCCTGATACAGGCTCCATGCATCCCCAGCACTACGACTGGTCTCGCCATGCCCTGATGGGGCACTGGATGATCTGGGAACTGGCCAAACCGGTGATCTGTCAGATCCATGGCTATTGCCTGGCCGGTGCAACGGAACTGTCTTCCATGTGCGACATACGGATTGTGGCCCGCGACGCCCGAGTGGGCTACCCACCCGTTCGAGCGATGGGAACGATGGATATGATGTGGGCGCCCTGGTATCTGCCAATGGCTAAGGCTCACGAGTTCGCCTATACCGGCGACTGGTTCTCTGGTGAAGAAATGGCCCGTCTTGGCTGGGCCAACTATGCAGTCGACAAAGAGGACCTGGATGAGTTCACGATCAAATTCGCACGCCGCATGGGGCACATCGACAACGATCAGTTGAACTACAACAAGCGCGCAGTCAAACGTCAGTATGAAGTCATGGGACTACGAACTGGTTTGTTTGTAGGTACCGACGTTGAAGCAATGTCCAAACATCGCCCGGCAGCCGGAGACTTCGGCCGCAAGGTCAGAGAAGAAGGTTTGAAAGCGGCCCTCGAGTGGCGGGACGGTCCGTTCAATGACTTCCGTGGTGAACGGGATAGCGCACCGAAAAACCGACCTCTTGCCGGAGAGAGTGGTAAGGCCAACGAAGGACCAGGAAAAGACGGATACGGGACCACCTGAAGCGAAAAGCATCAGGTCAAAAATGGGGCAGGTTTACCTGCCTTTTTTTGACCTCTATATTGAGTCGCAGAACCCGAGCCCCTCAATCTTCCAACAATTCAGGCAGGTCGCGAAAGTACTCAAGGGCTTCAGGATTCGCGAGCGCATCCGTATTTTTGACGGGCTGATCATGCACCACGTTGCGGACCGCAAGTTCCACAATTTTCCCGCTGATGGTCCGAGGAATATCGGGCACCTGAATCACAAACCGTGGAACATGCCTCGGCGTTGTTTCAGCGCGGATCGCGGATCTGATTGTACCGATGAGTTCATCGTCCAGTATCAGGTCCGGCTGCAGAACCACGAACAACACAACGCGAACATCGTCCTGCCAATCCTGGCCGATACAAAGACAATCAACAACCTCCGCTAGTTTCTCAACCTGACGATAGATCTCCGCAGTGCCAATTCTTACGCCCCCCGGATTCAGTACCGCGTCAGACCGACCGTGAATGATAACCCCACCTGTGGTCGTCATCTCGCCATAGTCACCATGTGCCCAGGTATTCGGGAACCTGTCGAAATACGCATCGTGGAACTTGCTGCCATCCTCATCCTGCCAGAAACCTATTGGCATGGATGGGAATGGTGTTCGACACACCAGTTCACCTTTTCCTTCCACCAACTCGGCGCCATCATCATCAAAGAATGCGACATCCATACCAAGTCCAAGACACTGCAATTCACCTTCACGTACAGGCAATACAGGGTTCCCAAGGGTGAAGCAGGAAACGATATCGGTACCGCCCGATATGGATGACAGACAGACTGACGACTTCACACTGTCGTACACATATCGAAATGATTCACTGGATAACGGTGATCCCGTAGACAGAATCGCGCGAAGGCTCGCAAGTTTGTGCGATGTCCTCGGAATTGCACCGGTTTTCTGGAGCGCACTGATGTACTTCGCACTGGTACCAAAAACGGTAATACCCTCTTCATCGATCATGTCCATCATTGCGGCATCACCCGGATGGAACGGCGATCCGTCATACAGCACCAGGGTTGCTCCGGACGCGAGTCCGGATACCAACCAGTTCCACATCATCCATCCACAGGTTGTGAAATAGAACAACGTATCCGATCGGTTCAGATTAACGTGCAATTGGTGCTCTTTGAGATGCTGGAGCAACGTACCACCCGCCCCATGAAGGATGCATTTCGGAACACCCGTAGTACCCGAGGAATACATGATGTACAGGGGATGATTAAAGGGTAGCGAAGCAAATTCGGGATCCTGAAGACCACGAGTCACGTCATCCCATGAACTGACCTCTGCGTCCACGTCGAAGTGGTCGAAACCCGCAACCGGCACTTGAATAACATGCCTGATAGACGTCACACGGGCACAGACCTCTCTGACGACCGGACCGCTGTTGATGGTTTTACCGTTGTAAAAATATCCATCACACGCAATCAGCACAGTCGGCTCAATCTGTCCGAAGCGATCGTAAACGCCATTCACACCGAAATCCGGTGAACAGGATGACCAGATGGCACCGACACTGGTGGCAGCCAGCATCCCCACAATTGTCTGAGCCACGTTAGGCATGAAGGCTGCAACCCGATCGCCTTCGCCGACGCCTTTTGAGGATAGGAAAGCGGCAACGGCTCCTACCTGCCAGCGAAGTTCCCAGTACGTCAGTGTATACCTCTGACCATTCTCCAGTCGGGATACGATCGCCAGTTGTTCATCATCGAACCGCAGCAGGTTCTGCGCAAAATTAAGGTGGCTGTCCGCAAAAAAGGTTGCGCTAGGCATCTCGTGCTGACGCCCCAGAACCTCGCCCTGTCGCTCTCCTTCTACACCACAGAAGTCCCAGATCAGTTCCCAAAACGCTGCAGGGTGACTGACAGACCATTGGTGCAACGATGTGTAATCAGGTAGTGGATTGCCACAGATATGCTCGGCTCGTTCACGAAAACGCGTCATCGCGGCATTTGCAACCTGTTCGTCGCTGGGTTCCCACAACGTTTGAGATGGATCAGACATCCAGTTAGCGCCCCGACGTACCCTCGCTGTCCACCGTACACTGAGCGGGACCGATGTGCTCTTCAATTACCTTGAGCAGGGCGTCAGTCTGATACGGCTTCTTCAACAATGGGGCGCCAGTCGGGATGTTGTCGTTGGTGAGAGAATCACCAACAAAACCACTGGTAAACAGCAGAGGAATCCCCGGTCTGATGAGCGTGATCTGGCTTGCTGCCTCCGAGCCACTCGTCACTGGCATGACCACATCAAGAAATATCAGATCGATATCATCGTGTCGATGGCACATTTCAACGGTTTCCTTTCCATTGCGACACACCAGGACCCGATAGGACGCCTGTTCCAGTATTTTCACAACCACATCAGGCACAAGCTCATCATCTTCCGCGATAAGCACGATTCGTTGGCTTGTTCGAATGAAGTGTCGTTCATCCGGGACTGTGTCCCGGTTCCACGCTGGTTCATCACGCCGGGACACCTTCTTGCGGGTCATTTCGCTTGCACGCCGAGCTTCCTGCTCGACCTGAGGCAGGTAAAGCTTGACCCGACCAGGATCTTCGCTCAGTCGGCCCAGTTGAACGTTCTTCATAATCGACATAAGTCGACTATTGAATTCCTGGACATAGAGATCCACGATCTCAAGACCACTCTGGCTTGTCGGTTCTGAATTTTCGGTCACCGTTGCGAGTGTCGGACTGGCCGCAAGTGGTGTGGCTTCAGTGGAATCCTGTCCCGAAGCCGATGCAACGCCAATACTCGCCTCACCCGTGGACCCAGAAGATGCGGTCTGCGACTTGTGAGGTTCCGACATTGACTCACGGGCAACCTCAGCAGCAATCGACAGCGTCGACTGGACCTTCTCGACAGCACCAGGGTCGACAAGACCAGTCGCTTCCGGGCCATCTGTAAGTTCCGGCATAGTGGCCACTAGGACAACACTCTCAGTCCGGTGACTCATCGACATGGACCACCTTACAGGGGATGGCCGTCCAACAATTCCAACCGCCAATGACGCGGAGGGACGATGACGCCCTATAACGGACGTTAACGTCTCCCTCATGTGATGGCTATCTTCCTGGTTAACGAAATTTACCAAGGGCATACCCCACAGCTGATCTCGTGAACCACCCAGCAACACGTCAAACCGTCGAGTGTCTCCGCTTTCACGAACCCCGTTCAGACAATCACGTACGCTTTCGCGTTGTGTTTCAGGGATTGTTTCAAAAAGGTCTGCACCTGTGCGCACGAGATTCTCGCCGGCGCCGCGCACATATTGAATCCGACAGAATCGATCCAGAAGATAGGTGACATCCGGATCCTGCTGAGCAATAGCCTGTAACAGCGACTTACCGGATTGAGATGGTTCTGCAGCCAAGGGACGCGGCCAATAGTCATTCCAAACAGTAACATAGTGTAAACAATTCAAATTTAACAGTCATTTGCCGTGATCTTCGGTAATGATCCTCTTACACAAAAATCACATG
>CENZ01044156.1_pt1 | contig 10494 bp, 10 predicted proteins | sample 361341 | NCBI WGS metagenome assembly CENZ01 (sample SAMEA2619782, study PRJEB7988) | marine metagenome | biome: marine biome (ENVO:00000447); feature: deep chlorophyll maximum layer (ENVO:xxxxxxxx); material: "saline water (ENVO:00002010), including plankton (ENVO:xxxxxxxx)" | depth 50 m
ATATCAAGGTGCAGCTGGAGGTTTTCTAGGAATGGTAATTCCGGTTGGGCATGTCATATCCCCTTTAGTTTCTATGCCGCTTTATATGCTTAGCCCTTCATTACCCTACTTATTAGGCGCCTCATTAATGTTCTTCGCCATGATATTTATCTTCACCAATAAGAGGCATAAGTGGATAAGGGATAAAAATTACAGAGAAGACAGAAATCTTGAAGTATTCGAGAACTCTCAGTAATACACACTAGGGTTTATTTAAGAATATTTGTTATAGTAGAAGTTAAATAAGGAGAGAAAATGTTTCAAGAAGACTTACTGAAGGGAAAAAGAATATTAGTCACTGGCGGGGGATCGGGACTTGGAAAAGAAATGTCCAGATACTTTCTCAAATACGGAGCTGAAGTATTAATTTGCGGAAGGAGAGTTAGTGTTTTAGAGGAGACTGCCAAAGAACTTATGGATGAACAGGGTGGTTCTGTAAAGTGCTATGGCTTAGATATAAGAGGGGCTCAAGATGTAGATAACACTATTAACGAAATTTTTGAAGAAGCTCCCATACATGGTTTAGTTAATAACGCAGCTGGAAATTTCATTTCAAGAACACAAGACCTTTCGCACAGAGGCTTTGATGCTATAGCTAGTATCGTTTTTCATGGAACATTTTATGTAACTCATTCCGTCGGAAGAAGATGGCTAGAGCTTGGAATGGGAGGAAATATCATTTCGATCTTAGCGACTTGGGTGTGGACTGGGTCAGCTTTTACAGTACCTTCTGCCATGTCAAAAAGCGGTATACATGCTATGACTCAATCACTAGCTACTGAGTGGGGGAAAACTGGTATTAGAATAAATGCTATAGCGCCAGGCCCATTCCCAACTGAAGGCGCTTGGGCTAGGTTATCTCCTGGTCAAGACCCCAATGCCGCAACTGATTCCGGAAGTACATACAGCCAAAATCCTATGGGAAGAGTGGGAGAAATGGAAGAACTAGGGAACCTGGCTACATTTTTAATGTCTGATGGATGTAACTACTTAAACGGACAAACTATTGCTATAGATGGAGCAGAATATTTAACAGGTGGAACTTTTTATCGCGCTTTAGCTTCGATGAAAGATGAAGACTGGGATGCCATTAGAGAAACTATTAAAACAACAAACGAAAAAGATAAGGCCAAGAGGTCTGTTTAATTAAAACAATTAGGGGATATAAGAATGAGTGAAGAAGTAATAAATGAGATGCATCGAGTTTTAGAGATGCAGAAGAAATTAAATATTAGTGAAGGAGCTCCAGATATCAATCTTAGGAAAGATCGCTTAGATAGGGTTATTGCTATGGTCAATAAATATCAAGATCAAATTGTTAAGTCAGTTAATGATGATTTTGGTAATAGAGATCCTGTTATGTCTGCAGTCACTGAAGTAGCATCAGTAATAGGACCTATGGAGCACGCGAAGAAGAATTTAAAAACTTGGATGAAAACTGAAAAGAGAAAAGCTGCCATTGCTCCCCTAGGTTCAGCATTATCTCTTCTAGGTGCAAAAGCAGAAGTGAAATACCAACCCAAAGGTGTTGTTGGAGCTATTAGCCCTTGGAACTTTCCAGTAAATTTAGCGCTTGCTCCATTGGCCGGAATTATTGCCGCTGGTAATAGAGTAATGCATAAACCTTCTGAACTTACCCCTTCTTCTTCAGATACATTAAAAAGGATGATAGAAGAGTATTTTGATGAAGGTGAAATGGCGGTGTTTATAGGAGGTCCTGAAGTAGGAGCCGCTTTTAGTGGGCTTGCATTTGATCATATGCTTTATACAGGAAGCACTGCAGTGGCTAAACATGTAATGAAGGCTGCATCTGAAAATCTTGTCCCTTTAACTTTAGAACTAGGTGGCAAGTCACCGGTTGTAGTTGGCAAAAGTGCAAAAATGCAAGATGTGGCTCAAAGGGTTATGCAAGGAAAGACAATGAATGCTGGTCAGATATGTTTAGCTCCTGACTATGCTTTAGTTCCTGAAGAGAAAGTAGAAGAATTTGTTCAGGCTAGTGTTGAAGTTACTTCAGAGATGTACCCTGATATGAAAGATAATGATGACTTCACTTCCATTGTTAACCAGAAGCACTTCGACAGAATTCAAGGGCTTTTAGAAGATGCAAAAGAAAAGGGTGCGGATATAGTTGAGATTAATCCTTCTAACGAAGACTTCTCTCAACAACCTCACCATAAAATACCTCCAACTTTATTATTAAACCCGTCTGAAGATATGAAGATAATGCAAGAAGAGATATTTGGACCTGTATTACCTGTCAAGACCTATAAAGATGTCTCAGAACCAGTAGAATATATAAATAGTAAGGATAGACCTCTTGGGCTCTATTACTTTGGTGAGGACTCAAATGAAAAGGACTTTGTATTAGACAACACTACCTCAGGTGGTGTAACGGTTAATGATGTTATCTCGCATATACAAATGGAAGACCTTCCTTTTGGTGGAGTAGGTCCAAGCGGTATGGGCTCTTATCATGGCTATGATGGATTTAAAGAATTTAGTCATGCAAAAGCCGTGTATAAGCAAACTAGATTTAATTTAATGAAATTAGCAGGCCTTGTACCACCTTATAAAAAGAAGGAAGAGAAAGCTAATACTGCATAAATAGTATTAAAAGCTGATATAGGATTCGTATGAAAAATATATCTCTTTTTATTGCTCTAAAATATTTTCGCTCTAGGGGCAGTGGATTTGTTTCTTTTCATTCTGGGATGGCTATCTTTGGAATTACCCTTGGTCTTTTAATCCTCATATTAGTAACTTCAGTTATGAATGGGTTCCAGAGGGAACTTAAAGATAGAATTTTGGAAACTATTCCTCATGCTTCAATTCTGGGTGATATTCAAATAGATGAATATCCTTCTATAGAAAGAGTCCTATATGAAAATACTGAAGTTATGGGTGTGGCACCCTATATAGAAACACAGGGTTTATTAAGTTCTGGTTCATTTCTTAAGGGTGTTTATATGTACGGAGTAACACCAGAATACGAAAAAACAGTTTCTAAGATAGATAGTCACATGTTAGTTGGCTCATTTAGTAGTTTAGAAGAAGAAAATTATAATTTAGTCATTGGTGATATTTTAGCTCTTCAATTAGGTATTAATCTCGGTGATTCCGTTAACGTCCTTGTTCCAGATACAGGGTTGGGTATTGCAGGGATATTTCCTAGAACAAAAAAATTTATAGTCAGCGGCATTTTCAGTGTCGGCGCTCCAGAAATTGATCAAAGTTATGCTTATATGGGTATACATAATGCCTCTAAGTTATTGAGGATGAATAATTCTATTAATGGAGTAAGAATTAAATATAAAGATCTTTTTGAATCGGCCTATCAAGTGCGATCAGATATTGTTAATTTAAATACTCTCAATAATAAACGCCTCATTAGCTCTACCTGGCAGCAGAATTATGGGACATTATTTGAAGCCATTCAGAATGAACGATTCCTAGTTTCTTTCATGCTGTTTATGTTAATAATTCTTTCTAGTTACAATTTAATGTCAATGTTGGTGATGACTGTAAATGAAAAGAAGTCTCAAATTGCTATTCTTATGACAATGGGGGCAACAACAAATACCATAAGGAATGTATTTTTAATATTTGGAAGCCTTGTTGGATCTTTAGGCATTCTTTTGGGTTGTTTATTAGGACTTATGGTTTCAATTAATTTTGGTTCAGTAGTTAATTTACTAGAGGCATTAACTGGTGTTCAATTTTTACAGGTCTATTTCATAGATTATTTTCCGATAGATATAAGGTTTGAATGGGTATCAGTAATCTGTGCATTAACTTTTATCTCATGTTTGATTTTTACACTTTATCCCTCGAAGCTTGCCTCTAGAATTGACCCAGTAGAAGTTTTAAAAAATGAATAACCCAATTATAGACGTACAGAATATTTATAAATATTTTGACCAAAACAATATCCCTTTAAAGGTATTAGAAAATTTATCTTTAAGTTTAGAAATGGGTGAGAGCCTTGGGTTGATAGGTGCTTCTGGATCGGGAAAATCTACTCTTTTGCATATTATTTGTGGTCTGGAGAAGCCTGATTCAGGGAAGGTATTCATAAAAAATAATGATATGACCTGTCTTGATATTAATAAAAGATCACTATTAAGGAATAAGGAAATAGGATTTGTTTATCAATTTCATCATTTACTTCCTGATTTATCGACTCTTGAAAACATTGCATTGCCCTCATTAATGTCCGGAACTGACAAAGAAGAGGCTTATAACTTTGCTTTGTCATTATTAGACCAGGTTAATCTGAAAGGAAGGGAACAAAGCAGACCAAATCAACTCTCTGGAGGGGAGAGACAAAGAGTAGCGATTGCCAGATCAATGTCTAACAAACCGTCTTGTTTAATAATGGATGAACCAACAGGCAATTTAGATTCGAAAAACGTAGATAATTTTATGGATTTATTGATGGAAATGATTCAAATTCATAAAACAACGCTAGTTATTGCTACACATGACAAAAATGTCTCTAGTCGACTGGATAGACTCTTAAGCTTAGAATAGATTTTATGGGTAAAAAAAATAAAGAATTATCCAGCTTGAAGCTATACGGTAGGCTGTTATCGTATGTCTTGCCTTATATTCCTCTATTCCTGTTGAGTATATTGGGTTTTGCAATCTATTCAGGATCACAAGTAGCTGCTACAGAGTGGCTCAAAAGAGTTATAGATTATGTAAATAATCCCGAAGGTGATTTAAGGTTGGTATTACCCTTAGCATTAATTGCAATTGCTTTTATTAGAGGTTTTGGTTTCTTTGTCGGTAACTATCTTCTATCTTCTATCTCCAATAGATTGGTGCATAATCTTAGATCTGAACTTTTTATAAAGCTTACCGTTTTACCAAGCTCTTTTTATGATGAACATAGTTCAGGACATCTAATTTCAAGAATAACATTTAATGTAATGCAGGTTACTGGAGCTGCTACCAATGCATTGAAGATTTTCATAAGAGAAGGTCTTTTGGTAATCGGTTTAATCTCTTATTTAATGTTCTTAAACTGGACATTAGCTCTATTTTTATTCATAGCAGCACCCTTCATTGCTTTAATAGTTGGTATTGCCGCTAAGAGACTAAGAAAAATAAGTGGAAAAATTCAAACAGCTATGGGAGATGTAACCCACGTGGCTTCAGAGACTATAAACGGTTACGAAGAAGTGAAATCCTTTGGTGGTGAAGATTATGAAATTAAAAGGTTTAATAAAGCCAGCGATAACAATAGGAGACAGAATTTAAAACTGGAAGCGACAAATTCAATTGCATCACCATTGGTTCAAATTTTTGTTTCTGCCGCATTAGCCTTAATAACATGGTTAGCTCTGGATGCATCTATAGTTTCTGAAATGACACCTGGAACTTTTATAGCCTTTTTTACTGCAGCTGGAATGTTAGCAAAACCAGTACGTCAGTTATCAGAGATTAATAGTCAAATTCAGAAAGGATTGGCTGCAGCTGAAGATATTTTTGATCAATTAGATGAAGACCCAGAAAAAAATGAAGGGACTCATAAAGCAGATAATATTAAAGGGAATATTAACTTAAAAAATGTTTCCTTCTCATATGACAATTCAGGTCTAAATATTCTAAGTGATATAAATTTAGATATAGTTGAAGGAGAATCCGTAGCTTTTGTAGGAAAATCGGGAGCAGGAAAAACCACCTTAATGAGCTTGCTGCCAAGATTTTATGATGGGTTTGAAGGCGAAATAAAGATTGACGGGGTTTTGTTAAATGAATTTGAGATAAAAAATCTACGATCTCATATTGCTTTGGTTAGTCAGAATATCACCTTATTTAATGACACAATTGCAAACAATATAAATTATGGCTCTGAAGAGAGAACACTTGAAGAAATTAAAGCAGCAGCAATAAAAGCTAATGCCCATGATTTTATTGAAGCCTTACCAGATGGCTATGACACAATTGCTGGTGATGATGGTGTACTTCTTTCGGGTGGGCAGAGACAAAGAATAGCTATTGCAAGAGCTTTATTAAAAGATTCACCAATTCTGATTCTTGATGAGGCTACGTCTGCTTTAGATTCAGAATCAGAAAATTACATCCAAGAAGCATTAAAAGAATTAACAAAAAACCGCACAACACTAGTTATTGCTCATCGGCTATCAACTATTGAAAGTTCAGACAAGATAGTTGTTTTAGATTCAGGACGTATTGTAGAAGTTGGTCAACATGAAAACTTAATTTCTCAAGATGGTCCTTATGCTGAGTTACACAAGAATCAATTTAAGGACGATCCTGCTGACATATCGAAGATGACACCATCTTTAGATTTAGTAGAACAGGAAAGTGATGATCTATCTTCTGTTAGTTTTATTGAACAAAGCTGGTATCAAAAGAAACTATGGCTATGGTTGCTTTGGCCTCTGTCTCTTCTAACTAGATTTATAGTAAAAATGAGAAGGGAGAAGTTTATAAATCAACCAGAGTTGTCATGGAAGCCGAATGTTCCTGTTGTGGTGGTTGGTAATGTGGTTGTAGGCGGAACCGGGAAAACTCCTATGGTTATTTGGCTTTCTAAACTACTGGAAAGTAGGGGTTATAAACCAGGAATTGTGAGCAGAGGTTATGGTGGTTCCTCCCCTAAGAAACCTTTAATCGTTGATGATAATACTCCTGTGCGAATTAGCGGTGATGAGCCTCTTATAATTTTTAAAAATACCTCACGTCCTGTATGTATTTCTTCTGACAGAATATCTGCAATTAGTACATTATTAGAGGGAACGGATACAGATATTGTTATTAGTGATGATGGATTGCAGCACTATAAAATGGATAGAGATATAGAAATTGTTATTTTCGATGGAAATAGGGGAGTCGGTAATGGTCTTTGTTTGCCAGCAGGGCCTCTTAGAGAGCCCTTAGAACGAATAGAAGATGCTGATTTTATTATCAGCTCTTCTAAATTAATTGATCTAGATACAAAACACCATAATCACTTAATGAATTATCAACCTATTGAATGGGCAAGAATTGTCGACAATAAAAGGTTCAATGCTAACTCATGGCCTTTATCAAAAAATGTTCATGCAGTTGCAGGAATTGGCAATCCTGCAAAATTTTATAAGACTTTAACTAAACTTGGACTTAATCCAATTCATCATAGTTTTCCTGATCACTATCAATTCAATGAAGAAGATCTGAACTTCGGAGATTCGTTACCGATAATAATGACCGAAAAGGACGCCGTTCGATGCTTGGAAATGAAAAACAATAATCTTTGGTATCTATCTATCGAAGCAAAATTTGAAAATGAAGAATTAGCAGATAAAATTTTAAACAAACTCAAGACAACTTAATGAATAAACTAGATAAAAAATTATTAGATATACTAGTTTGTCCCGTATCTAAAGGCTCATTAGAGCAGGTAGGAGACGAACTTATCTGCAGAGAGAGTAATTTAGCTTACCCAATAAAAGATGGAATTCCGGTAATGCTACCAGATGAGGCAAGAAAGCTCTCTGATGAGTTATAGAGTCCTAATACCGGCTAGACTTGGATCCACAAGACTGCCCAATAAACCTCTTAAACATATACTAGGAAAAACTCTTCTACAAAGAGTAGTTGAGCAATCAAAAAAAAGTAGTGCAAAAAGCGTGCATGTAGCTACGGACTCAATTGAAATAATTAAACATTGTGACGAACTCAATATTAAATCTATATTGACAAGTACTGAACATCAAACAGGATCAGATCGGTTAGCTGAATCATGTAATATTCTTGAATTAGATGATGAAGAAATAATTATAAATGTTCAAGGTGATGAGCCTTTTATAGATCCTAAGGATATTAATCAACTTGCAAATTTGGCCATTTCGAAAGAAGCCAATATGGTTACTCTCTTTGCTGACTTAAATAAAAAAGAATTTGCAGATAAAAATGTAGTAAAGATATGGTTAGGAAGCGATTCTCTTGTTAAGGATTTTTCAAGAGAGATGAATCATCTAAAACCTGATGAAGCTAAAAAACACCTTGGCATATATGGATATAAGGTCAGCTTCCTTCGATCTTTTGTTCAATGGACTCGGACCATAAATGAAACTAAAAGAAACTTAGAACAAATGAGAGCAATGGACAATGGAGAGAAAATTTATGCAATCAAATCTGTTGGAAAATATCATATAGGAGTGGATACGGAAACCGATCTTGATGAAGCAATAGAAATAGCTAAAAGTTTAAATGAAAGTAACTGAAGATTACTCATTTTCTAGTTTATGTTCTCTAAGAATTAGAGAGGAAGTTGCCTATTACTGCGAACTCACTGACATTAGTAAAATTCAAGAGATACTCTCTTTTTCGAATAATAAAAATATACCCCTTTTATTTCTTGGTGAAGGTACAAATATCATCCCTTCTAACCCCTTTAAGGGACTGGTAGTAAAAAATAAGCTAATGGGTATAAAGCAGCTGGATGATTTGATAGTTGAGGTTGCTTCTGGAGAAAACTGGCATGACTTTGTTGAATGGTCTCTTTCAAAAAATATGTTTGGTCTTGAAAATTTGGCCCTTATACCTGGCTCAGTTGGAGCAGGTCCTATACAAAACATTGGAGCCTATGGTGCTGATATTTCTAGCCATATTAAAGAAATCAAGGTGTTTAATACTGCAGAAGGGTCTGTAGAAGTTTTAGATGCAGAAGCTTGCGATTTTAATTATAGAACAAGTATCTTCAAAGAAAGGTCTGATCTATTCATCCTGTCAGTTACTTTTAAATTAGACCGAAATCCTATCGTTAATTATTCTTATGATTCACTTAAAAAAGAAATACAAGATAAAAAAATTAATGAGAAGGACTTATCTCCTAAAGACATATTTAAATTAGTTTCAAACATTAGAAAACGAGTTCTTCCTGATCACTTAACACATCCAAACGTTGGAAGTTTTTTTAAAAATATTCAACTCAAACCAGAGGAATTCCATGACTTGAATTTGTCTTCCGAGATTCCATTTTTTCTTAAGGACAATATAGTAAAGATACCCTCAGCTTTTCTTATCGATAAGGCAGGTTGGAAGGGATATCGAGAGGGTAATGTTGGCATTTCTGATCAACACGCATTAGTTTTAATTGCATATGAAGAAACTTCAGGAAATGAGATTTTGAGTTTTGCCCGTAAAATCATTGATGATGTATTTAATAAAACAGGAATTAAGTTAGAAATAGAACCTTCTGTGATATGAATGAATTTCTAACAGTTGTTTTATTACATCTTTTTGCCGTGATGAGTCCCGGACCAGATTATGTTCTAGTGACCAGACAAAGTATAAGATACGGAAGACGAGTTGCTTTGTGGAGTTCAGGCGGAATAGGGTTCGGAATATTATTCCATTCATTACTGGCTGTAACTGGTATTTTATTCTTTATTGCTTCAAATGATTTCTATCTAATTTTTCTTAAGTTAATTTGTTCTGCATACCTCTTATATTTAGGAATTACATCTATTATCAACAGATCTAATTTCGATCAAAATAGAGTGAAAGAAGATAAATGGAGTAATGCTAATGGTTTTGTTGCAGGACTGTTAACAAATATCACGAACGTAAAAGCTTTATTATTTTTCATAACATTATTTGGAGTTGTGTTAGATAGTCAGAGTCAAGGTAATTTAATCCTATACGGCATATATATGGCATTTGCTACTTTTGTGTGGTTTTCATTGGTTTCTTATATTTTTACTAGTGATATTTTTAAATCACAATTTTTGAAATTCTTTAAATTCTTTGAGAAGTTTCTTGGAGTTGTTCTGGTTATAATTGCACTGCAACTAGTCGTAAATATTTTTCTTTATTAATGAACAATAACACTCTCTCAGCGATATTTTCGGAGCTATCTAAATTAGATGAAGATACTTTTCCTCCTGTTGATGATTGGAACCCACCTCTATGTGAGAACGTATCTATGAGTATTGACAGATCAGGAAAATGGTATTTTATGAACTCTCCTATAGGAAGACAGAGAATGGTTAATTTATTTAGCCGTGTCTTAAGACTAGATAAAGAAGGTTATTTTTTAGTTACCCCAGTTGAGAAGATTCATATTAAGGTAGAAGATAAGCCGTTTGTTATTGTTGATTTTGAGATAACTGGAAAAAATAAAGATCAGGTTATTAGCTTTAAGACGAATACCGATGAGGTTTTTGAAGTTAATGAAAATCATCCATTAAGAGTAGAAACTAAAAAGACAGATAATGAACCATCTCCTTATGTTTTAGTGAGAAAGAATTTAGAAGGATTAATATCGAGAAATGTTTTCTATAGATTAGTCGACTTATCTGAAGAAATAGAAGGGGTTTACGGTATCTACAGTGCTGGAAAATTCTATAAATTAAGCTGAAGCAAAAAAAAACAGAGCTTACGCTCTGTCTTAGTTCGAGTTCGAAAGTGTCTAAACCGAGATTCTGTTTAGCTCCT
>CENZ01029312.1_pt1 | contig 10459 bp, 12 predicted proteins | sample 361341 | NCBI WGS metagenome assembly CENZ01 (sample SAMEA2619782, study PRJEB7988) | marine metagenome | biome: marine biome (ENVO:00000447); feature: deep chlorophyll maximum layer (ENVO:xxxxxxxx); material: "saline water (ENVO:00002010), including plankton (ENVO:xxxxxxxx)" | depth 50 m
ATAAATGTTACGAAATAGGAAATAAATTAAATTTAAATAACTACGTATTAATAGGAAATGTTAGAAATAAATCTAACAATGTAGAAAAAAAAATCATTTCAGATTGCTGCGAAGCCCTAATTGGTGCAATATATTTAGACAAAGGTTTTGATATAGCTCAGAAATTTATATTAAATCAATGGAAAGAATTGATAAAAAATTCTAAAACTTTAGTCATTGATTCTAAAACTAAATTACAGGAATATTCCTTAAAGCAATTTAAATCCCTCCCCGTATATAAAATAGTTTCTAGTTCTGGCCCCAAGCATAAGCCAATTTTTAAAGTCTCTGTTAAATTAAAAGATAATAAGTCTGCTGCATCTAGTGGCAATTCAAAAAAGTTAGCTGAACAATCAGCAGCTAAAAGTTTATTATCAAAGATTAATGAAGTATGATTTGGCAAGACATTGGATATTTGTTATCTAAAATTAAATATAGTGAAAATGGTATAATTGCTGATTTTTTTACTGAGAGTAGAGGCAAAGTTACAGGTTTAATATTTGGAGCAACTTCAAAAAAAATAAAAAATTATTTGCTTATAGGAAATAGATTTCATTTAAATTACAACGCTAAAAATGATAGCAAAATTGGAAATTTTAAAATTGAAGTAGATAAAATAACAACTCCTTTTTTTTTAGATAACAAGCAGAAATTATCATGTATCGTATATTCAATTAACCTAATAAAAATTTTAAGTGCTGATAATCAAAAAAATTTAAATATTTTTAATCTTATTAATGAACTATATATTTTACTTGATTTATCTGATTGGATACAAAAATTTATAATTTGGGAATTAGATGTGCTAAAAAGTTTTGGCTATGAATTAAATATAATTGATTATGCAACTAGAGAAACTAAAGACGGAAAAGATATCTATTATTTAAAAAATGACCAAAATAGAAAAATTCCAAATTTTTTAGTAAATTCAAACGATTATTTTGCTGGTAATAGTGATCTAATTGCAGGTTTAAATTTAGTTGGTGATTTTTTAAAAAAATCTATCTTCATACCTAACAATATAAATTTTCCAAATTCACGAATTGATTTTTTAAATACAATCGATTTAAATTAATTTTTTACAAATAGTGTCAGCAAAATAACTAATAATTGCATTTGCACCAGCTCTTTTAAATGAAAATAAAGTTTCTATAATTGCGTTTTCATTAATAATACCCTTATTTATAGAATTTTTAATCAAACTATATTCACCTGATACTTGATAAACGATTATTGGTATTTTAAAATTATTTTTTACTTCTTTAACAATATCTAAATAGGGGAGGCCAGGTTTAATCATAACCATGTCTGCACCTTCTTTAATATCTAAAGCAACCTCCCTTAAAGCTTCGTTTGAATTTCTATAATCCATTTGATAAGTCTTTTTATCTCCTTTTAGTAAAGATTTTGACCCAACCGCGTCTCTAAAAGGTCCATAGAAGTTAGATGCATATTTTGCAGCATAGGATAAAAGCTGAACATCTTTAAAACCATTTTTGTCTAAAGATTTTCTTATAACACCAATTCTTCCGTCCATCATATCAGATGGAGCTATTACATCACAACCTGCTTGGGCTTGTATTATTGATTGATCAACTAATATTTTAATTGTTTCATCATTTAGAATTTTTCCATTTTTAAGTATCCCGTCATGACCGTGAATTGTGTAAGGATCTAATGCAACATCACACATTATACCAATTTTATCTTTGTATCTTTCTTTTATAAAAGATGTTGCTTTACATACTAAATTATTTTTATTTAATGATTCTGATCCTAAATTATTCTTTAATGACCTATTTACATATGGAAAAATTGCTATCATAGGAATTTTTAACGAAATTGCCTTATCCACAATTTGTTTTAATCTATCAACTGTGTATCTAAAAACGCCAGGCATAGAATTAATTGGAATTTTTTTGTTTTTACCTTCAATTACAAAAATAGGTAAAACCAAATCATTAACTGAGAGATTATTTTCACTAATGAGTCGTCTTGACCAATTAGCTTTTCTGCTTCTTCTCATCCTTAAATTTGGGTATTTTCCCGTGATAATCATTCTCAAAAATATTATATATGCGACAATAGTTATATGTATTATAGTAATAAATAAAGTATTTATTTAAAAAACATGAACAACGTAACATCTATTAACAAAATTATATCCCCTGGCATAACATCCGATTTTCAAAAGCAAAGCATAAGTTTTGATATTAATAAATTAAGGAATGCTTGCAACGAAGTTTTAAAAATTAAAGGTTTTGATACGAGTTTAGGTATACCACATTTTGCCGGCATATCTCTTAATCAAATACCTGGAGACCCTGACTCAATCAAAGGAAGCAAAGTAAGAGGTGTTTATTGGACAAAGCCTGACTCTACAGGAGTAGAAGTTTCTAGAGATGTAAAGATCGATGAGAGCAAATATACAGAATTTGTAAAAGATTTCGAGCATACATATTTTAAAGAAGTTTACGATGAATTGACAAAATATTATAAATTAGGAAGAGTAAGACTTCTTTTAAAAGAACCTCGTTCTACCTTGAGCTGGCACAGAGATCCCGAGCCTAGATTACATATTCCAATTTATACAAATCCAGGTGCTATCATGGTAATTGACAAAGCAGCTCATCATATGCCTGCAGATGGATCTGTATGGGTTACAAATAATCTAAAATATCATAACGCTTTTAATGGTGGTGAAGAGAATAGAGTACATTTAGTTGCATGTGTTTTAGACTATAAATTTAATTAATTTGAAAAAGATATTTATTTCTTCGGATCACGCTGGATATAAACTTAAAGATTACATAAAAAGTAATATTCCTAAAAAAAATAAGATTTTTGACCTTGGGCCTTTTGATACAAAATCAGTTGATTATCCAGTATATGCTCATAAACTTGCCAAAAACGTCAAAAAATCAAAAAAAAATTTTGGTATTTTGATTTGTGGATCAGGAACAGGAATGAATATCGTTGCAAACAAATACAAAAATATAAGAGCAGCACAGTGTTTTAGTGTAAAATCTACTAAATTATCTAGATTGCATAATGATGCAAATATTATTACATTAGGATCTAGATTGATTTCTAAAAAAAATGCACTTAATTATGTGCGTATTTTTTTGAGTACAAAATTTGAAGGGGGAAGACATCTTAGAAGAGTTAAGAAAATATAATAATTATGTCTAGTGAAGGTAAATATATAAATTCTGAGTATAAAGACTTTTTTGAAAAAAAATTGTCCGATACTGATCCTGATATCTATAAAGCAATTAATGATGAATTAATAAGACAACAGAATCATATAGAATTAATTGCGTCTGAGAATATTGTCTCACAATCTGTATTAGAGGCACAAGGTTCTGTTCTTACAAATAAATATGCAGAAGGTTATCCTGGCAAAAGATATTACAATGGCTGCGAACATGTTGATGTAGCTGAAAGTCTGGCAATCGAAAGACTTAAAAAATTATTTGACTGTAAATTTGCAAATGCTCAACCTCATTCAGGAGCACAAGCTAATGGAGCGGTATTTCTTGCATTGTTAAAGCCAGGTGACACTATAATGGGTTTAAGTTTAAATTCAGGTGGTCACCTAACTCATGGTTCAAAAGCTGCTGTATCTGGGAAATGGTTTAATGCAATTGCATACGAAGTTGATAAAGAAACTGAACTACTAAATTATGACGAGATTGAAAAATTAGCTGTTGAGCACAAACCTAAATTAATTATTGCAGGAGGAAGTGCATATTCTAGAGTTATTAATTTTGAAAAATTCAGAAATATTGCTGACAAAATTGGAGCTTACTTTATGGTTGATATGGCACATTTCTCAGGATTAGTAGCTGGCAAAGGTTATCCAAATCCAGTTAAATTTGCTGATGTAGTAACTTCAACAACTCACAAAGTATTTAGAAGTGCGAGAGGTGGAATAATTTTAACTAATAGAGAAGATTTATCAAAAAAATTTAATTCTGCTGTTTTTCCAGGGTATCAAGGTGGACCTTTAATGCACATAATAGCGGCTAAAGCAGTTGGATTTTTAGAGGCTTTGAAACCTGAGTTCCAAGATTATATTAAGTCAGTATTGGCAAATGCTAAAATTTTATCTGCAACATTAAAAAATAATGGATTTAAAATATATTCAGGTGGCACAGATACTCATTTGATGTTAGTTGATTTAAGACCATTTGGAGTAAAAGGTAACATTGCATCAGATAGCTTATCAAGAGCAAATATTACATGTAACAAAAATGGCATTCCATTTGATACAGAAAGTCCTATGATTACATCAGGTATAAGATTAGGATCACAAGCTGCTACAACAAGGGGTTTTGGTTTAAAAGAATTTGAAAAAGTCGGTGAACTTATAACAAAAACAATTAAGGGATTAGAAAAAAATCCTTCAGATAATAACAAAGTAGAAGAAGAAGTACGTAATGATGTTATAGATTTGTGTAGTAAGTTTCCTATATACAAACATTTAAGATAAAACTTTTTATTATGATTTGTCCATGTGAAAAAAAAGGAGAAACATCAGTAGTTGACTCTAGACCAACTGAAGATGGAACAGCAATCAGGAGAAGAAGATTATGCGAATGCGGTGAAAGATTCACTACATTTGAAAGAGTTCAATTTAGAGAGTTAATTGTTGTAAAAAAGAATGGACGAAAATCTCCTTTTGATAGAGATAAATTGTCGAAATCAATTTATATTGCATTAAAAAAAAGACCTTTAGATACTAATACAATTGAAAAATTCATAACTAAAGTATCCAGATCATTAGAAGAACTAGGATCAAACGAGATCGCATCCAATACTATAGGAACAATGGTAATGGAAGGTCTGAAAGAACTAGACCCAGTAGCATATGTAAGATTTGCTTCTGTTTATAGAAATTTTAGAGAGGAAAAAGATTTCGTTCAATTTGTAGACAAAATCGATGTCTTCAAAAAGAGATAATTCAAAGCATAATAATAAAAAATATATGCGACTTGCCTTAAATCTAGCAAGTCAGAATTCTGGTTTAACAGGATCAAATCCATCTGTAGGCAGTGTTATTGTTAAGAATAATGAAATCATTTCTGTTGGAATTACAAGTTTAGGCGGCAGACCTCACTCAGAAACAAATGCTATAAAAAATTGTAAACATAACTTAAAAAATTCAACTTTATACGTTTCACTTGAGCCCTGTAACCATTATGGAAAAACTCCTCCATGTACTAATCTGATAATTAAATCTGGTATTAAAAAAGTTTATTATGCAATTGATGACATAGATCCGAGAACATCAAGCAAATCATTCAATATCTTTAAACAAAAAAAAATTAAAGTTGTAAAAAATTTTATGTTAAAGGATGCAAAAAAATTATACAAACCTTACTTTATTACAAAAACAAAAAAAATTCCTTATATAATTGGAAAAATTGCAGCATCTAATGATAACTATATAAAATCTAAGAAAAAATATATAACCAACAAATACTCACTAAAAGTATCACATTTACTAAGATATAAAAATGATGGTGTTCTAATAAGCTATACAACAGTAAACTCTGATAATCCTAAATTAAATTGTAGAATTAATGGATTAGACCGTTTTAGTCCAAAAAGATTTATAATTGATAAAAATCTTAAAACTAAAGAAAATCTACATTTGATAGATACGGCAAAAAAACATAAGACGTATATTTTTTATAATAAATCATCAAATATCAAAAAAAAACTTTTTCTTAGAAAGGGTGTCAAATTAATTAAAATGAAACTTAACGAAGAAGGTAATTTTAATTTATCATCAATAGTAAAAAAAATTTATAGTTTAGGAATTAACTCATTATTAATTGAAGGTGGATTAAATTTGACTGATAAATTTATTAAATCTAAATTAATGAATGAGTTTTATTTATTTAGAAGTAAAAAAAAATTAAATAATATAGGTACACTTAGCATGGCAGAATTAGTTCCAAAACTTTCAAAATATTTTAAGTTTAAAGAAAATGTAGAAACTTATTTAGAGAGTGATAAATTAACAAGATATTATTAGTATTATGTTTAATGGAATTATATATAAGACAGGGAAAATAAAAAAATTTTCTAAGAGTAAAAAAGGATTAAATATATTTATAAGTTCGAAATTAAGATTGAGTAAAAAAAATCTAGGAATGTCAATTGCTTGTGATGGAGTATGTTTAACCTTAATATCTTCTAAAAATAAATTATTTGAATTCTATTTATCAAATGAAACAATTAAAAAATCAAAATTTAAAAACTTGAAAGTTGGTGATCAAATTAATTTAGAATTACCTCTAAAATTTGGACAAGATATATCTGGTCATATCTGTCAAGGACACGTAGATACAACCGCAAAGCTCTCTAACTTATCAAAGGAAAACAAATCCTTAATATTTAAGTTCAAAATAAATAAAAATTACATAAAAGATCTTGTTCATAAAGCATCAATTTTAATAAATGGTGTTTCATTAACTATTTCAAAAATAACTAAAATTGGCTTTGAAATATGGGTAATCCCACATACACTAAAACTAACAAATTTGTCAAAACTAAAAAAAAATGATCTGGTCAATGTTGAGATTGATATTTTATCAAAATATGTGAAAAAACATCTTAATGAAAAAAAATAATTTTAGTTCTATTCAAGATATCATTAAGACGGTAAAAAAAAATGGCATGTTTATACTTGTTGATGATGAGAGTAAGCATGAAGAAATGGAGAATGAAGGTGATTTAGTTATTTCAACCTCAGCAGTAAATCCAAAAAATATAAATTTTATGGCAAAGTATGCCAGAGGATTGATTTGTTTAGCAATGGACACTGCTCAATCAAATAAACTTGATTTAACACTAGCATCTCCAATTAATCAATCGAGAAGCAAAACTGCTTTTACATATTCTATCGAAGCAAAAAAAGGAGTTACTACAGGCATATCCGCATATGATAGATCAAGAACAATCAATGTGGCATCAAAAAAAAATGCAAATAAAAATGATATTGTATCACCTGGACATGTTTTTCCTGTTATAGCGAAAGATGGTGGTGTTCTAGTTAGAGCAGGGCATACGGAAGCATCAGTTGATATATCTAAATTAGCAAAAAAAAATAATTCTGCTGTTATATGTGAAATTATGGCTGACGATGGTAAAATGGCTACTGGAAAAACTTTATTCAATTTTGCAAAAAAACATAAACTAAAAATTGCCAAAATAGAAGATTTAATATCTTATAGACTAAAAAGAGAGAAGTTAATTAAGCTTAAAAAAACTTCTTCAATTAAAGTACAAAATCAAATGTTTAAAATTAAAGTTTATGAAAATTTAATAGATGGATCAGAAAATTTTGCTTTAGTAAAAGGAAATTTAAGAAAAGGTTCTATCCCGAGGCTAAGAGTAATTTCTTCAAATGTAGTTCAAAATTATTTAATAAATCATAAATTGCCGAATGCTTTTGAGAAGACTATTAGTTATTTCGAAAAATATACTAATTGTGTTTTGATATTTATAAGAGATCCAAATCTTAAGTCTGTTACTCAAACGCTTAAACAATATAAAAGTAAAAATTTTTACAAAAAGGGACAAGATAAGCTTATTAGAAATTATGGCATTGGTGCACAAATAATTAAATCCTTAAAAATTAAAAATATGATATTAGTTACAAGATCACGTAAAAAAGTAATAGGTTTGGATGGATATGGCATTAAAATTATTAAACAGGAAATTATAAAATGAGAAAAAAAATCTTAATAGTTCTAGCTGATTATTATACAGATATCGGATCTGAATTAATTAAATCGGCTAAATTATATTTAAAAAAGAAATCATCTATAAGTATAAAAATTATTAAAGTCCCTGGTGTTTTTGAAATACCAGTTACAATTTCAAAAAATATAAAAAAGTTTGATGCTTTTTTAGCTTTAGGATGTGTTATTAAAGGAGAAACACCCCATTTTGATTTTATTTCAGATTCCACAACTAAATCTATTATGAATCTATCTGTAAATAGTAAAAAGCCCATTGGTAATGGAATTATTACTTGTTTAAATAAAAAACAGGCAAAAGCTAGAGGAAAAAAAGGAAAAGAAGCAGCAAATGCGGTTTTTTCAGTATTAAGTCAGTAGTATGAACTTGAACTATAGCCCAAAAAATAATCCAAGAGTTATAGTAATTCAAAAGCTTTACGGCAAATATTTTAATGACGAGATAAATTTAATTTTTCCAAAACATAGATTTAAGAAATTTATTAAGGATGTTGTTAATGGAACTATTGAGAGAAACGATGTTATTAATGATGAAATTTCTACACATTTAAAATTAGATTTAAATATAAATAGAATAGATAAGGTTTTTCAAGTTATTATTAAAAGTGCTATATTTGAACTTTTATATAAACCAAAAATATCTTCAAAAATTATAATAAATGAATATTTAAAAGCATCCAATTTTTTTTTAGAGGACGCGCAAACAAAATATTTAAATGCACTATTGGATAAAATATCTAAGAAAATAAGAAATACCAATGGATGAATTTTTATTAATTAAAAAATACTTTAAAAAGCTTTCTGACAATAATTCAGCTGCAAGAAAATTAAATGACGATGTATTCTTTGATAAAAAAAATAGATTAGTAGTTTCTATAGATACTTACAATGAAGGTGTGCATTTTCCTCATTTTAAAAACCCAGATTTAGTTATAAAAAAAGTTTTAAGATCTTCGATATCAGATCTCATTGCAAAAGGTGTTCAGCCAAAATATTATTTTATTTCAGGTAGCGGCAAAAAAAGTCACTTTACTAAAAAAAACTTAGTAAAGATAAAGAAATCATTAGCTGAAGAGCAAAGAAGATATGGTTTAAAGCTTTCCGGTGGTGATACAACAAATTCAAATAAAGTTTCATTTTCTATTACAACAGTAGGCTTTTCTAAGAATATAATTGAAAGAAATAAGGCTAAATTAAATGATGATATATATGTTACGGGCAATATTGGTGACAGCTATCTTGGTTTGAAAATATTAACAAATAAAATTAAAATTAATCCAAAATTAAAAAATTATTTTTTAAATAAATTTTACTGCCCTGATTTACCTTTTAAATCTTACAAATATATTCGTAAATTCGCAAATACATCTATGGATATATCAGATGGTCTTATATCTGATATGGAAAAACTTATTAATGATCAGAAGTTATCTTTTGAAATTGATATGAAAAAAATACCTATCTCTAAAAAATTAAACTATTTTCTAAAAAAGAATAAAACAAAGAAATATCATTACTTATTTAATGGTGATGACTATCAAATTTTATTTACTGCTTCTAAAAACAATAGATCATTAATTAAATTAGTTGAAAAAAAAATGAATCAAAAAATAACTAGAATTGGCAAAATAAATAATAGATTCAAAAAAAATACCGTGAAATTGATCAATAAACCTCTGAATCTCAACAATTATAAAGGTTATTCTCACAAGTTTTAATAAGTTAAATATTGCCTTTTGTTGCTTTTTTTGTAATGTCCGATTTTTAATATTTAAATACTAACTTAAAACTAAAGGAAATATGGAAGCATCAGCATTAAATATACTTCAGATTATTATTTTGTCAGGATTATTATCAATTGTTTACGGTTTTTTTACAGGTAAAAATATATTAAATGCTAGTGCTGGTAATTCTAAAATGCAAGAGATTGCTTCAGCCATTCAAATTGGTGCGAAAGCATATTTAAATAGACAATACAAAACTATTGCTATTGTTGGAGTCGTTGTATTAATTATAATTAGTTATGCCTTTAGTATATTAGTCGGATTAGGCTATCTAATTGGTGCAACACTATCTGGTATCGCCGGTTATGTTGGAATGCTTGTATCAGTTCAAGCAAATGTACGAACAGCTGAAGCTTCGAGAAAAGGTTTGTCAAAAGGTCTTGATATCGCATTTAAATCAGGTGCAGTAACAGGAATGCTTGTTGCAGGTTTAGCACTTTTATCTATAGCTGTTTATTATTATTTACTTATTTCATTTGGAGTTGATGAGAGAGAGATTGTAAATGCATTAGTGGCTCTTGGGTTTGGAGCTTCATTGATATCAATTTTTGCAAGACTGGGTGGTGGAATTTTTACTAAAGGAGCAGACGTTGGTGCAGATTTAGTAGGGAAAGTTGAAGCTGGTATCCCAGAAGATGACCCAAGAAATCCAGCTGTAATAGCTGATAATGTTGGAGATAATGTTGGAGATTGTGCTGGTATGGCAGCTGATTTATTTGAAACGTATGCAGTTACAATAGTTGCTACAATGGTTTTGTCCTCAATATTCTTTCATGGTGATCTCAATATGATGATTTATCCTCTATCAATTGGTGGAGCCTGTATATTAACATCAATCATTGGTACATTTTTTGTAAAATT
>CENZ01109054.1_pt1 | contig 10447 bp, 10 predicted proteins | sample 361341 | NCBI WGS metagenome assembly CENZ01 (sample SAMEA2619782, study PRJEB7988) | marine metagenome | biome: marine biome (ENVO:00000447); feature: deep chlorophyll maximum layer (ENVO:xxxxxxxx); material: "saline water (ENVO:00002010), including plankton (ENVO:xxxxxxxx)" | depth 50 m
TGATATCATATTATTTATATATTCCAATAAAAAACATTGAAGTTTTTATTTTTATGCTTAGGTGATTGAGTAATTATTGTGCTTTTTCTATTATTTCATTAATTTTTATTTGTGATTCTATTTGTGCTTTTCTATGTTCATTATTATGTGCTATTTTTATTTTCATATATAAATTTTATGCTGCAGCTGCCTTCTTCTTGACAACCTTCTTCTTAGGAGCTGGTGCTGGTGCAACTTCTTCAACAGGTGCTGCCTTCTTGACAACCTTCTTCTTAGGAGCTGGTGCTGGTGCAACTTCCTCTTCCTCTTCCTCTTCCTCCTCCTCCTCATCACTATCTTCAACATTAGTATCAACAGCTGTTGTAGTTGCTGGAAGAGGAGTACCTTCCTCGTCATCATCTGCATTTGCTTGAACAGGTGTATCCATTTTCTTAATCTCATCAGCAGATAGTTGAATATGACATTTACCAAACACACTAACTACCTCACGGGGCTTAACTACACATTGGTTTACCTTCCAAGTAACTCCCCAGCCCTTACCACCAAACCATAGACCACCACATTGTAGAACTGCTGCAACTTGGCTTTGCTTAGGCACAAAATCCATTGGTGTCATATTCTCATTATCACAAGGAAATATCAAATTATTCTGGGTATCATATACCTCAACACCCCACTTGCTATTATAGTTTGGTACACGTGCACGAATAGAAGGTGATTTGGTTGTGTCAATCTTCTTAGTAAGCTTATCCTTAGAATACTTTAGGAATGGGAAGAAATTGTGCTTAACAACTTCTCTTGACAAGTCCTCACCAAACCAAGCATCACTGTACTTAACTGCATCATCAAGGATTTGATTCTCAAATGCCTTCAACTTTGCAAGAAAGGTATCAGTAGCAGCTGTAGTGTAATCACCATTAGGAAATACCAAAGACATACTAAACTTACCATCAGACTCTCCAGTCTTTTCATCAACATAATCACTAATTCCCCATGTCATCATGAGAGGAGTAGAAATATGAAGTGAACGATTAGATTGTGTGCTAATAATATTAATTGACTTCCCCCCACGGTCATTAATCTTAGGTTGCATATAGCGGATAGAGGAAGTATTCCAATCACTGTTGTTCAAAACGATAGGTGCTGAAGGCTTAGACATTGTAAATATAACGAGTGTATACAAGTATACAATAGATTAGACAAGTAGCTTTAAATCAATTTTTTACATTATATAATCAATAAGTATTAGAAGAAAACATGTTTACTGCATTTATGGTGTATTGTGTTATAAAAAATATATATATTAATATAGTAAAAATACTAATAAATAATGTATATAGATATTATAATATAAGAAATATATAAATGTCAAATACCGACCCTGCAGATATATTATTAAATACAATAACATTAGATGAAAACATAATAGATGTAGTACCAAAAAAACCAAAACCTAAAGTAAAACCCACGCGAAAGAAATTAGAAGCATTTACATACACTGATTATGTAAATGGTAACATTATAATGAAATCTTATACAATTCCTATTTTAAAGCAAGTATGTAAATTTCATAAATTGCATATTTCTGGAAAAAAGGGGGTATTAATAGAACGAATTACAACATTATTTGAACGAATAAAGAGTGCGATTATTGTACAGAAATATACTCGTAGACAATTTGTGAATAAAATAATACAAAAAAATCGCGAGTTCAGTGAAAAGCGTAATATGTGTACAAATACGACAGATTTTTCAACAATGGAACCATTAAATGAAATAAGTAAGGAATATTTTTATTGTTATACAGATATAGACGAATTTGTATATGGATTTGACATAACATCATTAATAGAAATGATACGTAAAACCCGTAAAATATTTAATCCATATACACGAACCCCTATTACAAAAAGACATAAAAATGAAATAATAAATCTGTATAATTTATCATTGTTAGTATACCGAAAAATGCGAGAGACAAATGAACCATACATAAATCTTATACAAAATAATCATAGACTTGTCCATAACCGTTATAGAAATTTAATAAATAGAATAACAAATGAATTTAATAATAGAGAAGTTAGTTCTTATTTGAATTATCGTCCAATTGCAAATATAGAAACGATTCCAACTATATATCATGAACAATATCAAGAACTAGAAAATATGCGTCAACTATCAATAGCTGTCCGTATTAATTCATTATTTTTAGAAATAGACCAATTAGGTAACTATACAGACCAAACGTGGTTTACTAATTTAACACATATGCAATATGCCCAATTATATCGGTGTTTTTATGATATATGGAATTTTCGTGGACAAATCTCCTATGAGGTAAAGAATGATATATGTCCAATACATGGTCCTTTTGATGGTATATTTCCAAATACGGTAAGGCACATGGATTTATCCACAACTACATTAAAAACCGCATGTTTGATTGTATTTGAAAATTTAGTATATAGTGGTATAAATGTTGAAATACGTAAAATAGGTACATTAATAGCCCTGACTGCATTAACTGTAATTTCACACCCGGCTCGTACTGCAATGCCGTGGTTATATGAATCAATGATTTATTAAATACACGATATCACCTTTCTAAACTTTATACTAAATATATATAAAATTTATATTGTACGCATTTTTATACTGTGTTCAGTCTGTAATAAAAAATATATTAATACAATTTATATATATTCGTGTAAACATACTTAAAACAAAGGTGTGTATGTAGTATATAAACCCAGAATGGTTAGAGCATCTAAGACTACTACTGATTCCGCCCCTGCCCCCAAGGCAAAGACTTCCAAGAAGGCAGCTGCCGCTGCCGCTGCCCCACCTGCTGCCCCCGTCAATGAGGTTAAGCTAGCTCCCGTTGCAGAGCCTACTGCTCCTGTCGTTGAGACTCCTTCCATCATTGTAAAGATGGCTGAGTTCAGTTCTAAGTTGCAACAGCTTGCTGGTCTATTTGTCACGGTTAAGAGCGATTACAAGACCCTTGAGAAGGCAATGTCCCGTGAGATGAAGATTGCCGCCAAGGCTTCCAACAAGAAGCGCCGTAGCACCGGTGACAGAAAGCCATCTGGTTTCGTCAAGCCTACTCCTATCAGTGCTGAATTGGCTCACTTCCTTGGTAAGTCCATTGGAACTGAGATGGCTCGTACTGAGGTAAGTAAGGAGATTAACACTTACATCCGTTCTCATAACCTTCAAGATAAGGACAATGGTCGTATTATCCATCCCGACGCTAAGCTAACCAAGTTGCTTAATGTTGCCAAGGGTGATGAGCTCACTTACTTTAACCTCCAGCGTTACATGAAGCACCACTTCCAAAAGGCAACCCCTTCTGTAGCTGCATAAATAGAATAATATATTCCTATAAAAAGTTAGAAACTCTATAAAAAGTAAAAAATATGGTTAAACAAATAAACACCTTAATCACATACTAAAATATAATAAAAATGAATATCTTATATTATTACTGCACTATAAAAAATAAATATTACTTACAATAATATTTATTTCAATCTATAATTACAAAAAAAAACTATATACAGTTTTTTGTTTTTTATTATTTATATATTTATTTTTGTTCCAATTTTGCAGCTTTCTTTGCAGCCTTCTCATGTTTCTTTAAAGCTTCCTCATTTGCCTTTTTAATCTTTTCAGCCTTCTCCAATTCTTTTGCCTCGCGATAAACACGAGTCTTTTTATCAATATCAATTTGATGATTATATGTCATAACTTCTCTTGTTTTAGAACATATTGTGCGAGGGTGTCCCTCTCCAAATAATTGACATTGAAGCATAACAATCTGTTTATACGTTTCTGATGCCTGCTTATATCGTCCAACCTTTTGTAACTTATTGGCCAATTGATTTAACATCTTAATCCGGGTATTCGGTGCAACAGATGGCTTGTCTAATTCTTTATTGATTGCAATCAAATGTTTAACTTCAGTTTGACGAGTCATGATATAAAAGATATAATAAATGATACAAGTTATTACACTACCAGCAAAAATCAATTTTTTACATTTAATCAAATAACCAACATTAGGTGAGAACATATTTTATACTAATGTGTATCAACCATAAAGTATTTAAAGTTCTATTTTCAAATACTTATATAATGGATAGTGATTTTGAAACCATAAATATATACGAAGTATTAAATGAATATACTAATAAAATAAATCCAGTTATTTATATTTTAACACCTTGTTTTGGTAGTGTTTGTTTTGTAAATTATATAGAATGTTTAATGAAAACAAAGGAATTATGTAGAGAATTAGGAATTAGGTTGGAGGTTTTATTTTGTAAAAGTGATAGTTTAGTTACCCGTGCCCGAAATAATCTAATAGCAAAAGCTATGAGTGATCCAGATATGACACATATGTTTTTTATTGATAATGATATAACATGGGTTCCAACAGATATATTGAAGTTATTGATAGCAGATAAACCAATCATTGGTGGTATATATCCATATAAAAAATACAATTTTGATAAACTGTTACCAACAGAAAAACAACCAAATCAAGTACAAGATATGATCGATGTAAAAAATAATTCACATCTGCACGAAATAAATGATAAAGATACCATAGAAATGAATATATTAACATACAATGTAAATTATAATTCAAAAGAAGTAAAAATAAAAAATAATTTAACTCAGGTAAAACATGTTGCTACCGGATTTATGATGATACAACGAAATGTAATAGAAAAAATGACAACATCATATCATTCAACCAAATATACAGATGATATTAATTTTCTAACAACCGATGAAAATAAATATGCATATGCACTATTTGATTGTGGTGTTTTGGACGACCATTATCTATCCGAAGATTGGATGTTTTGTAATCGTTGGACATTAATAAATGGTGAAATATGGATAGATATAAGTATAAATTTAACACATACTGGTATCCATGACTTCAAAGGCTGTTATATGTCATCACTGCTTAGGTAAATACAAAGCCTTCTTTTTCCATAATGTCATGTAATAGTTTATCATTACGATTATTCAATATAATTTCAAATTTCTCTAATGACGGGTCGTGTGACAGTTGATGTATAGTAAACATTTGACAAATAGTACGTAGGTTATCTATATCAGATATATAATCGCTATTAACCAATAACCAATCATAAAACGAAGGAATTTCCTTTACCGTAGTATCAGTTAAAGCCAACTTATATTTACTATACCAAGAAATAGTAGTATCTAATGATGTCAGTGTATCTATATTATAATCAGTACCAGATAATACCATGATTTGTTTAAAATGTGCTTCGGACATACATAATTCTTTCAAAATAATAGGTGTTTCATATAAAATGACTGTTTTGTTTATTAAACTAATATTTCGCAAAACTCGTGTACACCCATATACAAACATATCCATATCATCACTTAAACATGCCCATGCTTTTCCGGACTTTACCATATATGCACAAACCTCATCTGCCTCATTAATTGAATCATAATACATAATACCAAACGCAGTTAATAATTCTTTTACATGTACCTTGTCTGTATTCCTTACACGAACAAATTTTTGCTTTAATTCATTTAATGTTTGCATCATATTTTTTTTCTCATTTTTATCCTGTGTATTTTCATATTTAATTAATAACTCACTGTATTGATTTTCAGCATTTTGTTTTATCTCCTTACGCTGAGTTAATAAGTCATATTTCTCAGGTGGAGGTTTGCCATCAAACACAAAGAATGGTATAATATTATTCAATAATAGAATAGATATTAATTGATACATATTTTCAATTAATGCATTATCAGCCATATACTTATACATGTAAATACTGGCATCAATTACAACTATTTTTCCATGAATTTGTTGTATTTCTATTTTACGTATAGCATTTTTACTACAATTTTCTTTTAAAAATCGGTTTAAATGTTTAATTCCCATTTTTATTGTATTTTGGATGTTTCTGTTAACCTATGTAATATTTAGTATGAATCAATTTTATATAAATAATTTCTAAACATACTTTAATTATGCTAACAGATACATCTGGTAAACTTTTATCATATATTAAGAATAGTTTAGAACCCATATATAACATAACCCCGACGGAATTTTCACCAAGTTCAACAAAAATGTTATCATTATTATTTAATCGCGTTGCCTATGCATATGAAAAATGGAAGCAGATTTGTAATACTATTACAATTAATAATATAAGTAGTATTGATTTTGATACTTCCTATTATCCAGATGAAATACAAAAATCTGTACAAGATAATATTCATTATTATTATAATTGTAGTTTTAAAATAGATGACCGTAATATTTCTATACATATTGGTACTCCTATTAATTATAATAAACAAAAATTAAATAGTATAATTCGTCGTATATATATGTGGTTAATTATTGCAAGTTTTTTTGCAGAAAATAAATGTTCTCAAACACTGAATATATTTTTGTCATTAATACCCGAAAAAAAACAATTGCCACAAATAGATAATGATGATTTGGACCGTGTACATGTTAATACTGCATACACCTTCGCTTGTAAACAAAATAATGTCATTCATATATTTCGTAGCGAAGAATGGTTTAAGGTATTTATCCATGAAACATTTCATAGTTTTGGAATTGATTTTGCTGAGTTCAATCATAATAGTACAAATAAACAAATATTATCCATATTCAAAGTTGTAGCCGATGTACGTATATTTGAAACATATTGTGAAATATGGGCAGAAATTTGTAATAATATGTTTATTATCTTTTTTTCCACAAAATGGAGCGACAACCAAGAAAAATGGCTTGAACAATGTATGAAGAAGTTATCAAACATGATACACAATGAAAAGTTATTTTCTATATTTCAAAGTTCCAAAATTCTTTCTCACTTCCATATGAAATATAATGACTTGTTAAGTAATACCCATGACAATTTACCCAATCCAAACTACAAAGATAAAACTCATGTATTGTCATATTATATTATTAAAAGCATTTTTATGTATAATATAGATTTGTATATAAGAGAATGTATCACTATTAATGGATATACTATTAATTTTAACAAGGAACAATCTAAGTTAAATGATAATATGCAAAAATATTGCAACATTGTAAAAAAATTACATAATGATTCTACATTTATAGAAAATATGAACAAATTAGTAGATAATGTGCCAGACTCTATACACAACACTCTTAGAATGTCTGTATACGAGATGAAATAAAAAAGACTCCCCATAGTCTCTTTTTATTTTTTTATTATTTTATTTATATTTTACGATTTTTATTATGTATGATATATTTTCTTATACATAATGAGCGGTTTGTGACCTTGTCAATGTGGGTTTTTGTAGTGTATCTGTTCTCATCAACACTGGTTGCTCATATGTAATTTCAGGTTGTGGAGGATTAGGAACAACTATGTTTGGTTGTGGTGTATCATTAGAATACATAGAACGATAATAATCTAATTCTGTTTGCATGTTAATAAGCATATTATGCTGGTATTCAAGTTGAGATTGCATTTGTTGGTTTGTATCTTGAACCGTAGACATCTCTTTTTCCAGACGTTGGTTTTCAGCATACAACTGATGAATGTTCCAATCGCATTCAGTTTCCTCAATGGGCTTATGATTGATACGAATATCAAAATAGCCAGGACGTGCTGGGTCAGTAATATCCCCACTATGTTGAAAGAAATTACATCTCTTTCCCTTATACATATATCCCTTCTGTCTAAACTGTCCATATGTATTCAACTTTTCACGTAAATTACGAGCAGTTTGTGTATCATACCAATATTCAAAATGTACAAACGCCCCTTTTACTGGTGTGGATGAGTTTGGAATATCTCGGTCAACATAATCAATTCTACGAACCTTTCCAATACGAAGAACCTTTTCAAGAAAATCTCTCAAAAACTTAGGTTGAAATTTATGAATCATGTCATTATGATTTTGGAGTACCAGTTTATCGGATAAAACTGGAATATAAATACTTGTCCATGCATCCAATTCTAACTCCATACGAGTAAATTCTCTTGGGCGGTCAAAGAGCAATTCTTCTGCAGATGGAGGAGAAGGCACGCGCTGTTGTTGCTCCTCCTGAGCAACTTCAGTTGGTTCAACATTCATTGAACAATCACACATTTTTCCAGTAAGTTCCTCAATGGTCATTGGGTCAGTAGCAGTATTAATCATAGTTCGTAAAGAAGCTTGTTAAAAGATATAATCAAATACTATGTGAACTATAAATCAATTTTTTACAAAATAGTTAATTATTTTGTAAAATGAGAACATAATTTCAATTATAATGATATTTTCTTCCTCAATTGCATCAATTGTGTGTCTGGTTCAGGGTCATTTCTACGAATAAATTTTACTAATTTTGCCCGTTTAGTTTCCATTAAAACTCGTTGTAAATCCAAATTTTGAGTAAATTTCGCTTCTAATGCAGTATATCTCTCTTGGTCTTTTCGTGATTCTACACCAATTGTATAATAATCAGCATCAACAGTAACATTTTCTGGTCGTATTTGTTTATTTTCCAATTTTCCACTTTTACTTGTAGCCGCCTTTGCTAATTCCAAACTTGTAGATAGTTCACTTTCACTATCTAATGAAAATTCCTTATAAAAGTCAGGAAAACCCTTCTTATATTGACTTGCCAAAACATAATGAGTAATAGTATTCCAACGTAATCCGTCAACCGTAAATGGTGACCCCCATGAGTCATCCAATTTCTTTCGCCAATCATATATAACAGATGTTTTTGTTTTTTCATTTAAACTACTATATTCAACAACATTGTCTGGTGGGATTACTTCTCCCGTACCAAACCCTGCTTTTGGTGCACTACTTGACTGAGAATGAAACATGAATACTATATTACTGTCATATATATCCTTATCCACAATATCATTATCATCTATCTTTTTTGCACCTTGTTCCGGAGATAATCCTAATTTTGTTTTATAATTACGAAAGTCATCAATTAAATAGTATAAACCAGAATTACATTCCAAGCATTTATTTATTACCATTGTTTTTATATTAAATGGTATTTCACGAAATTTCAATATATTTTTATCTTTATAAGAAATTAATTCATAATGATTACCATTATAACTCGTCATAATATAATAATCTGGTGAAAACACATTTCCATCAATATTATTATGAATAGGTCCACAATTCATAATTGCATCAACATCACCATTATTATATGCACTCTCATCCAAAACGATTAATTTCATATTTAATATTCTTTCTAATTTTGATATTGCCCAATTATCTGCCCAAAATTTAGATGTCATTATAAAATCACCCAGTTCTTCCACAGAATTTATATCTTGCATATACAAAAATTCTTGTAATAAATCTTTCGTATTAACACGGTCAACTTTTAATTTATTATATCGTGTTGTTAATTCAGTTGCTTCTTTTAAAATAACATCCCTTTCTGGTTTGTCGGTTATATTTTTGATTCGTCGTTTCAACTCATTATTCATTTTACGTAATGCAATCATTTCTGCATTAATTGATTGATATTCTGTAAAAAATCCCGTATATAATTCTTTGTATTCAATATACATTTCTTGAGTTATTTCTTTTGCAACTAACCCACGTAATTTTTTTACAGTTGTTTGTTTGCCGATTTGTCTATATGCATCTCGTATTACTGCAAATAAACAATCGCCCGAACCCTCATTCTCATGAATCGTATAATGATTATTACGTGTAAATGATTCTATCCAGCTATTTTTTGATGATTCTTTATAATCCGCGATGATTTCATCCATATCTAAATCATTCTCATCAGGTAACATGTCTGGTGCATCATATTTATCAACATCAGTAAATGGATTATCCACACCTTCATCTTTTATCTTTGATGCAACTGTTGAAAGTTGTTTATCCTCAATAACTAAATTCATTACATCTATCTTTTCTACTTGAGGTTGTATATCATCCATATCTTTTTCTACCTTCACATCTTGGATTTTTTTTTCTTCAGGTATTTGTTTTTCTAACATACGGTTAATATAACGACTTGATGCAAACAATATAATATTTCCTTTTTCTAATTCTAAATCATCATCAACAATACTATTAAGTATTTCACTTTCACGTATTTCAAATATACCAATACGTGAGTTAGGTGTATCATTTATAACCAAATAAATAGAACAAAATAATATACCTTTACTGGCAAATGTATATTTGATTTTACCTAATGCTATTTCTATCTTAATCCCATTCATATCATAATCGTATACACTTGTATCATAATCAATATCATCATTATCTATTCCATAATGTGTTTTATACTCAACCATTTCAGGTTCAAACTTAGACTTCAACATATTGTATACATAATAGTATTATTTTTATCTCTGTTACAATAAAAATAATAATTATTTAT
>CENZ01204189.1_pt1 | contig 10444 bp, 8 predicted proteins | sample 361341 | NCBI WGS metagenome assembly CENZ01 (sample SAMEA2619782, study PRJEB7988) | marine metagenome | biome: marine biome (ENVO:00000447); feature: deep chlorophyll maximum layer (ENVO:xxxxxxxx); material: "saline water (ENVO:00002010), including plankton (ENVO:xxxxxxxx)" | depth 50 m
TTCAGATTTCCTTCAATTAACTGCCTTAGATTTTCTTTTAGAGCTTGAGTATAACGTTTACGGCTCATAGCCACAAATTGTTTGGCGTTACGCTTAACTTTACCTATGATTTCAGGATTAAAAGCACTTTCTTTAACCAAGTTAACACACTGCTTTACAGCAGGGTGCTTAGAAGTTTGACCCAACATACTGAATACTTCATTTATTAGGGGTGTCCGCTGAGGCATACCACTAATTCTTACAGTTGCAGCAACAGACATTGGTGAGTCGGGATCTCTAGAAGCCACCATTGCTAGTGGAAGAGGATCCTCGAGTCCTAGTAAATTAATATCGTCATTCAGTAAATGTTCAGGCATTAGCAACTTATTGCCATTCTCGGGAACAATTAAAGGTTCATTAGAATGATATCGCTCCTTCAATTCAAGTGCTAACCTCAAACCTTCGCGAGTAAATCCCAAGTCATTTTTACTATTTTTATTTTTTGAGGTTGTTTTATCTCGTATATCTTGAGATTTATATAAATTTGTCATTTTGATTTCGCCCTTTTCATATCTCTAAAAATAAGAATGATTTAGAGATTTTTCACAATTATTTTTTACCTGTTATAGGTTGTTTATCCTAGAATATTACAGAAAAGTGTTTCAAAAGTGTTTAAATTCGCTATGTCTGGGAATTAAATTATTAAATAAAAGTAGATTATATAAACTCATAGAATAATTCAGTGATATCAAAATGAACATGCAAATTGGTATAGATCTAGGTGGAACAAAAATAGAGATTATTTGTTTAAAACCAAATGGCGAACAGGTTTTGAGGAGACGAATTCCATCTCCTCAAGGCGATTATATTAAAACCATAAAAACTATTTCTGAAATAGTTTTAAGTTTAAAAAAGCTACTTAATAATTCTATTTCAGTAGGAATAGGAATACCTGGCTCAATATCTTCATCATCTGGCTTAGTTAAAAATGCAAACTCAACATGGTTAATTGGGAAGCCACTTGAGGAGGATTTAACAAATACTATTGGCCAGCCAATAAAATTAGCAAATGATGCTAACTGCTTTATTTTATCAGAATGTATTGATGGAGCGGCAAAAGATGCAATGGTAGCATTTGGTGTAATTTTAGGTACGGGTGTAGGTGGAGGAATTTCGGTCAATAAAGTTATTTTAAGTGGTTCTAATTCAATCACTGGAGAATGGGGGCATAATCCATTACCTTGGCAATCAGCGGATGAGTTTGAAATGATTGGCAAATGCTATTGCGGAAAAATAGGTTGCATTGAAACCTTTTTAAATGGTTCAGCACTATCCAAGTTGCATTCAAATGTTGCATGCGGACAAATAGCATTGAGTGCAAAAGAAATAAATATTTTACTTGAGAAGAATAATCATCAGGCAAAAAAAACACTACGTATTTATTCTTCACGATTAGCGCGATCACTTTCATCAGTTATTAATTTAATTGACCCAGACATAATTGTGCTTGGAGGAGGATTATCAAATATAAATCTCTTATATGAATTAGTACCCGATTTTTGGCATAGTTGGGTTTTCTCGGATCAAATAAAAACCAAACTGGTTAAAAACCAGCACGGTGACTCAAGCGGGGTGCGCGGAGCGGCGTGGCTTTGGTCAAACAAAGTAAACATAATTTAATGCCACAAATTTGCAGAAATTGTCTAGCTTTTAATACGCAAATCTTAAAAGATCAAAACTGCAAATTATGCGGTGCCTACAGGGTATTAGCCCACCCAATGTTAGATCAACTTTCAATTGCTCATATTGACTGCGATTCATTCTTTGCCAGCGTTGAGAAAAAAGATAACCCAAAGCTCAGAAATAAGCCTGTAATCGTTGGAGGTGGAAAACGTGGAGTAGTCGCTGCTTGTTGCTATATATCTCGTATTAATGGCATTCATTCAGCCATGCCAATGTTTAAAGCATTGAAATTATGCCCTGAAGCAATAGTTATCCCACCAAATATCGAGAGATACCAAGAAATTAGTAACCAGATTAAAGAAGTCATGCTTACTACAACACCTCTGGTTGAATCAATTTCAATTGATGAAGCTTTTCTAGATTTGAGCGGTACTGAAAAATTGCATGGGTCCTGTCCGGCGGTGACGTTAGTTAAACTCTCTAATTTAATTGAAAAAACAATAGGCATTACTGTTTCAGTTGGTCTAAGTTTCAATAAATTTCTGGCGAAAATGGCTTCTGATCTTAATAAACCGCGTGGGTTTTCAATAATCGGCAAGAACGAAACTCTAAATTTCCTCGAGAATCGCTCTATTGAGTCTATCTGGGGTGTAGGAAAGTCATTACAACTAAAACTGAAATCAGATGGAATAAACACAATTGGTCAACTAAGAAAGATAGAAAAGCAAACGCTTTATAAAAGGTATGGTAAAATCGGTTTAAGACTCAATGACCTTTCTAATGGTATCGATGGGCGTAAAGTTGAACCAAAGGTTAAAAGAAAGAGTGTTTCAGTCGAAAAAACTTTCCACCACGATACTAGAAAACGAGAAAAACTATTAGAAATTTTATGGCCACTATGCGAACGGGTATCAAAAACTTTAAAGAGAAAAAATTTCACTAGTAAAAATATTACATTAAAATTAAAAAGCAAAGATTTTAAAATCAAAACTCGCTCCAGAACCTATAAAAAACCTATGTATTTAGCTGAGGAAATTTATCAAGAAGTTAAAATACTTCTCGATAAAGAAAAGCATGAGACATCTTATCGACTTATGGGAATAAATTTATCAAAATTGGAGTTAAATTTTAACGAGAAACAAAGGATATTATCACTCGAAACCGATACGAAAGCGGAAGTGATTGAAAAAACAATCGACCTCGTCAGACAAAAATATGGGGAGTCTTCAATTAAAAAAGGTCGCTCTATCAGGTATAAAAAAAACAACAAATTTTAAATATCTGTAATAGTTTCTAATCTCAATCAAAAACTTTACTAACCACTTTTGGCAAGTCAGACTTAATGTGTAATTCTTTATATCTTCCTTTCGGAATTTCCATAGGCGCACCCATTAACAAATCCTCTGCTTGTTGATTCATTGGGAAAGCAATAACCTCTCTAATATTAGGTTCATCAGCTAATAACATTACAATTCTATCAATTCCCGGTGCAGATCCCCCATGAGGAGGAGCGCCGTATTTAAAAGCATTTAACAATCCACCAAATTGTTCTTCTACATCACTTTTCGAATAGCCCGCAATCTCAAATGCTTTAAACATAATTTCTGGCCGATGATTTCGGATGGCACCAGAGGATAGCTCGACGCCATTACAAACAATATCATATTGATAAGCTAAGATATTTTCAGGTTTATCATTATCCAATGCTTCCATTTCACCTTGTGGCATTGAGAACGGATTATGACTAAATTCATACCTACCACTATCTTCATTCATTTCATACATTGGATAATCAACAATCCAACAAAATTGAAATTCATTTTTATTAACTAACTCGAGATCCTCACCAATTTTCATTCTTGCTTGAGCCGCAAAAGAGGAGAACGTTTTTGGTACGCCTGCCACAAAGAATATAGCATCACCATCTCCAAGAGCTAATTCAGTCCTTATTAGATCAGTTCTTTCAATTCCTATATTTTTTGAGAGTGGACCAACACCTTCACCATCTCGAAAATATATATATCCGAGGCCTGGCTGCCCTTGTTCCTGCGCCCAAGCATTCATTCTATCACAAAATGCTCGAGAGCCACCGCCAGGAGCAGGAATAGCCCAAACCTCAACCTTAGGGTCTTTCTCAATCATGCCTGCAAAAATTTTGAAACCCGATCCGGCGAACACCTGTGTAGCTGACGCCATTTTTATCGGGTTACGTAAATCAGGCTTATCAGAACCATACAACTTGATTGCCTCATTATACGGAATTCTGGGAAAAGGTCCCTTAGGGACCATTCTATCTCCTGAGAATTCATCGAAAATACCACGAAGAACAGGTTCTACTGCATTAAAAACATCCTCTTGGGTTACAAATGACATCTCTAAGTCAAGTTGATAAAATTCTCCCGGCGATCGATCAGCCCTAGCATCCTCATCGCGAAAACATGGGGCAATTTGAAAGTATTTATCAAAACCGGAAACCATAAGCATTTGTTTAAATATTTGCGGAGCTTGAGGGAGAGCGTAAAATTTTCCAGGGTGAATCCGACTGGGAACCAAATAATCACGTGCTCCTTCCGGGGACGTCGCTGTAAGTATCGGTGTTTGTATTTCCATAAAGCCCTGATTTATCATCCGTTGTCTTATAGAAGTAATAACTTTGCTCCGTAAGACAATATTTCTGTGCACTCCCTCACGCCTCAAATCAATAAATCTATACTTTAATCTAATATCCTCAGGAAAATCGCCATCACCAAATACCTGCAGCGGGAGCTCTTGAGAGTGGCTTTCAATATTAAGGTGTTCAATGCGAAGCTCAACCTCGCCTGTGGGTATATCTTTATTTACTGTTTCCGGCGAACGCTTCTCTAACGAGCCTGTGGCAGTTATGACTGACTCTGGTCGTGCTTTTTCTAGAGCTTCAAAAATTTTTCCATTATTCTCTATCACTAACTGGGTAATCCCATAATGGTCCCTTATATCAATGAATAGCAAATTCCCATGATCTCTCTTACGATGGATCCAGCCTGATAAACGAACCTTATTGCCTGTTTGATCAATTCTAAGCTCACCACAGTTGTGACTACGAAAGGGATGATTGTAACTATTTACCATGGTTGCAACATTCTCAAATATAAAAATCAAATAGCAGGTTTATTCTGGTAGCTTTCTATTCTTGAGGGTTTTAAATCAATCAGTCAAGAATACAAGTATTTTAGATTAATTTAGGTATGCACTAAAATATCCTCTTTGCAAAATGATTAATCTTGGCGTCTAAAATTTTAAACGGCTATTGACAACATAGTTTTATAACGAAAATAATAGAGTTTGCCGTAGAATAAAAAGTTTTGTTATACTTGGAATAATTGAAATAAAAACATACAATTATTCTGAGAGAAATTTGTTGTTATAAAATAAATAATAGTTGTATGGCGATTGAAAAGGAATAAAAGTAATGAGTTTTAAATATTGTCTATATTCAGATATCCATGGTCAAATTACTCAATTGGACGCCGTAGAGAGCCAAGTTGCGAAAGAGAGCCCAGATAAAGTAATCGTAATAGGCGATTTGGTTGGTCTAGGTCCAGAACCTGAACTCATTGTTCAGCGCATGATGGACCGCCCCGAGATTGATCTAATCGTCGGCAATGTGGATTTGTGGGTTACCCGCAAAGTATGGGAAACAACAAAGCCAAAGAGCCCTCATCAAGAATGGATGTTTAGAATGATGAAACAAACGCGAGAACGCCTTAATGATGCCCAAATCGAATGGTTAGATAAACGTCCTTTTTCAATGACATATACTCCGGAAATGGGCCATGATTTTCACGTATTTCATGGCACCCCTTATGATATCGGTGATTCAGATGCTTTCCCCTTCCGTCTTACTGATGACGAAATTTCCGATAAACTTATTGATTATAATTACGATGTTATGGCCCATGGTCATATTCATGGACCATCAGTAAGAAACATTAAGAATGGAGAAAAGATTAACCAACTCGTTTGCGCCGCAGCTGTAGGAATGAGTTGGGATGGCGATCCGCGCCCCTCTTATGCGGTTGTAGAATACACCGGAAATGGAAATTGGGATTGTAGGGTTGAACGGGTTGAGTGTGATACTGAAAAACAGGCCGAATTTAATGAAAATAGCTGGATTGAACATGGCGAGCGTATCGCTGGGATGATCAGGTCTGGTACGTTTTGGAATCCAGACCATATGCCGCATTAGAAAACATAAGTTAAAGGGAATTTAAAAAGGGGGCTCAATAATGCCCCCTTTGTTTTATGAAGATGCAATCTAACTGGGAATCTCAACTAAAATTACAAATAAGGAATAGGTACGCTCAGGAATACAAAGTATGCAATGTATCCATGGAAAAAATAATTGATTCAGGATATCCCAAAGAACTACTCAAAAATATACCAGCGAAACTCATAAAAAATTATCATGGCTGTGGTTTCCTTCTAGATCAAATAAGTCTAAAAGGCAGCGAAACAATCTTAGATTTGGGATCTGGTGTGGGAATAGACAGCTATATTCTATCAAACAAGGTCAAGTACGGAATAATAATATCACTTGATTTGGCACAAAGCGCCCTATCAAACCATAATAAACAAAATATTTTTCCTCTATGTGCTGATTTTGAATATATTCCCCTAAAAAATAATAGTATTGATTTAATTATCGCAAATGCGTCAATTAATTTAGCGGTCAGCAAAGCAAAAGTGTTTGGTGAAGCCCATAGAGTTCTCAAAAATAATGGAACGCTAATTATCAGAGACCTCATAAAAAATAAAGAATTACCTGTTGAGGTTTATACTGATCCTCTCTCTTATACCACATCATTAGGAGGCGCAGTTAGCCAAGATAAGATATCTTCAATTATAGAGAATGCTGGTTTTTATGATATTATTATATCTGACCATAAGCCATTCTCTTACCTTAATTCAGTAATAATAAAGGCAAAAAAGATCATCTAACCTATACGGAGATAATAGCTTATCAAATAAAGAGAGTTTCGGGGTCCATTAAAAAAGTTAACTATTTTTAAAAATCAACTGAGTAATATGATTAAGATAACTATGAATCTCATAAAAAGTTTTGCTTTATTTAAAACTATAATTAGAGAAACAGCTCAAACACTCTCTTTAACAAGAATCTAACGGAAATGTCTAGCACTGAATATTTAACAATTTCCCCTATTTCGTAAAACAGGCTTTAGTTAGCGTAAAAAATATGTAAACAGTAGAAAATGACATTAATTACGACAACAAATTCTTTATCCAAACTTTGTAATAAACTAAAAGAAGCAGAATACATTACAGTTGATACCGAATTTATTAGGGAAAGAACCTATTGGCCTAATCTCTGCCTAATTCAAATCGCAGATAGTCAAAATGCGGCAGTTATTGATGTTTTATCTCCAAACATTAATATCGAGCCTTTGCTAAATATTATTTATAATCCAAAAATTCTTAAAGTTTTTCACGCACCTCGACAAGATCTAGAAATCCTTTTTAAATTAACAAACAGGTTGCCCCAGCCTCTTTTCGACACACAGATTGCAGCCATGGTGTGCGGGTTTGGTGAATCGGTTGGCTACGATACGCTTGTAAATAAAATAACCGGAAAAATAATAGATAAATCCTCTCGCTATACTGACTGGTCTTTAAGACCACTAACACAGAGACAAATTGATTATGCCCTTGGTGATGTTACCCATCTAAGATTAGTTTACGAAAATTTAAATCAACACCTATTAGAGGGCGGCAAGAGCAATTGGCTAAAAGAAGAGATAGAAAAATTAAATGATACTAATGTCTATCAAACATCACCGCCAGAAGCATGGAAAAGAATAAAAGCTCGTAATCCTAATCCTCGTTTCTTAGCAGTTTTGAGAGAACTGGCTTCATGGCGAGAAAAAGAAGCTCAAAAAAAGAATATACCCCGAAATCATGTTATAAAAGATGAAGCTTTAATTGAAATAGCTCATAATACTCCAAAAACCGCAAAAAGTCTTGCCAGAATACGTGGTCTTGGCCACCGCTTAGCGGAAGGTTATGTTGGGCAGTCGATAATTAAAGCGGTCGAGTTTGGCGAAAACATACCCCTGGACCAATGTCCACAGGTTCCACGTCGCCCCAATGTACCCAAGAATATTGGACCCATGACTGATTACCTCAAAGTATTATTAAAAATGAAATGTGATGAACATGGTGTTGCTCAGAAATTGATTGCAAATTCTGCGGATTTAGAGAAACTTGCGTCCTTTGGATCGAAAGCTGATGTTGCGGCCATATCTGGATGGCGCAAAGACCTATTTGGAGAGGATGCCATCAACTTAATTGAAGGTAAATCGGCAATTATAATAGAAGAAAAAAAATTGAGGTTAGTAAAATATAGCAAAGAAATAAATTAAAAGTATAAACAACATTATATTTTAGGCAAAAATTCAATTCTCCCCTCTAATTTTAATTCATTACTCAAATTTAAAAATAACTTTTTAACAGATAAGCTAATCAATGACTTACTATCATTTTCAACGATTAGTTGTATTAATTTATCGTCTATTCTAAGTTTTGTTTTTGGTAAAATACCAGGAACCCCGCCAGAGATCAAATGAGCAAACCTTAATGCTAATCCCATTATTTGTGAGCGATTTTGATCTTTTTGAGAGATTAAACCTTTTACGGTTTTTACCTCGTACTGGCTCAAATTCCCTTTATATCTTATGAGGATAGCAATTGCCAACATAACTCTTTGCTTGTGTGTAATGCCAGGAATCGGAAATCGTAACACACGTGTAAATGAATGGATTGCCCTATAATCTGGATGCTCGGTCCAACCAATATCACTTAGCAAAGCTGCTGCCTTACAAAGACGATGATAATTATCTGTTTCTTTGGCAAATATAGGAAACATCCAAGAAGCGATTTCGACGCCGTTTATTGAAAAACGACCTGACCGCAGGGCGAATCCATTACAGGCATTTATTAGGGGATCAATTTCATTAGATGAATTTTCAAGCATTTTAAAAAATTGCCCCTCTCGCAAGCCATAGCCTGAAAAAATAATTTCTTTTGGTCTGGTTACCTTGATTAATCGATTAAGAACTATTGCCGCATATTGCATGGTTTGTTCTCTAGAGCCCTCGATACGTTCCATTTTTTCAAATGATTTTAAACTCGATTGTCCAAGTAATTTTGTGAAAGCGCTTGCATCACTATTATTCATCGTAAAATTATCTAATACATGCAATGGATATTTGGTTTGTTCGATATACAAAAGTGCTATGGCACGCCAGGAACCCCCAATGGCATGCAAGGTCCCACCCTTAAGTTTTAACAGCCATTGACATTTTTTAAGTTGTTTTTCAATAATTTTAATAGCTTTTTTATAATCATATTGTGAGTCTTCAGCGACTCTAATATGTCCTAATGGGAAGGTAGCATTGTGACAAAAAGAACTATCTTTTCGTGTAATAATATCAAGACTTCCACCACCTAAATCAGCAAAAAGTCCATAAGCCTTGGGAAAGCTGCTTATTACGCCCATGGCACTTAACTCTGCCTCTTGAGCTCCACTTAGAATTTGGACACTATAACCAAATTTATTTTTAACTCTTTCTACAAACCGCTCTCCGTCCACAGCGTCTCGAACCGCAGCAGTAGCCAACATCACAAAGTTTTGTATCTGTAACTCTCTCACTAATTTTATAAATCGTTTCAGCGCACGCATAGCTAATTTAATACCATTAGGATTCAATAAACCTGTTTCCCCTAAACCCTTTCCCAAAGCACATACGACACTCTCATTAAAAATAGAAACTGGCAGCTCTGCGCGACCGTCAAACACAACAAGCCTTACAGTGTTTGATCCAATGTCCACAATAGCTATTCGCACGGATCCAACCGACTTTTTGATTTCACTCTCGCAAATAACATTTCAACTAACTGACTTAATGCACAAATGGTTATTAACTCAATAAAAGATTTTATAATTATAAACTTATATACTCTGTAAAGAAAAAAAATAAAACCATTTATGAATTCACGAATCACCTGAGAAAACAATGAACTTGATTAGAGTATGTTTTTATCTATACAACTAGACAAATGACGAAGTTTAACTATTAAAATAACAATAAACTTTTGCTTTCAACAATTGGATATAAATCCTGTAGACTTCAACATTCTTAGATTTTAGTTAACAAATTTAACTGGTTAAATGATGTTAGATTATTCTCGTTTAAGGCCATGGATCTGGATTACAGTCACGATATTGACTTTATTGTTTGGATTAACACTAAAGCCCTTACTACCAATAGACGAGACACGCTATTTAGCTGTGGCATGGGAAATGTGGGTTAGGGGTGATTTTTTGGTTCCCCACTTGAATGGAAGTACATATAGCCACAAACCGCCTCTATTATTCTGGATTATAAATTTTAGTTGGAAAATCTTTGGTCTAAATGAGTGGTCACCGCGAGTAATAGCACCAATATTTGGGATAGGTTGCATTATATTGACCACTGTAATCGCGAACCGTCTTTATCCAAAAACTCAAACTTATTTGATAGCGCCTTTTTTATTAATTGGAACAAGCTACTGGGCGATATTCTCTACAGTCACAATGTTCGATTTACTCGTCGTTTTTTGGACCTTATTGGGGATCAACGCTCTTATTGATTCTGGAAAAGAAAAATTAAATCTAGGATGGGGAGTATTTGCAGTTTCTATTGGGCTCGGCATCCTCAGTAAAGGGCCAATAATTTTGATTTATCTT
>CENZ01048491.1_pt1 | contig 10443 bp, 9 predicted proteins | sample 361341 | NCBI WGS metagenome assembly CENZ01 (sample SAMEA2619782, study PRJEB7988) | marine metagenome | biome: marine biome (ENVO:00000447); feature: deep chlorophyll maximum layer (ENVO:xxxxxxxx); material: "saline water (ENVO:00002010), including plankton (ENVO:xxxxxxxx)" | depth 50 m
AAGAGCACCTGCAAGCGATAACCTGCCAAGCTAACAAATAAACCTAGTAGTGAGTAAGTACTTGCCATCCCAAAAACATATACTATAGATAGCTTTGTCTGGTTGTTCTTTCGACTTTTTCCTGTTTGTCCCACGAGTATTCCAGACAGTATGGGCAACATTGGAAGTACGCAGGGAGTTAAAGATAATAAGACGCCAAAGCTGAAAAATATAAGCAGAAGGAAAAAGCTATTTTGGCCTTTTACTCGTTCTAAGATAGTCAGTGTTTCGGAAAGAGGTTCCCCGCTCGACTCTCGGAAATCTATGGATTTCGTCTGTGGAGGATAACAGATCCCATCTTCAGCACAGCCTTGGTATGACAGAATTAGGCTCTTATCTTGCACGTCATCACTAGCCAGCGGATCGGTTCGCAATATCACACCGGAACGATAAATCTCCACCTCGCCAAACGTCGGATCATTCTTTATCTCACCAGCTGGTAAGCGCGGGTATATCTTTTTAGACCCCTTATTTTCAAATGTCAGAAAGATCTTTGACTTATATAAATAATATCCTTCGGCAATTTGGAAGCTAATTTCTAACTGGTTTTTTTTGACAAAAACTGTCTGCACTATAAACGCTTCATCTGGATGCAGAAATTGTTGATTCTGTGATTTAAGTACCGAAGAAATAGAGATCGGCTCGGCAAGCATCTCTGAGGTAAGTCCGAATAGTAATATTAAGGTTGTAATTGCTTTTAACATCTTTTTTGTTGGTTCTCAGCATCACCTAGTTTAGTAAAGACAGCTAAATCGGTTAATTTTCGTAACAAATTATTTATCTGCTGGCGCATAGTATAAACTTAACAGATGAACCCGCTACTATTAGTGCTTTTAATCTTAATAGTTATCCCTTTAGGAGAACTTTTTGTTCTTATCGAGGTGGGAAGAAGCATCGGGGCTCTTTCGACCATCGCACTGGCTATTTTTACCGCAGTACTGGGTCTCTATCTGTTAAAGCAACAGGGACGGGATGTTGCTAGCCGGATTAATGACGCCTTAAGGCATCAAGTCGTGCCAACACTAGAAAGCATGGAGGCCCTCATACTCCTTTTCTGCGCTATTTTACTTATCACACCGGGCTTTATTACCGACATAGTGGGGTTTCTTGGGTTAATACCAACGATAAGACAAACTATTTGCGCACATTTTTTGCCAAAATCGAAAAACCCGACCGTCAGAAAATCTGACGCTAATGAAAATTCTAGGACTATTGAAGGGCGCTACACCATCGACGAAGACTAAAAATAGTTTCGCTAAATGTCGGTTAAAATTTTTGCTGCCTCCAAAATCGTCTCATCTTCCTTACAAAAGCAAAAACGTACCTGATGTCGCTTAGCACGGTTCTTATTTTCATAAAATACCGACATAGGAATAGCGGCGACCCCTATTGATGTGGTTAACCACTCACTGAACTTCACATCATCTTGCTGAGAGATAGCAGAATAATCCATTACTTGAAAAAAACTACCCGCACTAGGCTTAAAAGAAAAACGGGATGCCAACATACTGGTACACAGCAAATCTCGTTTACGCTCGTAAAAAGTTGGTAGTTGAGTCAGATGTTCCGGTGAACTTTGCATAAAGTCGGCTAGTGCGTGCTGAGCCGGCGTAAACGCGACAAATGTAACAAATTGGTGAACTGCCCGTAATTGTTTTGATAGAGCCTCGGGGGCGACCACATAGCCCATTTTCCATCCGGTCGCGTGATATGTTTTACCAAAAGAGAACACAACAAAAGACCGTTTCGCTAATTCAGGGTCACGTAAAATACTAAGATGTTGTGCGCCATCAAATACAAAGTGTTCATAAACCTCGTCAGATAAAACGAATAAATCATGTTTTAGCACTAGCTTCTTCAGTTCTACTATATCGTTCTCGCCCAGTACCGAGCCTGACGGATTATGAGGAGAATTTATAATGATCATCCGAGTCCGCTTAGAAATTTTAAGCGACACCTCTGACCAATCTATCGAGTAATCACTAGGTTTCAAATCAATATGAACTGGTATTCCTCCGGCCAGCTTTACCGCTGGGTCATAGCAGTCGTAAGCGGGATCGAACATTAAAACTTCGTCCCCCGCATGAACAATCGCATTAACAGCGCAGAAAATCGCTTCCGTCGCTCCAGGCGTAATTGTGACCTCAGTGTCTGGATTAACAGAGCAGCCATAAAAAGTCTTAACTTTATTTGCACATTGCTCCCTAAGACCATAAACACCCGCCATAGGGGCATACTGGTTAAACCCATTGTTAATGTACCAAGTGAGTCGCTCTTTTAGCTCCTCTGGAGGATCGTAGTCGGGATATCCTTGAGATAGATTTATTGCACTAAAGTCACTCGCCATTTTTGACATTACAGAAAAAATTGTAGTTCCCACGTCAGGTAATTTGCTTAATAAAGTCATTTGAAAATCTTCCTTAACTTGACCGTCACCGCGTGGTAAAAATATAGAGCGTTCAGCTAATGTTATATCAGAAAACTAAGTTATGTCGTTGATGAAGTGTTACTCTCGGGCAAACTATGGTGCAATACGCCTCAACAACAGTCAGCTTGGCAAAAAAATGTTCGTTTTTTGTAAATACAAGCGTTGAAGTCAAATGAGATAAGTAGGAGTTTGAGAGAATGGATTATGCGGACCGAGACGGAGTTATATGGATGGACGGCGAAATGGTGCCTTGGAGAGATGCTAATGTTCATATCCTAACCCACTCCCTTCATTATGGGGTGGGCGCTTTTGAGGGCATTAGAGCTTATGAGACAAAACGCGGAACGGCAGTTTTTCAACTCAAACAACATATAAAAAGGCTATTCGAAACTGCTCACATACTAGAAATGCAAATTCCGTACACTAGAGATGTCATCGAAAACGCTTGTTTAGAAGCGATTAAATTAAATAAACTTGACTCCGCCTATATACGGCCCTTGGTCTATTATGGCTCGGAAGGTATGGGACTGCACGCCCATGAATTATCAGTTCATGTCGCAATAGCCACATGGTACTGGGGGGCTTATCTCGGGGAAGATGCACTGGAAAAAGGCATTCGTATTAAGACTTCATCTTATACTAGGCACCTAGTCAATAGCGTAATGTGCCGCGCAAAAGCAACCGGGAATTACCTCAATTCAATCTTAGCTTTACAAGAAGCCGCTCGGGATGGATACGATGAAGCGCTGTTGCTGGATAATGAGGGAATGGTAGCTGAGGGATCGGGTGAGAACATATTTATAGTCCGAAACGGTAAAATATTCACTCCTCAGATAGCTTCCTCCTTAGAGGGTATTACTCGTTCGACCGTTATAACTTTAGCCGAACAAGAAGGTTACGAAGTGGTAGAGAAAAGAATTACGCGCGATGAGGTATACATCGCCGATGAAGCTTTTTTCACTGGAACAGCAGCTGAAGTAACGCCCATACGCGAACTCGATAACAGACTGATAGGTTCCGGATCTCGAGGGCCAGTCACTAAAGTATTACAAAATACCTACCTCGACCTAGTAAAAGGCAATAGAAAATGCCCTTCGGACTGGCTAACTTTCGTTTAGTAACAAGGTATAATGCAAGAAAAATCGCTTATTATTTGGCACTTAACTGATAACAAGCGTGGGCACCAAAACCAGTCGCTGGGTTTAGTAAACGCCATTAAAGAGCTCACGCCATCTGAAAGCTACCTTATTGATATAACCGATCTCCGGCTTATAGACCTTATTACAAAAAGATTTCCTGCTGGAGAAAAACTTCCGTTACCCGACCTTTTAGTAGGAGCGGGGCGTAAAAGCCAATTGGGTCTTTTAGTTGCGAAACGCTGTTTTGGTGGCGCTACCGTTTGCTTAATGAAACCGTCCTGGCCGACTGCACTTTTTGACCTCTGCCTGATACCACACCATGACCGCCCTAACCACTCAAAAAAAATTTTTCACACCATCGGTGTTCTGAATAATCTAAACCCAGTGGATGTTACGAGCTCGCCGATGGGGATTATTCTTATTGGAGGACCTTCCAAACACTATAACTGGGACAGTGGGGAGTTTCTCACGCAAATATCAAATATAGTATGTTCGAACCAACAAATATCGTGGTGCATAACTGATTCACCTCGCACACCATCTGATCTCACCATAAAGCTTAAACACCATACTCAACTAAAAGCGTTTTACAGACCTTTTCGTACTACCGAAGATAATTGGTTACAGGAATATTTGCCTAGATGTAGGGAAATATGGGTTTCGGAAGATAGTGTATCTATGATCTATGAGGCTCTCAGTACTGATGCCGAGGTTGGGCTTGTTTCAGTACCTAAACGGCGGGAGACACGAGTCACAAAAATAAGTGAAGATTTAATCGCTTCGGAACTCGTCATGTCACCAAACAGTGCGAACCGCCCAAAAAAAATTCAATTAAATGAAGCAAAGCGTGCAGCTTCATTTCTCGTCAATGACTGGATGAAAAACCATGTCTAAACGGCCCTTAAACGTATTGCAGATTCTTCCAAACTTAAATGTCGGTGGCGTCGAGCGAGGTACCGTACAAATGACCGCTGCGCTAGTCGCTAGGGGACATAAAGCCTTCGTCGTCTCCGGTAATGGCACCCTCGTAAAAGAGATAAAACAAGCCGGCGGCAAGCATCTATCCCTAAAGGTGGGACAAAAAAGTCCATTGACATTGTTTCTTATCCCTAAGCTTGTGCGCCTGTTTATGAAGCATAATATAAATATTGTTCACTCCAGATCTCGACTACCTGCCTGGCTCACAATGGCGGCTCTGAAACTGATGCCAAAAGATCGACGACCCGTATGGTTTACAACTATTCACGGCCCATACAGCGTCAGCCTCTACAGCAGCGTTATGAATAGGGGCGACCAAGTCATCGCTGTCTCAAACTTCATAAAGGATTATGTTTACGACCACTACTCGATCCCAAAAAACAAAAAAATAACAGTGATACACAGAGGAGTAGAGGAGAACGAATATAAAACTACCTTCATGCCGGCTGATTCATGGGTACGTAACTGGAAAAATCTTACTAACTATCCCTCTGAAGCAAAAATTCTTACTTTGCCCGGCAGAATCACGCGCTGGAAAGGCCAACTAGACTTCATCAAACTGGTACACCAGGTACGCTCGCACGGAATAGACGCGTATGGACTTATCGTTGGCGGTATCGAAAATAAATACTCTAACTACTACAAAGAACTTACGCGCTTGATTGAAATTCTTGACTTAGGAAATAGCATCAGGTTTTTAGGTACAAGAAAGGATCTAAAAGAAATATTGTCTATTTCCGACTGTGCTTATTCTCTGACTTCTAAACCAGAGGCGTTCGGACGCACAACTGTAGAAGCTTTAAGCCTGGGTACGCCCGTCATCGGCTATGACCACGGCGGAACTTCAGAAATTCTCAAGACAATGTATGCTCGGGGTCTAGTACCTCCGCATGATCTAGACAAAGCGGTAGCATTAACAAAGGCCCTCCTAGCAAATACCAGTGGCTTCGCGCACATAAAATCAAACCCGTACACCGTATCGCAAATGCAAGACAAAACAATCGCTCTTTACGAAAAGGTGAAAACACGTCACAAATGACCAATCGAGTGCTGATCATAAAACTAGGAGCGCTAGGAGACATCGTAATGGCTACCGCGCTTATAAAAGGTATTACGGATAAGTATAAGTCTTCGACATGTACACTATTAACGACCGATAAATATAGGGAGATATTTACAAATTGGGGTGATTTAACAATAAAGACCTTCCCCAGACATGGACTCATCCACAACGCACGCACTCTCAGCTGGATCCGCCATCAGGAGTTTACTCATCTCTACGATTTACAGGGGTCTAATCGAACTAGAATTATGTCTAGGTTTTCAAACATTTCAACAAGAGTAGGCAACCAACGACACCCAGCATACACGCATTGCCCAAAGGGCCCGTGGTTAGGAAAAATTCACATCTTTGACCGCATGATCGAAGTATGTAATAGCTCCGGTGTGGACATTCAATATAAATTGCCTTATTTCCCTCACAATACCGCGGAGGTAGAAAAGATCGAAAGCTGGCTCGAAAAAAACAAGTTAACGGGCAGAGACATTGTGCTACTTCACGCGGGCGTAAGTCCCACAAGGCCAGAGAAACAGTGGCCATACTTTCCCGAAATGGCCACATATCTAATGAAAAAAAATATTGTGCCAGTCTGGATCGGCGGCGAACCGGATCGTGACTTAAACTTAATGCTCTCAAGTGTCGCAGGTATCGATGCGACTGCAGAATTTACTGCCTCGGAGTTGTCCCAACTTACTAATTTTGCTAAATTTGCTGTAACTAATGACTCGGGGCCCATGCACATACTTTCTTCTGGAAACATCCCAATATTCGGTATTTTTGGACCAAGTGACTGGGTAAGAAATCACGCTCTCGGTCAAGAAAAATATGTAGTGACACCAAACAAATTAAGTGCCTCCGCTTCCAACGGTACAAATCTATCCGAACTTACACCATCTCAAGTAATTAAATTTATAGAAAAAACTCTTTGCTAGATAATTTGCTTATATAAAAGCTCGTATCTTTTAACAACCTGTTCTTGAGTATAAGTTTGCTTGAGCTTTTCCAACGCAACTTGAGCCTTACCCCACCGTATCGCTGAGGATAGAGCCATTAAAATTTGTTCGGACAATCCGAGTGCGTCGCCAGGTTCAAAGAAATATGCCATCTCATCAGTCAGTATTTCAGTCGGGCCCTGCGTCCTACTCGTGACAATTGGCACCCCACATGCCATTGATTCTAACGCCACAATTCCAAACGGCTCATCCCTTGAGGGTATAACAAATAAATCCGCGCCCTCCACAAAAGACTGTATATCTTCAATCCAGCCGCAGAATTTAACCTCTTTTTGCAATCCGTGCTGAACCACTTGATCCGATAACTTTGCGAGTTCCCTGCCACTTCCACCTATCTCTAATCTGACATCTGTCCGTTGTTTTAGTATCGCCTCGAATGCAGTAATAAGAGTGTCAAAACCCTTCTTATACACAAAGCGCCCAACCGCTCTTATCACAATTGGTCCTTTTTTATGACTAGGCGTTACTGAATCAACTGGTTGTAAGCGCGTAAAATTGGGTATTTTGGTGATCCGAGTTTTTGGCACACCGTTCTCAAGCAAATATTCCGCTTGAAATTGAGTCGTCGGTACAAAATGATCTACTGATTTGTAGTATTTCAAGTTGACCAAGTTATGTGTTTTTACTAAGGACGGAATTCGCAAGGCACGCGCGGCTTTGCCTCCAAGATGAGCAGATCTGGCTAAATGCACATGAACTATCTGTGCATCAAACTTTGCTAAAGCAATCTTAATTCTGTAACCTGCGAAAAAATCCCAAACCCCGCGACATTTTATCGGGATGACTAACAAGCTTTTATTAGCCGCAAGTCTGGGGAAAAGCATGCTACGCGAATCTACTATGACCGCAACATTATGGCCAATACTCGCGAGAGATTCCGATATATCGAAAAAACTCCTTTCGGCACCTCCGAAGCCGCGAGCCAACATTATTTGTGCTATCCTCACTACAAGCCAACCTCTATTAGCTGTTTTGCCGCATTTGAGACATGAGAGGACTTTAATCGTCGAAGATCTTTCGAAGGTTCAATAACTACCGCGGACTGATCCCCCCACGGGCGATAACGCTCAGGGTCCCCAACCCCGAAAACGGTCAAGGATCGCTTTCCTAGCGCCGCTGCCACATGCCCTAGCCCTGAATCATTACCAATAAATAATTGGCAACTTTTAACAACTGCCTTTAAGCTAGATAAATTAGTTTTTCCTGTTAGATCCAAATTCGGTATATTCACCTCCTCGGAAAAAACGATCCCTTCTCCTTCAGAACCTAACTGTATAACGCCGTCAAAGTATGTTTCTAAATCTATAACCAACTCTTCAAATCGCGTTGCCGGCCAAATCTTTCCTGGCCAATTTGCCCCAGGGCCAATGGCTAATAGTTTTTTTCCGGCAAAACTTTTCATCAGCTGCTTAGCTTCCTGCTTTGCATGATCCTCAACATACAGTCGACACTTTGGTGGCGGTGAAGTTACGCCGTCTAAAGTTAAAATTGCTTCATAATGCTCCTCTACCGAGTGCTGTGTGGTAGATACTCGTTTAGTTTTAAAAATATTCTTGTTGGAGCGTAACATTGCAGGAATTAAATTTGTCCGAAGATCAATAATAATGTCGTAATACGTTTCTCTAAGTTCTGCAATCAACTTGATGGTTTTTATCACACCCCCTTTTTTTTCACGATGAAAAATTTTTCCCAAGTAGGGAGCACCTCCCAAAATCTCGGAAGACCTCTTGTCCGCTACAACATCAATAACACAGTAAGGATAGGCCACACGCAAAGCCTCGAACACGGGTGTAGTCATCACCACGTCTCCTAGATTACTGAGTGTGATGATCAGTATTCGGCACATACCCAGCTATTTCCCGATACAAAATTTTGAAAATATATCGCCGAGGAGATCTTCCGTAGAATATTCTCCGCCAATTTCTTGAAGCGCACCTGTTGCCTCCCTATAGTCCTCAGCCACTAACTCGGGACCGGAACCAAAACTCACTTCTTCAATTGCATCTATAGCATTAATAGCCTTTTTCAAGGCTATAAGGTGTCTCTCCCTCGCGGAAAACTCGGCGTTCTCATGATTGGAGATATCAAAAGCTTCAACAATCGCGTCCTCGAGACAAGCTACACCCATCCCAGAAAGAGCTGAGATATAAATTCCTGACTCTTTCTGAACTTTGTTGGTTTCTGACAGCTTGTCAAGCTTGTTATATACCGTCAAAATTTTGGCGTGTGTCACTAGATCCGTCTCATAGTCGCGACCTACTCGGTCCATCGAGGTGATATCTTTTAAATAAATAATTAAATCTGCCTTCTCAATCGCAGCATACGTTCGTTTGATACCCTCTTTCTCAATACTAGACTCAGTATCCTCTCGTAATCCTGCTGTATCTATTATTTGCACTGGGATATCCCTAAGTCGGCACTCGACATTTATCGCGTCTCTGGTAGTGCCTGCTTCAGGCGATACTATTGCTCTCTCGGACTGAACGAGACGATTTAATAACATCGATTTACCCGCATTTGGTGGTCCAGCAATAACTAACTTAAAGCCCTCACTAAGTTTTACGCCTTGTGTTGCGGATACTAATAAGCTATTGAGACCTTCCAACAACTTTTTGTGTTGTCCAAATATGTGCGGGATAAAGTCTGGGTTACCAACGTCGTCCGAAAAATCGATCGCGGCCTCTAACTGGTAACGTATTTCTTGAGTTTGTAATATTAATGTTTCAACAGCATTACCGAAATGACCTTCTAAAGTGTTTTGCGCAGACCGGACTGCTTTAACCGATTGAGCAGCAATCAAATCCGCCACCGCCTCAGCCTGGAGCAAATTTATTTTTCCAGCCCGAAAAGCCCTTTCCGTAAACTCCCCCGGCCTCGCAGGTCTGACATCTAATTCACAACAGGCTCTAACCATCTCTCCCAAGATAATTGGGTTACCATGCATATGCATCTCGATTACATGTTCGCCCGTGTAAGAGTTTGGCGCCTCGAAGAAGACCACAAGCCCTGTATCAATTTTATTGCCTTCAGCATCAAAGAAATCTGTATAACTCGTGGTGCGGCTTCTCAACAGCTTTACTCTAACAACCTTAGAGGCCACCTTCATAGCCTTTGGGCCAGACAAACGCACTATACCGATACCACCCCTGCCATTAGGGGTAGCCACAGCTACTATCGTGTCTGTTAACACGCTCGTTTTAGCAAGAGTTTATGCGCTCTCACTCTCTACCAATTTGGTGATGCGATATTGCTGGGCTATAGATAGTAGATTATTCACAAGCCAATAAAGTACGAGCCCTGACGGAAAAAATGCAAAAAAACCAGTAAAAACAAATGGTAATATCTTCATTACTTTGGCCTGCATCGGATCTAGGGGCGCGGGATTCAGTTTCTGTTGGAACCACATTGTAACCCCCATCAGTAGTGGTAATACATAGAATGGGTCAAGGCTGGACAAGTCAGTTATCCAGAAAATGAAGGGGGCTTGTCTGATTTCTACGCTTTCTAACAAAACCCAATATAAAGCTATGAAAAACGGAATTTGAACCAACATAGGCAAACAGCCGCCCAAAGGATTTATTTTCTCATCCTTATACAGTTGCATCATAGCTTGATTTAATTGGGCTTTGTCGCCCGAGTATCGATCTTTTAATGCGAGAAGTCGTGGTTGTACTTTCCTCATATTAGCCATCGAACGATAGCCTGCTGCTGCCAAAGGATAAAACATTAATTTCAGCAGTATCGTAAGTATAACTATTGCCCATCCCCAGTTATCTGTCATTTTAT
>CENZ01026752.1_pt1 | contig 10437 bp, 9 predicted proteins | sample 361341 | NCBI WGS metagenome assembly CENZ01 (sample SAMEA2619782, study PRJEB7988) | marine metagenome | biome: marine biome (ENVO:00000447); feature: deep chlorophyll maximum layer (ENVO:xxxxxxxx); material: "saline water (ENVO:00002010), including plankton (ENVO:xxxxxxxx)" | depth 50 m
GTGGCATCCAGGAGGAGCTTGGGCTGGCTTGCGAGGAGCTTCTACCGTTGGGCGAGCCAACCACGCATCAGTTGGTCCTGCCCGATCAGAACCTCAGGAACTGTGAGTTCACGCAATGTTACCGTGGTGAAGTCCGTGGTGAGGTGAAACTTGATCCGTCCGAGGTTGCCGATAGTCGGTATATCAACCTGAGTGATCTCTGCGAACAGCTCACATCCTCACCGCAGGCCTGTACAGAGACCTATACACCCTGGTTCATCGATCTCGTGCAGCACGTCCGCCTCTGTCGATAGCGTATGTGCGGAGGTGTGTCTGACCGCGAGCTTGTTTCTTAGAGAATAGACTCGTTTTCAACGGGCAAATCCGCAACGGCCCAGCGTAGCTTGTCGATATGCTGATCGACTGACAGCCCACCACCCAGCGTGCGCAAACAAAGGTGGGTCAGGCCTGTGTCGTGCCAGTTTTTAACGCGATCTCGCCACTCTGCTTCACGGGCACCGACGACAGCAACACCGGCTTCGGTTCCAATTTCTCCGGGGTCACGACCGATTTTCTCGCAGGCGGCGCCAATACGGCTGACGACCTCCGGGTATTCCTCGGGCGAAGCCATCACAAACCAACCGTCCGCATGCTGTGCGATGCGTTTGATGATCGGTGGAGGCGGCATGGACCCTGATCCGATCCACATGGGAATAGGTCTTTGGATAGGTAATGGGTTAATGCCAACACCATCAATCTGGTCGAACTCGCCATTGAAGATGACCGCCTCTTCAGACCATAGGTGTTTCAAAAGCCCCATCTGTTCCGAGCATCGGCGCCCGCGAGTATGGAAGTCGATACCCATGGCCTGGTATTCCTGAGGGTTGCCACCAACACCAACGCCGAGTCGCGTGCGACCTCCGGTCATGATGTCGAGTTCAGCCGCCTGTTTTGCGACCAATGCTGTCTGTCGCAGCGGTAACATGATCACAGAGGGGACCAATTCGATCTTTTCTGTGACTGCAGCGATGTAGGCAAGGATCATGTAGGCTTCGTGCAGATGGCCACCGGGACGAATCACCTGTTCCGGTACCCGCAGGTGAGTGAGCCCAAGATCCTCCGCAGCCTGTGCGAAGGCTTTGATCGCGCCGAGGTCATTGGGCATTTCCCGGACTGGCAGTGATACACCGATTCTCATTCTGATCTCCCTCATATTCTGGGTGAGTGTCGTTCTGGGTGGGATTGTGCCTGTAAAGGTTGTGACGAGGAAGGCATCAAGCGTATGGTCCGGACAATTGAGTTACAGACTGAAGGGAGTCGCGTGGCGACTGAAACGAGGCTTGGGAAGATTGAAGGTCTGCCGGTGGATGGTGGTACCGCCTACCTGGGGATTCGTTTCGGCGAACCACCGGTGGGTGACCTGCGCTTCATGCCCCCGATTGCATCGGGGGCATGGTCTGGGGTCTATGACGCGACCCAATGGCCGAATCGTGCGATACAGACAAAAAAGCTTGGCACGATGGACCAGGACACGCCGGGGGATCGCGACGAGGATTGCCTTTTTCTGAATGTTCACACGCCTGCGGCGGACAGTACCGGTAGACCTGTGATGGTCTGGATCCATGGCGGTGGTCTCACCGGCGGTAGCGCAAACGAGTACGACGGACGCGTGCTGGCGCGTGAGGGCGACGTGGTTGTTGTCACCATCAACTACCGCCTCGGTCCGTTCGGATTCCTGAATCTCGAACCGTTGGGTTATGAGTTCAAGGGGTCTGCATCCAATGGGATTCGCGACATCGTGCTGGCACTGGAATGGGTGCGTGACAACATTGCTGACTTTGGTGGCGATCCGCATAACGTCACTGTGTTTGGTGAGTCAGCAGGTGCCAAAGCGATATTGGCGCTTTCCGGAACTCCTACCGCAGACGGCCTTTATCACAAGGCGATCGCGAACAGTCCTGCTGCGGCGGAAGTATCTGTGGGAGACAAGACGGCGAAGATGGCGGAACAACTGGGAGTTGAACCGTCGGACCTGCTTGCCACGTTACGCAGGTTGCCGGCGTTTGCATTGCAGGATGCGGGTCTGCCCGCTGGATACGAGGTTGATGGTGAGGTGATTACCCTGCCATTCATGGAGGCGCTCAAAGAGAAAGGTGCATTCGGTGTGCCGATGATTATCGGGACAAACCGCACAGAGGGTACGTTGTTCACGCCACCTGACTCACCCGATGAAGATATGGGACGGTATGAGCAGTCGCTGGCCGGTTCCGCGAGAGGCGTCATTGGTAACAGAGATGCAACGGAGTATGTAGCGGGTATCAAATCAGCCTATCCGGACCATACGCCGAAACAATGGATGGAAATCATCTCGTCCGATCATTTTCGAAAGACCGCGGTGGAGGTGTCGGAGATCGCGAGTGAATCCGGTTGTTGGCTGTATCGGTTTGATCTTAATGCGACCGCGTTATTCCGTGGAAAGTTGATGCAGACGGCACATGCCTGTGAGATGGCTTTCACGTTCAATACATTTGCCGATGACGATTGCTGCGTGATGACGATGCATGATCCGGATGCACCTGGCGTACGTGATCTGGCGAGGCACTGGTCGGCGACGCTGACCCATTTTGCGCATACTGGCGATCCCAATGGTGCGGGTCTGCCTCAATGGCAAGCCTACGATACAAAGGGGCGTGCGGTGATGTTGCTCGATCAGGAAAGTGTGGTTGAGCAGGACCCGGATAAAGTCCATCGTGAGCTTTGGGGTGCGTCATCCTGACGATGTGATGTCCAAATACTGTCATCCTGACGAGCGTAGCGAGGCGAGGATCTCGGGTTATCAGCACCTGCGGGTTTCATGGCTCGCAGGAAATTGTCAGATTGAGATCCCCACGTCGCTACGCTCCTCGGAATGACGTGAATCCGTCATCCTGACAAGCGAAGCGAGGTAAGGATCTCGTGTTGTCAGTACCTGCGGGGTATGGTCCTACGACAGATCAGCCACCTTATTGCGCTCGATCAGATCGTAGTCCAGCTGAATCCCCAAGCCTGGGCCATTGTAAGCGTGGGCGCAACCGTCTTCGTCCAGCTCAATCTCATTTAATACGCCGTGCTTCTGAAGATCGTCCGGCAGTAGTACTTCCAGGAACTGACAGTTCTTCATGGCCATGATCATGTGCAGATTGGCGATGTTGTTCACCGAATTACTACCGTGGTGAACCTCGTAGTTCATCTGGAACGTTTCTGCCACGTGGGCTGTTTTCATACAGGATGTGATACCACCCTTCAGCCAGACGTCACCACGCAGATAGTCGGTGGCCTGTTCCATTATCCAGGGTGCGTAGGACTTGGGTCCGGCAACCGGCAGTTCCGTCGCCATGATCGGAATGTGCAGGACATTCTTCAGCTTTTTGTAGGCATAGATGTCGTCATCCGCCAGCGGATCCTCGTACCAGTAGAAGCCCATCTCCTGAACGGCATAACCGACACGAACCGCGTCCGGGTAGTCATAGGCCCATGTTGAATCCAGCATGATGCGATAGTCATCACCAACAGCTTTGCGCACTGCTTCACAGATCTTGATGTCTTCTTCCGCGATTCCGGGCGGGTGAATCTTGTAGGCGGCCCAGCCGTTGTCCCGATACTTCACGGCTTCCTCGGCGTAGTCTTCAGGCGTTGGCAATACCGCAGAGCTGGCATACGCGGGTACCTTGTCCCTGAATGAGCCCAGCAGTTTGTGCACCGGCAGGTTGGCCGCTTTTCCAGCCAGATCCCACAGAGCGACGTCAACAGCACAAACGATGTTGAGCTTGTATCGCAGTCGCTGCATGTTGGATTGCCAGATGCGTTCACGATCAAACGGATCCTGGCCTACCAGCGTTGGCTTCACGGATTTCACAACAAAGGGCCCATCCTGAGCGGCCGAGCCGAAGGAGGAGCCGAGGAAGGAGATTCCCTCAATACCCTCGTCGGTGTGAATCTTCAGCAATCCCATTTGAACGGTGCGGGTTCCTGTTGCCGTCGCGGCGCGGGTGTATTGGATCGGCGGAATGTCCTTCCACTCCCACAGTGTCACTGTGACGTCGGTGATTTTCATGAAGTCCTCATATTGCTTGAGTGAATGTTGGTTGTCGTGATCTAAGACTGGTGCAGTGCCTGATAGGGGGCGTCGCCCAGTTCGCTGACGATGGCGTTGCCGAGCTCGTCCATATCGGAAAAGGCCTTTGTGAGTCCCTCACGGGTCACCTCAAAAGGCATGTTGAGAACTGACGGATTGCGCAGCACCTGATCCAGCAATGGATCAATCTCAGCATCATCGGCGGCCAAGGAGACCTGGGACAGACACATCGGTAACCCGACCTCTGCAAAGAAGCGTCCCACCTCGTCCGCCTCTTTCTGGTCTTCCATCGCGAGCTGGATCATCGTGCCCAGGGCAACCATTTCACCATGGAGATAATTGTCGTGTACGCGCGGTATCATGGTGAGATTGTTGGCGACCGCATGTGCGATAGCGAGCCCGCCGCTCTCGAAACCAATACCGCTCAATAGTGTATTGGCTTCCACCACGTTCTCGAGGGCGGGTGTAATCTCGCTTTTGCGGACAGCATCAAGCGCCTCTGCACCTTCTGACATCAGGGTCCGTGCGCAGATTTCGGAAATGGCGGTCGCCGCGAGTGTTGGTCTCGCTCCGACGGTGGAACGTCCATTGGGATTGTTGATGCAGACACGGGCTTCATACCAGGTCGCCATGGCGTCACCGATCCCTGCTGCGAGGTATCGGGGTGAAGAATCCGCAATGATCTCAGTATCGACGATCACCAGTGCCGGATTCTGCGGGAAGAACTCTGCGCCGGTAAATACGCCTTCGGTGGAGTACAGCACCGCAACGGCCGATGTGGGTGCATCGTTCGACGCGAGCGAGGGAATCACTACAATGGGGACGCCCAGACGCTGGGCAATGCACTTACCGGCATCGACACACTTGCCACCACCAACCGCAACGAGGGCATCAACCCCCTGGCTCGACAGGTTTGCAACCTGTTGATCGATTTCCTCGAGCGAGCACTCACCACCAAACGTGGCGGTGACTGTCTCGTAACCGGACGACTTCAGGCTGTCGATAACCTGGGACGTTTCGCCCTGCTGGCTGCGTGTCGAAGCGAGGATGCCATAACATTTGGCGTCCATGAGGGCGACATAACTGCCGGTTTTTGCAAGGACGCCGGGTCCCTGAATGTAGCGGGCTGGTGAAACCATCACGCGTGGTAAGGTCATGTCGGGTTGAGCAAAGACCCGGCTGGGGTGAAACGGTGCAACCTGGTTCATTCTGTATCACCTGTCACCTGAAGCTTTGTTTGTGTCATCACAATTGATGGCCTTTGATCATGCAGCCAACTCGCTGGTAATGCCTTCCCGCACGTAGAACTCTTTGGACATCAGCCAGATCTTGTTCTCGTCCATGCCGCCGTTCCAGCCACCGGCAAAATACAGGTTGTCATTGATGATCGTAGCCGCTGGCGATGATGTGGGTTTTGGCAGCTGACACACCACCTGCCATTCGCCACCAGCTGGCATTGCGAGGACTTCGCCACTGAATCCTTTTTTGCCGCCTTCCGGTGTGGCGTGTCCGCCGACCATGAAGATGGTATCGCCATAGACGAACGTGGCGCCTTCTGAATGTGAGTGACCGTAATGTAACGGCGGGCCCTTTCGCCAGCTGTCGCTGACGGGATCGTAGATATCGACGTCCGTTTGATCCAGCTGTTGGCTGTCGTGATTGAACTGACCGCCAATACAGTAGATCTCGTCGTTCAGAACGGCGGTGGAAAACTGGTTTCGAGGCAATGGAAACGGCGCGACTTGACGCCAGCCTTTGCCCTCTGCACCTTCCTGTTCCCAGGTCTTGAGATCGAGCACCCAGTGTTCACTGGCGTCACTGTCCCGGTCTTCCATCAACCCGCTGACGTAATGCAGATGATCACCGATAAGCGCGAGTCCGCCACCCGCTCTTCGGCCCGGCAACAGCGGTGCAGCGATATAGCGGTCCTGTTCCATGGAATAGCGCCAGACCTCATCAATAATGAAGTCTTTGGCCGGTTGTCGCTTGTCTTTCATACCGCCTGCGAACCAGATGCCACCCGCATCCGGGACAAGGTTCACATGAGAGAGCGCACTGGGCAGATCCTGCATCTGTATCCAGGAGCCATCCGCCGGGTCAAAGATGTGAGTCCGTTTGCTGGAGGCGATATTGTCCTCGTAACCACCAAAGACATAAAACTTGTCGTCGATGGCAATGGTGCCGGGTTCCCATTTGCCCACCGGCATGTCAGGGAGTCTGGTCCAGCCGTCGGCTTCGGTTGCTTGTGCTTCACTCATGATTTGAACTCCTGAATCGTCAACGGACCTGGGGTCCCGTGGACCTAGGGTTTGGGGAACTGTCGGTCCATGGCTGTGATCATATCCGCACAGCGGGTCTCAAGCATCTCACGCGTATGGGTGCCGTCACAGAAGATATAGAGCTCACCGTTCCGCATCGCGGACATGACCTGGGCCCCGACGGTTTCAGGGTCCACAGCCATATCGTCAATGATTTTCCTGAGGTCGTCATTCACGCGAGATTTCAGACCGGCGATGATCGGTGTATCGACCACATGGGGGCACAGTACGGAGACGCCCACGTTGGTTCCGGCGAGATCGTTGCGCAGAAATTCGGAGAGTCCCACCACGGCAAACTTGCTGGTCCCGTAGCAGGACTGATTGCCGTGACCGTGGATACCACTGAATGATGACGTATTCACAATGTGTGCGTCCTCGCCGTGTTCGAGCATCCTAGGCAGGAAGGTCTTGATACCGTTCAGGGGACCCCAGAAGTTGACCTCATGCACGTTGCGCCAGCGCTCATTGGGTGTTTCCAGCACTTTCGCGCCACCGGGTACGCCAGCGTTGTTGCAGAGTACGTGCAAAGGCCCGAACCGGTCGGCAACGTCCGCCGCTGCCTTTTCCACGGCACTCACGTCAGCAGAGTTGACGTTCAGCGTGAGCACATTGTCGGTGATGGACTTGAGCTCGCCTTCGGCTTTTGCAAGCTCCTCGTCACGAATGTCCGTGATCACGACGTTCATACCGGCACGGGCGAAAACCGTCGCCATGCCAAATCCGATACCGGTACTGCCACCGGTGATAAAGGCGGTTTTACCTTCAAAATCCTGCATAGAGGGTTACCTGTTTGTGTAAGCGGGCGCAGGAAGGCCCTCTCCTGGGCCGCAGCCTTTTTCTTGGGCTTCTTGGGCTATAGAAAGGGGCGCTGCGTGGAACAGCGAAGCTACATTGCATGGGGGAGTGTCTGCAACTGCAGATCGCTCCAATTCACCCAGAATTGGGATCTGCAGCCTGGGCCAGTGGACGGTACTTTTGTCCGATTTCACCGAGCCAAATATTGATTGAGGTAGTATAATTCAGCGCTGTTTTTCCCCCAATGCCAATTGAACATTCAGAGTTTTAGTGAGTCAGGTCGAATTATGGAACACGCGCTACAGGTTGAGATTCTCAAAGAACTCATGGACCAGTTGGATGAAGGTCGAAACGTCGACGCTGGTGTCCAGTTCCGGATGCCCACTAGAGACTATTTCTGCCCTGACATGGCGCAAAAAGAGCGCGATGCTTTCTTCAGGAGTCACCCTCAACTGATCGGGCTGTCGGGAGACCTGCAGGAGCCTGGCAGTTATCTCACGCTGGACGATTTTGGTATCCCAATCCTGGCGACGCGAGACAAATCCGGTCAGTTCCACGCGTTCGTGAATGCCTGTCGACATCGGTCGGTGAAGGTCGCAAATGAGCCCAGGGGCAAAAAGAATGTGTTCATGTGCCCGTTTCATTCTTGGAGTTATGCCAACACGGGAAACCTGCTCAATATTCCCGACGAAGCGCATTTCGGAGAAATCGACAAATCCTGCCATGGCCTGGTTGAGTTACCTGCCGTGGAATGGAATGGAATGTTGTGGGTTCATCCCAACGTTGACGGCAAGCTGGATATCGATGAACTGATGGGTGAGAAACTGGCGGCGGAATTGACGTTACAGGATGTCACCAAACACAGGTTCGTGGGTGAGAAGATCATCGAGATGAACCTCAACTGGAAATTCGCCAACGATACGTTTGGTGAAACCTATCACTTCGGCAAGCTGCACAAAGACACACTGGGTCGCATTTTTGTCGGCAACAATCTGCATTTTGAGGAATTCGGCCGGCACCATCGTTTTGTCACAGCGAACGTGGGCCTTCAGGTATTACGTGAGATGCCAGAAGAAGACTGGCGCATTCACTATGGCACGTTTGTGCTCTACCACTTGTTCCCAAATATCCAGTATATCGTGGATCCGGGAACCGCGACGCTGGTCCGTATCTACCCCGACCTGAACAATCCAGGACGGTCGATCACGAAGATCAGTTTTTACCGCACCGACGAGGTTATCGCAGCGGCGGAAGCCGAAAAGGCGGCAGGACTGGAAGTCGAAGATGTCTATGATGTTGAAGGCCGACAAGGGCTGATTGGCGGTGTGGAAACGTCGATGGAGGTGTTCTCCAGCACCGTCGAGCGGGAGGACTATGCGATGGGTGAGATGCAGCAGCGGGCGGCGGAGTCTGGGATGTTGAAAGAGATCGTTTTTGGCCGCAATGAGCCGGCGTTGCACCATTTTCATCGCAACTACCGGGAGGCGTTGAATATGCCTCCGCTTGAGAAGGTGGGGTAAGTACCTCACACCGAGCCGAGCGGCGAAGGCTTCTCCCGATCGCAGAGGCTGATACCCGGAGATCCTTACCTCGCTTCGTTCGTCAGGACGACCTTCGGTCGTTCCGAACCGAAGGTGAAGGAATCCACGGCAATTGGAACTGCGGTGTTCTAGTCAACGACCCGCAGGCGCCAGCCCAAACCACACCGATTGCTCCACTTCTTTGTCCTTCATCACCTGACGCGCTTTCAAAATGAGCTGACCCGCCTCGGAGCGATCGTAAAACCACTCCTCAGTGGCCCATGGAGTAATGGGGCCGTCTGCAAGTTCACAGGCCAGTTCTTCGTAGTAGCACCGTATGTCGTGAACCGTGCTGTACATGGTCCCATCAGGAAATCCGACTTCGTCCCAGGCTTCTCCTTCGACGAGTCTCACAAACCTGCCGAGCGCCTCAGGAACCTGGTCCGCGCTGATCTGCATACCGATTGAGGTTCTCTTGTTCTTTTCATAAGCACGGTCATAAGCAGCCTTGAGGGCCTGGGCTTCATCGACAGCGGGATGCAGGTCTGCGTTCATTCTTGGTGGGAGCGGGCACGCCAGCGGTTCTCCGCCCGTCGAACTGATACTGACAGGGAATTCTTTGAGCACCGGACCTTCGGGTTCTGACAATAGATCAAACGCGGCTTGCAGGACCTCATCCTGAAACGCCTTGTCTCTCGGTTTACCGAGCGACAGACCGACGGGAAAACGAGTATGCAGCGCCCTTGGCACGTTCATACGTTCCGCCACTTCCCACATCGGGGTCAGAACAACAGTGGCCAGACCGGCATCTTCGAAGACATGAGCGAGCGTACACACGGTACGCGGACAAAGCGGTCAGGTGCCGGTGAGTAAAACAATGTCAACGCCTTCATCGAGCATCGTTTTTGCACACAGCGGGCCGGAATCCAGACGGATTTCTGAAACTGTATCGGACTGGTTGCCAGCGAAAGTGTAGTGGTTCTCTGCGACAGCACCGATGGTGCCGTTTGCTGCCATCTCTTCAAGACGATCGATGGGATACACCACGTTGATATCAGCGGCAAAACCACCCCGGTCAAAGTTCACGCTGTGGTGTCCGATTGCCAGGTCCCGTGCGTCTCTGGGTAAGGTCTCGTAGTGATAGTCGTCGTCACCGAGCTCAAAGCCATCTGCGCCTTCCCGATGCAGCGCAGCGGTTGTGACGATCGCGACCTTCGCATCGCCTAAAGATTTTGGCTGGGTGAAGCTGGGCGACTCAAACTCAGGTAGCGCCATACTCGCCGCAAACTTGGCTTGTGTGACTTCGTCTTTTCCGAAAACAGCCATCTATTTCACTCCTGATGATAGGGGTAACGTTGTTCGTGAAACACATTTCACAGTCGTGAGAAGAACGACCAGATCAGTTCAGAGGCATTAATCCCTGATTCGTCATTGTACCCTTTCTTGCTCGGGTCACTGCCGGGCCAGAAATGATCGTGGTTCTCGATCCGGTAGTAATGCACTTCGGCACCGTTACCGTCCGGAATATAGGTCGTCAACGTGGTGTTGTCCGTCACCTGCGTTTCAGTTGTGGTTACCGATTCATTGAGGTTCGCGAAGTACTGCACGATGTCCTGGGCACTCACCATGGCAATCCCCGTGGACTTGTCGGTCTCACCCGAGATGGGGACCATGCCGTCTTTAGCGCCGTGAATATGAATAATCGGTTTGG
>CENZ01031893.1_pt1 | contig 10435 bp, 10 predicted proteins | sample 361341 | NCBI WGS metagenome assembly CENZ01 (sample SAMEA2619782, study PRJEB7988) | marine metagenome | biome: marine biome (ENVO:00000447); feature: deep chlorophyll maximum layer (ENVO:xxxxxxxx); material: "saline water (ENVO:00002010), including plankton (ENVO:xxxxxxxx)" | depth 50 m
ACGGTTAGCGAGAAGCGGAATAGGTGCCCGAAAATAACTTCACTGAGCCTCTTTAGCATGTGAGTGCCGAACCAGGTGCCTAGAAGCACGGATGTGACCCCAATGGCTAATAGGGCTATCTGGTCCCAATACGCGAACCCATCGCTGGTGAAGAGAACGATCTTGGCTAAATGCCCCGATGTTTGGGCCATAGCGAAAGTAGCCACCATGGCAGTCCTAACTGGCAACTCAGCTCTGAATACAGGCGCAATGGCAGGGCCCGTAACGCCAAATGGGATGTTGAGAAACCCCGCGATTGCTCCAAGAGGAATGAAGGCTCGACGACCGGCACCCAAAAAGGAACTAAGCCTTGTGAGACTCTGAGGCCACCAAACAAGTAGGAGCGCAAATAGGGCTATAAATATTCTCCCAACCGCCACCGGAAATGCTTCGGCAACAAGGAGGCCAGCTAGACCGGCAGGGAGCAGTAACAGAGCGAAACGTTTTACGACCGCCCAGTCGACGTCGTCGCGCAACATAACAGCTCGCGAGGAATTGGAGGCAAGTTGAATAACCGCGTGAATTGGGATTGCCTCAAGAGGATCGAGAAATTGAAGTAGCACTGATAGAAGCAAGATGCCACCACCGAGGCCGGCGATAGCTGTAATCGCCGAACCAACTAAAGCCGCTATTGCGACCAAACAAAGTTCGAATTCAGACATCTAGTCCCTTGATCATAAAACCGTACTTAAATCTGATTCATGTTGAGTCTCGAAAAAATCTTGTTATCGGCGAAATAACATCTTTTGATCTTAAAGCTCTAAAAGCCCCGAAATACTTGACCTGAGCGCCGAACAAGGGTCAAATAACACTGATGACATTCGCGCGTTGCGCGCGGAGTTCGGTGATGAGGAGACTCAACATGGCCAATATGTCCAAATCCGACGTGCTTTCCGATGTAGCTGGCAGTGCTGGCTGCACTAAGGCGGATGCAGAGGCGGTAATTGAAGCGTTCTTCGGATGCGTGGAAAGTGCTGCTAAGGCTGGGAATGCCGTTGCTTGGCCCGGCGTGGGTAAATTCTCACGCTCGGACCGCGCTGCTCGACAAGGTCGTAACCCCCAAACAGGTGCGACCATTCAAATAGCGGCAAGCAGCAGCATGAAATTTACAGCTGCGAAAGCTCTTAAGGATCGAATGAACGGTTGAGGCATACCCTCAGCTGAGATCTAAGCGGAAGTGAGTCGGGTACCCCCCGGCTCATTTTTCGCGTCTGTAACACTGACCTAAAAGCAGGGTTCCTCTTTCAGATATCAATAATCGCTTTAAATACTTCGGCAGAATCTAAGCCGAAGGGCTGAGCGCTGCGTTCAAGTTCAGCTTGGATACGACTCTCAAAAGCTTTGATCTGTGTTGGATCTTTCGGATTTTGAATTCCGTGAGTTGTTTCGAACTGGCTTCGGTGTTCGAGTAGTGCAGCAGCTTTCGCGGATTCCCAACCTTTGACGTCTTCAGCATGGTCAGGCTCTTCAGCTTCGAATAGGAGTAATGCGTCAGGCCTATGTGGCTCTAGGTCATGTTCTGGGAAGAAGAATGGATCTCGGGCTGCAACAATTGCCTCGACTGCGAGTAGTCCTGCGTGACGATGGTCTGGATGGAGCCGGTACCTTCTCCATGGGTCATGCCCAATGATGATTTGGGGACGTATTTGGCGTATGACCTTTGCAACCTCTGACCGCATTGCAAGATTGCTTTGTAGTTCGCCGTCTACTTGATCCAAAAAAATAACTGAGCCTTTGGAATTCAACCTGCGCGCCGCAGCTTTTTGTTCAGCTTTTCGGGTAGCGACCAGAGCGACTTGATCTGCATGCGGGTCCCAGGTGCCTTTTGACCCGTCAGTGCAAACTAGGTGATGGATAATAGTTCCGTTTGCAGCCCATTTGGCTAAGGTCGCTCCGCACTGAAACTCGGCGTCATCAGGGTGGGCGATCACAACTAGAACTGACTGTGGCTTTAGAAATAAGGGCTTCACCGTTATAGGTCCGAGGTTGAAGGATCCGCAACTCCATCAAGATCTTCTGGGGTATCGACGTCCCACTGCAGTTCGGGAATTTGTAGGACCTTTAGATCCAATCCCTGACTTATGGCCTCATCCATGTGACTAAAAAGGGAGCCGTCTCCGTAATGAAACTTAAATGGGGTTCCAGTTGGCAGGCTCAAAACGTTCGTGCCCCGACCATGACGATCAGGAACTATAGAGACAGCGTTGGGGCTTGCTATCCCATCTAGTGACTTTGCATGTGGCAGATCAGCGTGAACGATTATTGCATGAGTAAATTTGTCTGCTATCTCGAACATAGCCTCGGTTATCGCAGCGTTTAGGCCAGGTTGGGTGACCGCAATTACCTCTGCACCTACGGACTTTGCCCAAACAGCGACCTCTTCGCTATCGCATACAACATGTATAGAAAAACCCTCTGCTGCTTCGAGAACCTGTCGAGCCATAGTCCGGGCTAATGATTCCCGCTCAGACGCGTCGAGCCTATTGCTAAGCCGATTTTTTGCATGCCGGAAATCCTTAATAGGCACAAGTACTGCAATGGTCTTCTTGTTGAGCGCGTAGGGGGTTGCCATCAAAGCTAATTCTATTGGTCTGAGGTGGCTGACTTATCGAAGCATTGAGTTTCAGTGTCGGTCTGGACGGCTAAGCGCCCTACGCTGAGGTCAACCATGAAATTGTTTCGTCGCCGATCCGACCCCAGTCCATCGACCAAAGCTCGCTTTTTGCCCTCGACAGGCTGGGTTCAACCTTGGTGGCTTTATCGTTGGAAAGAGCAAAATAAAACAGCGGCTGCTGATACGCCCCGAACCAACAACGTTGCCCGGTCATGGACTTTGTTGGGGAACCTAGAAAGTTCCCAACGAATAGCTTTGGACAGACGAGGTTTGATAGCAGCGCATCCGGGATCTTGGTCGCTTGATTGGTGGATGCGTGTAGATGATGAGTGGATCTTCCCTTCAGAGCATGGCGCAGTTCGGCAACGTTTGATCGATGGCGCCCCAGTAGTTGAGACTGTTCTGAGAGCAGCGGGCGGTGATCTCGTCCACCGTGCATATGCAGCTCGGAGCGATAAAGAATATTTGATCGTAGAGGTGGAGAATCAGGCAACTCGACCGGTAGCCCTTGCTTGGGCGATCCGCCCCTATGACCACCTTGGCGGTGGTCGAATCGAGAATATAGAACTCAATGAACGGGCACTGTACGTAAACGGCCGAGTCGGGCTTGTTTGTGGGCGCAGTCCCGGCCAAATGGTGGTAGGTCGCTCAGGTTCAGACCCCGCTCGACTGTTAGATAGTGCAGGAGACGACTCTAAGTCGGTGACTTGCGAACAGGGAATGGCCAGTGCTGCGCTGATTATGCCTTTGGTTCATGGAGCGACTGTGCGTTGCGTAATTCCTTTAGGGCTATCCCAAGGTGCTGACCTAACTTCCAAATTGCCTGCTGCCGCGCAGGTCGCCCGCGGATGGGGCCAACATGCTGTAAGCGCGAGTCGTTTTGTCCTACCTCCTGGGCAACTGAATGATGTCTTTGACGCCTCAAGACAATCTTTACTTTTAGCGGTAGCGGGGGAGGAGATAGTGCCTGCCCCAGGAGGTCCTCCTCATGATGCGAGCGATGAAGCGGCTGTATTGCAGGGGCTTGCTGAATGCGGATATGAAGGTGCAGTCCGAGACGTGCTCATATCTCGAGCTAGACGTCAAGACCGCATGGGTGGAGTCAATGCGAGCGGCCTAGATGTAACATCTGCGACTCTGATTGGCGCTGGTAGAGCGTTGGAGTTAGTTCCTGACGAGTCCTTGTCGCTGGCGCTCTCAGAATTCGCGGCTGACGGCGCTCGATGGATTCTCGCCAACCCTGATCCGAATGCCCGAGAAGGCCTGCTTGCCGCTCACCAGATTCTTAAAACTGTTGGAGCAGAAAAAGCATCTCGTGAACTACAAGAATTGATTCCCTCGGGAGCCCAACATGCTGAAGAAAAAAGTAGTGATGGCGAAACAATAAATGTCCTTGAAATGGCGCAATCGACCTATGACCAATTCAGTATCGATCCCCAAATAGCTCTAACTCGCCTTGACCGACTTGCGTCGCTCGCCTCGTCGACCATGAACTGGCCGACTGAGCTTGATCCATTAACAAAAAGTGGCATTGCTGGCGCTGGAAATGACCTCCGTGTAAACGCTTGGTTCGTTCGCAGTTTCATACGTTTACTAATGGACGACACTGGCGACGAACTCCGGTTCGCTTTGGCGTGGCCAAGAGAATGGCTTGGAATTGGAGTGGAAGTCCACGGTTTGCCATCACGATATGGCCCTGTTTCATGGGCTGTGCGATGGCACGGTAACCGGCCTGCTTTGTTATGGGAAGTTGAGAACGGCCATAAAGAGCTTAAAGTGCGAGCGCCCGGTCTTGATCAAGAATTCGTAGGTCAAGGACCTGTTGGTGAACAGCTGTTGAGCGCTATTGATGACCAACTCGGATTACAAGATCCCGTTGTTCCCGACGTGGATGCACCATCGTCGGGCAGTTTTAGTTGATGCTGGGTCACCGAAGCCTAGATAAGAGCCGACTACCGTTTCCTTATGACTCATCACGCGCCCCCAAATATGACGCAGGAGCATCATTACTGGGGATTGGGTGATTCTGTCTTAGTAGGGATAGACGAAGTAGGCAAAGGTGCTTGGGCGGGACCTTTGACTATAGGTGCCGTTGTATTGCCGAAAACTGGACGAGTCAATGGTGTTCGAGATTCAAAGATGCTCACGCACAAAGTCCGTGAAAAACTCTTTGGTCGAATTGACGATTGGGCACAGTGCTGGTCAGTAGGTCACGCAAGCGCTCGCGAGTGTGATGAATTGGGGATGTCAGATGCACAGCGGCTTGCAACTCGAAGGGCGCTTAATTCGTTGCCAATGAGTCCCGATCGGGTGTTGCTTGATGGCAATTGGAACTACATCGATTGGGTACCGAGTACTGCGATCATCAAGGGTGATCAGACATGCCTTTCGATTGCAGCAGCTTCTGTCATGGCTAAAGTCGTGCGTGATCGGATTATGTCGACGGCAGCTAATCACTTTCCTGCTTATATGTTCGAAAACAACAAGGGGTATCCATCACCACAACATCAAACAGCTTTGGCGGGATATGGACCGTGCGTGATACATCGAAAAAGTTGGTCCTTTATGGATGACCTTATCTGGACTAGCTATGAGCGGTACGATCGGCATCAAAGAGACCAAGGAACACTGTTCGCCGCATGAACGAATCAAATCAGGCACAGCGCGACTACTGGCGAACGCGCCTGGCGTGGGTGGAGCGGCAGGAACAGATGGATCTCCAACTGGGTGTCTTCGGGTTAGCTGCGATGGAGGCCTTGGGGGATATTTCGGGAACGAATGTTTTGGACGTTGGCTGCGGTTGTGGACACACGACCTTGCAGCTAAACGAACGAGTGGGTAGTGGAAGTGTCGTCGGGGTCGATATAAGCGAGAAACTTCTTGAAGTAGCGCGACGCCGTGGGAGCGGAGCCATTGAATTTATCGAGGCAGACGCGCAATCGCATGCACCTCAGGGCCCATATGACATTATCTTTTCGCGCTTCGGTGTGATGTTTTTCGCCGACCCGATAGCGGCTTTTAGGAACTTGAGAGCTTCAACTTCTGAGGTAGCCAAGTTGAGTATGGTTTGCTGGCAAGGACCTGAACAGAATCCTTGGATGACTGTCCCTAACCGTGCAGCGATGTCATTGGTGGATTTACCACCCCGCTCACCAGACGCTCCTGACCCGTTCTCTTTCGCTGACTCGGACTGGGTCAGAGAAATACTTGAACATGCCGGGTGGACAAACGTTGATGTCGCCGACTTCAGAACTGAAGTAAAAATTGGAGGTGGAGTTAATTCTCGACTGGCGGCACTTCACGCATATGAGTTCAGTCCGGTAAAGGCGGTTGTTGACTCTGATCCGGGCATACGGTCGGATTCGGTGGTTGATTTGATGGAAGCCGCATTGACACCGCATCAGCAAGACGGAATAGTTCTACTCCCCGGAGCAGCATGGATTGTCACAGCTGACAACTAACGAGAGTGTCGACCGATTAATCGACTAGGGCCTAGTTGCTTTTTTGAGTTCCCACCCGTATCTCTCTAAATGGGCTTGTGGTATCAACCCCAGGTTCCTTAGGTAGACCTAGAACTCGTTCGCCAACAATGTTTCGCATTACTTCATCGGACCCGCCTGCAATACGCATAGCCGGGTGGCCCAATAGATACCCCGACCAAGAGAAGGTTCCCCATTCGCCAGTGTCAGCTATCAAGCGAGATTCCAAAACGTCTGAGACAAAGTTGCACGTAGCTTGCATTTGTCGCGTCAACCCCATCTTTGACAATGACATTTCCGGCCCGGGAGTTTTTCCGGCCTTAAGGGCATCCATTGTTCGCTGGTTCGACCATCCAAGAACTTTGCCGTACGTGAAGATGTTCATCAGCTGTTGGCGGCTTAGTGCATCGTCGTTGAGTTCAAAGTGTTTCAACATGGCACTTAGCTTTGTGTAGCTCCCTCCAGTGCCTCCGCTGCCCGACCCGATCGACGCCCGCTCGTTCATAAGAGTTGTAAGTGCTACGCCCCATCCCTGGTTGACATCACCTAGTCGGTGACTGTCGGGAATTCGAACATCGGTAAAGAAAACCTCGTTAAAGTTTGTTCCACCCGTCATCTGACGCAGAGGTTTAACTTCTACACCCGGTGCGTGCATATCAACCATAAAGCCGGTCAGTCCCTGATGTTTAGGCAGATCAAAATCTGAACGAGCAATTACTTCTCCTACATCGCTGTAGTGGGCTCCTGAAGTCCAAACCTTCTGACCGTTTAAGATCCATTCTTCTCCATCGCGCTCAGCGCGCATCTGCAGGCTGGCAAGGTCAGATCCAGCACCTGGCTCTGAGAACAACTGGCAAGAAACGAGGTCTGCTCGGTACATCTTGGGGAGAAGATCAGCCACTACTTCAGGATTTCCATGGGCGAGAATGGTAGGAGCGACCATCCCCAAACCAATACCGAAGAATCCGCTGTCTGGAATTTCGTATTGACTCTCTAGGTTCGCCCAAATACGTTCGAATCTCCGAGGGTGTCCGCCTCCACCAATTTCTGCTGGACCCGAAATCCAACCGAAACCTGCATCAAACTTCTTGGCACGCCACTCTTTTGCAGCAGCAAGGTCCTGTTGCTCTTTCTCTCGGTCTACTTCTTCAAACATTGCTGCATTGTCTGGCCCCTCTCCCCAAACAAAAGCTTTCTGTTCAGCTTTACGCGACACGTTGGCCTCTAAGAAGGCGGAGGCCTCGGTATTGAATTGTTCTTCGGTCATCTCAGGCATTGAACATCTCCAAAGCAGTTCAGAAGTAGCAAATATATTCTCAACTTAGCCCGTAACACGACTAATCTCCCTACTCATGGGTCAACCGGTAAGAGTTGCTGAAAAAATTTCCCCCGCAAGTCCGGGAACAATTAGGTTCGAAACCAATCGTCCGCTAACAGGTATGGGTCATCGCTACTATCGCAGCGAAGCTGATGCCTTAAGCGAGGAAGACCCTGCAGACGTACTTGCTGCTCGGCTTTTTGCTCGAGGGGGAGTGGACTATCTCCATGTCCATGGAAATGTTGCGACGGTCGATCTCACTAAGGGACACACGTCGGAGGGAATCGTTGAGATCATCACGGGACTATTCGCACATTACGAAACATAACTAGAGAACGTCTGAATCCGAGTTTTAATCGAACGTATGTTCGGTTAAGGTTGCAGGATGAAAAATGCAGCTGCTGGGGTTTCTTCACTGAGCGATATCCCGCAGATGTCTTCTCCTAGGGTTCTTGCTCAGCATCGCACTTTGCCGGTAGTAGATGAATTAGCTGGTTTGTTTACTGACGGAGGAATAAGACGGGGCTCTACGATTGAAGTTACGGGAGTAGCGGCGGTCAGTCTTGCTAGCGCTTTGACTATTGCTGTGTCTCGTTCTGGAGGCTGGGTAGCTGCGGTAGGCCTTCCAATGTTCGGTCCCTCAGCAGCTTCTGACTTAGGAATCAAACTCTCGAGATGGGCATTTGTAGATGACCCTGGAGACCAAGCAGGGATTGTCGTAGATGCCTTAACAGCAGGGGTTGATCTCATTCTGATTGGGCCAGATATTAAATTACGCTCCGGCCATGGCCGCAAGATTGTTGCGCGGATGCGCGAAAGAGGGGTTTCTATTATCACTGTTGGAAAAGCTGGCTTTTGTGGTTTGCGCCCTGACCTTTGTCTTCGAGTTAGCGAGGCGATATGGACGGGAATTGAGTTGGGGCATGGGCGTTTAACCTCTCGCAAGTTAGAGATCGAACGACTAGGCCGAGGTGCTGATTCCAATATACGTCGAGAGCTTGTGTGGCTTCCTAACAGAGAAGGTCGCTTAAATGCCTTTGATCGAAAAAATAAATCCGTCACCTTCTCTCGATCTTCTCACCGGGTATCGAAACGTTTGTTTGGCGTAGACGAACCGGTGTCTTGGGCCAGTTAGTTGCGTGTTTTAAGTGACGCTTATCAACACTCGGACACTGCTTCTAATTATCCCTCATTGGCGTTTAATCGCTGCTGGCGTTGCTTGCGACCAACTTGCTGTCGTTGTAGACAGCGACCGTATTGTCGATGTAACACCTGCTGCCGTTGAGCATGGAATAACTCTGGGAATCCGTCGTCGAGAAGCTCAGAAACTATGTGCTGACCTTCAAATTTTTGTTGACGATGAAGAGCTCAGTGTTCGAAAATTTGATTCTGTCGTTGAAGCACTTGAATCGGTAACTCCTCGGATCGAAATTACAACTGGTGGTTGGTGTTCCTTCCCGACTCGAGGGCCATCACGGTACTTCGGCGGTGATCAAGCTCTCGCCCAGACTGTGGTTGAACGTACGTTGAAGGTTTTGTCTGCGATGTTCGAAACAGATGAAGTCCCTAGCTATATCTACCCAAGAGTTGGAGTAGCCGATAGTCGTTTTGTTGCAGCTTTGGCAGCTACATCAGAAACTTCTTCTCGGGTCCAAGTTGTTGTATCAGGAGGAAACGCAGCGTTTTTAGCTCCATTGCCTGTTGACGTTTTGACTACCAAAGAGTCGCCGTTGTCTAAAGCTGTTGACCTTGTTGATGTATTTCGCCGCCTGGGCATAAAGACGTTGGGAGACATCAGCTCGCTACCAAGTCAAGAATTACTTGCGCGATTTGGGTCACCGGGTCTACTAGCGCAACAACTAGCCCAAGGAGTAGATGATAGAGCTTCTTTGCTGCGCCCCATTTCAAACGTTGTGTCAGAGGAAAGCGAAATTGACCCTCCTGTTGACCGTGTTGAGACAGCTGTGTTTATCGCTAAGGCGTTTGCTGACCGTATCTGTCAACAGCTAGCGGCTCAAGGATTAGCTTGTGTCCGAATTTTAGTTGAGGTGGAAACTGAACATGGTGAAATTTCCAGCCGGTTGTGGCGTCACGAACGCCAGTTCACACCAATTGATATAACCGACAGAGTTCGTTGGCAGCTTGAGGGGTGGTGGAAGTCAGAAACGGCTCCTACTGGATCTTTATCTTTGGTGCGTCTTGTAGTCGATGAAACAATCCCCGACAGCGGTTACCAGTTAGGTTTTTGGGGAGAAAAGACGGCAAATGATGAACGTGCTATTAGGTCGTTTACTCGCATTCAAGGACTTTTGGGACCAGATTCCGTGACGGTTGTCCAACGAGGCGGAGGACGGCGGTTGGTAAATATCGAACAGAGAGTTCCGTTTGTTGCTACGAACTTCGACCCTAACCGAGTAGTCGATTTGCCTGAGCTAACGGATGCGCCGTGGCCAGGTCAATTACCTGCGCCACTGCCTATAACTGTTCTGCCTCAAGCTGAAAAGTTAGAGGTAGTAGATAGCGATGGTTGCCCCATACGAGTTAGCGGTCGTGGGCACATGGAAAGTAACCCGGCCTATTGTCAGAGTAAATTTTTAGGACGGCATCTGATCGTTGGATGGGGAGGTCCTTGGTTTCTTGACGAGAGATGGTGGGATTCGACTAAGAAAATCCGTCAAGCAAGATTCCAGTTTTTGCTCGCCAATGACACATCTCACCTTTGTGTCATCGAAAACGGTCAATGGTGGTTAGAGGCATCTTATGAATAAGAGAAAACTTGTAAATTGTTCCGGAAACTATTTATCGACCGTTTACTGACCAGTGCCACGGTTCGCTTGGCAGATTTCGGAACCCATATTTCGAAGCATTTCTTTTTAGCCATCTATAACCCGAAGTGTTGCTCCAAAGTGCTCGTCCATTCTGAGTGAAGTCCACTGCTAGACCTCGTTCATGCATTGAAGCACCTGGGCGAGCCGTTGGCGGGCG
>CENZ01196704.1_pt1 | contig 10431 bp, 6 predicted proteins | sample 361341 | NCBI WGS metagenome assembly CENZ01 (sample SAMEA2619782, study PRJEB7988) | marine metagenome | biome: marine biome (ENVO:00000447); feature: deep chlorophyll maximum layer (ENVO:xxxxxxxx); material: "saline water (ENVO:00002010), including plankton (ENVO:xxxxxxxx)" | depth 50 m
AATCAGATTTTAACATTATTGAGTTATAAAATTTTTTTATTGAACTTTTAAAATTATATGTACCGTGAAAGGTTGTAACAAACTTCCTTCCTGTGATTTTAGTAGCGAGCAAACAAGACCAAGCAGGTGCTCTACTTCTAGCGTGCACAATAGAGATATTATAAATCAATATAATAAAAATAAGAATTATGGAGTTTAAAAACATTAAAAGTGGATTTTTGCTATGAACCGGCAACCTTATAAGTTTAACTTTTTTTTTATCTATAAATTTAATTAGTTCACCTCCACTTGTTACTATAAATGAAGAGCAGTTATTTTCAGGTAAATAATGTGCCAAATCATAACATCCTGTTTCTGCACCACCGTAGCCGAGTCTGGGTATTACTTGTAAAACTTTTATTTTTGATGACATTTGTTACAAGTATATAATAAGAAATTAATGTAATAAACTTTAATGAATAAATTTAGATACCTTAAAATATCGAAAACTAAAAAAATTAGATATTTAAGCAATTTTTCTAAAAAAAATCTCTATATCGTTTTTTTGCATGGATTTATGTCTGATCTAGAGGGTGATAAACCAAAAGCATTAATACGTTTTTGTAATAAAAAAAAAATAGGTTTTTTAGGACTTGAGTATTCCGGTCATGGCAAATCTTACGGCGAATTCACTAAGGGTAATATTTCAAAGTGGTCTAAAGATACAATGCTGATTATTAAAAATATTATTCAAAAAAAAGAATTTATTGTTGTTGGATCCAGCATGGGATCATGGATAGCTATTAATCAATTTAAATATTTTAAAAAGCAAATAAAAGGTTTTTTAGGAATTGGATCAGCCCCTGAGTTCCTTGAAAAACTTATGTGGAGAAAATTTTCGAAAAAAATCAAAAAAGAAATTATTTCAAAAGGAATTTACTATTTAAAAAACGGTGATTATGAATACCCAATTACTTATCAAATAATAAAAGATGGAAAAAAAAACAAGGTTTTAAATAAAAAGATTTTATCAAAAATTTTCGTCACAATGATACATGGAAGTAAAGATGAAATTGTTCCTAAAATTTATTCAAAAAAAGTTTTAAAACTTTTTCCTAAAGCAAAAAAAAAATTAGTAATAATTAAAAAAGGAGATCATAGTTTATCAAATAAAAAAAATTTAAAAAAAATTACGTCAGAATTAGATACTATTGTCTCTTATATACTTTAAGCCCTCAACATAAGATGGAAATTTAAGCTTATAATCAAAAAAATTTTTCATTTTCTCATTACTTACTTTTTTTGAGTCTTTATAAAAATCTTTAAGCATTTTGTTTTCAATATTTTCTACATCAATTCTTTCAGGTATTTCAATATTAATTAACCCAGCAGCATATAAAGTTATTTCTTCATTAGATGCAGGTCTATCATCAGATATATTAAAAATTTCTCCTGATCGAAAATGAGACATGGATTTTATTAAAATATTAGCAATATCATCCAGGTGAATTCTTGAAAAAAAATGATTTTTTTTATTAATAATTTTGGCGGTCCCAAATTTTAATCTCTTTAAAATATTATTATGACTAGAATAAATTCCAGACAATCTAAATATTTGAATTGGTAAATTTAAATTTTTGCATAGTGAAATCCAATTCTTTTCTGCTTTTAATCTTTTAGTTCCATTTTCTGATTTAGGTTCCGTAGAACTTTCTTCCGTAACCCATTTGCCGTCATGATTTCCATACACACTTGTTGCAGATAAATACGTTATACATTTAGTTCTGAGTTTCTTAAATTTCTCTGAAAAATGTTTAATAACTATATCTTCGCCATTAACTGGAGGTATAGAAATCAATATAAAATCTGCATTATATAATTCTTTAATAATTTCATCATCATACGAATTTTCATCTAACCTAAATATTTTGTAGGAATTTTCAATTTTTTTATTCTCGATCTCTCGAGAAGTATAAGCTAAATTAATTTTAGTATTTGTTTTTGATAAATGGTTAACAAAACTTTTTGCAACCTGTCCATAACCAAAGCAAAAAATATTTGGCACTTTAACCTACTTTTTTAATATTAGTTTTTTTTGTAATAGGGTGTTCTAGTTTATCTAGCATTTCTTTAGGACAAACTTGTACAAAATTCAAAATTTCTTGGTCAAAATTATCGATTATTTTTTTTGATAAATTTGAGTTTGTTTCCTTATAATGCTCCTCAATTGTTTTTTTTAAAAAATTTTTCCAGTATTCTGTTTCTAAATTTTGCCAAACAACAGACTCTGGGTTAACCTTTTTTTCAAATTGCCTATTTTTATCATAAATAAATGCCATTCCACCAGTCATACCTGCCGCAAAATTATCGCCAACCTCACCTAATATAATAACAGTTCCTCCTGTCATATATTCACATCCATTTGAGTCACAACCCTCTATTACTGAAATTGCTCCTGAGTTTCTCACGGCGAATCTTTCTCCGGCCTGTCCTGCAGCAAAAAGCTTCCCTGATGTTGCGCCATATAATACTGTGTTTCCAATAATTGTATTTTCTGACGAAATTAAATTACTTTCATCACTAAGTTTAATTGATATCGTAGCTCCAGATAATCCCTTAGCAACATAGTCGTTTGCGTCTCCTTTTAAAACTAACTTTAAACCTTTTGTTGCAAATGCTCCAAAAGATTGACCTGCAGATCCTTTAAAATTTAAAGTCAAAAAACCTTCATCTAAGTTATTGTATCCATATTTTTTATACAAATTATGAGATATCCTTGTTCCTACAGCTCTATGCGTATTTTCAATTATAAACTCACTCTTAATTGATTTAGATTTATCTAATTGTTTTTCAATTTCTGGCCAGATTTCTTGATCAAGAGTGTCTGGAACACTATTAATTATTTGCTTTTCACAATATCTTTTATTATCGCCTGGATCTGCTTGAACAAACAGTGGGTTTAGATCAAGATCATCTAAATTAGGTGAAGCTTTGCTTACCTGTCTTAAAAGATCTGTCCTTCCTATTATTTCATTAAGTGACTTAAAGCCAAGTTGTGCTAAGATTTCTCTTACTTCTGTTGCTATAAAGGTAAATAAATTAACAACTTTATCAGGTGTTCCTGTAAACTTTTCTCTAAGTTTGTCGTCTTGGGTGCAGACACCAACTGGGCATGTATTAGAATGACATTGTCTTACCATGATACATCCCATAGCTACTAATGCTGTAGTTGCAACACCAAATTCTTCTGCTCCCATCATTGCAGCAATGACAACATCTCTTCCGGTTTTGATTCCTCCATCAGTTCTTAAAGTTACACTATGTCTTAAATTATTAAGAGTTAAAATTTGGTTTGCTTCTGTCAATCCCATTTCCCACGGTACTCCAACATATTTTACACTTGTTTGTGGACTGGCTCCTGTTCCACCGTTATGTCCAGAAATTAAAATTATATCTGCTTTTGCTTTTGCAACACCTGCTGCAATGGTTCCTATTCCAGAGGAAGCGACTAGTTTTACTCCAACTCTCGCTTTAGGATTTATTTGTTTTAGATCATAAATCAACTGGGCTAAGTCCTCAATTGAGTAAATATCATGATGTGGAGGCGGAGAAATCAATGTTACTCCAGGAGTTGAGTGTCTCAACCTTGCTATTTCCTTTGATACTTTGAATCCAGGCAACTGTCCACCTTCCCCAGGTTTTGCTCCCTGAGCCATTTTAATTTCTATTTCATTACAGTTATTTAAGTAATTTATAGTCACTCCAAATCTAGCAGATGCTATTTGTTTTACTCTCGAATTTGCACTATCCCCATTTTCCATTTTAACAAATCTTTTTTCGTCTTCTCCACCTTCTCCACTACAAGATGCGCCTCTTATTCTATTCATGCCTATAGCTAAAGTTTCATGAGCCTCTTTTGATAATGCTCCATGAGACATGCTCCCGCTTCCAAACCTTCTAAGAATATTTTCTATAGGTTCTACTTCCGTTAGTTCAATTGGTTTATTTAAATATCTTTTTCTAAAATCAATAAGGTCTCTTAAATTTATTGGTGGAAGATTATAAATACCTTCTGTATATTTTTTATAAACTTTATAAGATCCACTGCCCACTGCACTTTGAAGCATATGTATCAGCTTACCCTGGTATTGATGTAATTCACCGTTTTTTCTATAACGGTAAATTCCTCCAATTGGAAGAACAGTATCCTCGTTTTCAAAAGCCTCATCATGAATAATTCTTATTTTTTTCTCAATCCCAGTCAAACCAATACCTGAAATTTTAGAAATTACTCCTGGGAAATAATCTGAAACAATTGTTCTACTTAGTCCAACTGTTTCAAAGTTACATCCGCCTCTGTATGAACTTAAAACTGAAATGCCCATTTTTGACATAATTTTTAAAAGACCACTATTTACTGACTTTATGTATCTTTTTATGCATTCTTCATATTCAAAGTTTCCAAAGAGTTGTTTTTCAAATCTTTGATAAAGACAATCTAATGCTAAATATGGGTTTACTGTGGTCGCTCCAACTCCTAAAAGAGTTGCAAATGAATGAGTGTCTAAAGCTTCGCCAGTTTGAACATTTATTGAAACATAGCCCCTTAATTTATTTTTTATTAGATAAGAATTAATAGCTCCAACACATAGAAGCATTGGTATTGGGACTCTTTTTTCAGAAATATTTTTATCTGTCAGAATTAATTGTTTAACACCTTTTCTGACTTCAATTTCTGCTATTTTTTGTATTTTTTCTAGAGCAATTTCTAAGTTTTCATTTTTTTCAAATGTACAATCAATTTCAAAAGCATTTTTACCAAAATAATTAATAAATTTTTTAAGTTGAGAATTTGATAAAATCGGAGAGTCCAAAACATAAATATTTTCTTTGGTTAAATTATCAAAATTTAAAATATTTCCCAGATTTCCAAATCTTGTCTTTAAACTCATAACTTTATTCTCTCTTAAAGAATCGATTGGTGGATTTGTTACTTGGCTAAAATTTTGTCTGAAAAAATGATAAAGTGGTCTATATTTATCAGACAAAACTGCAAGAGGAGTATCATCTCCCATTGAACCAGTTGCCTCTTTAGCTTCTTCAGCCATTGGATGGAGAATTAATTCCAAATCTTCTAGACTTAATCCAAAAGCATGTTGTCTTTTTTTTAGTTCATTTCCCTTGAATAAAGGTTTCTCATTCGAAACTGTAATTTTTTTATCTAAGTCAATAATTTGATTGTTAAAATGTTTATATTCTTTAGCTAAATAATTCTTTATTTTTTCATTAGTAAATAATTTTCCTTTTTCAATTCTTACTCCTATGATTTCACCTGGGCCTAATCTTCCTTTAGCAACAATTTTTTTTTCATTAAGCTTAATCATGCCAGTTTCAGAACCAGCAAATAAAAAGTTATCTTTTGTAATTGTATATCTAAGTGGCCTTAATCCATTTCTGTCATTCGCTGCTATAACCCATTCATTATCTGTTCCAGCGATTGCAGCAGGTCCATCCCAGGGTTCCATTGTACTATTTAAAAAATTGAACAGCTGTTGGTGTTCTTTGGGTAAGACTTTACTTTTTTTAGACCATGCATCAGGAACTAACATAAGTTTTGCAAGTGGCGCTGGTTGGCCTGAAATATTTAATAATTCAAAAACATTATCTAAAGCAGCGGAGTCTGAGGTTCCGGCTTGTATAACAGGTTTTAAATTTTCAATATCTTCGAATAAGTCGCTATCCATTTCTTGTTCGTGTATCTTCATCCAATTTTTATTTCCTCTAAAAGTATTAATTTCACCATTATGAGCAATCGCTCTAAAAGGTTGAGCCAAGTCCCAGCTTGGAGCAGTATTAGTTGAAAATCTTTGATGAAAAATCGCATATCTGGAGATAAAACGCTTATCCTGTAAATCAGTATAAAAATCAGAAATAGACTCTGCTAAAAACATTCCTTTATAAATTATAGATTTAGAACTTAACGAACAAATATAAAAACCATCCATTGAATTCTTTATAGCCTCGTTCTCAATTTTTCTTCTTGACTCATAAAGACGTCTTTCTAATTTTTTCCCATTTAGTTCAGCATCATTATGTCTAAACAAAACTTGTGCTATTTCTGGTCTTGTTCTGTCCGCTTTTTCTCCTAACACTTTAGGATTTACCGGAACCTGTCTCCAACCGTATATGCTAAAATTACTCTTTGTAAGCTCTCTCTCTATAATTGTTCTGCAGATTTCTTGTGCCTCAAAGTTATTTCTGGGCAAAAATATCATGCCAACGCAGATTTCTGATTTGTTAAATTTCTGTCCAGTAATCTCTATTTTTTCTATAAAAAAATCTTTTGGTATTTCTAAATGAATTCCTGCACCATCACCTGTTTTACCATCAGCGTCAACGGCTCCCCTATGCCAAACAGCTTTTAAAGCTTGAATACCATATTCTACTACTTCACGAGACTTTTTGCCCTCAGTAGAAGCTACTAACCCAACTCCACAAGCATCATGCTCCATTTCCTTTGAATAAACATTATTATTCTTTAGCAGATCAATATTATTTTTATATCTATTCATTAAGCGACCTTCTCTTGATCAATTAACTTTTTTTTAAGAAATTCTTTAATCGAAATTGCTGCATCTCTTCCATCTTTAATCGCCCATACAACTAATGAAGCACCTCTTATTATATCTCCGGCTGCAAAAACACCTGATAAATTTGTTTCCATAGTATCAAAGTCTGTTTTTATAGTACCCCATTTTGATACTTGTAATTCCTTATTACCAAATAGATTTGGTAAATCCTCTGGATCAAATCCTAAAGCCTTAATTACCATGTCTGATTTTATTTCAAAGTCAGAGTTTTTTTGCACCTCAGGTTTTCTTCTGCCTGTTTCATCGGGATCACCTAATTTGATTTTATCAACTGACAAACTTTCGACTTTATTTTTTCCTTTAAATTCTTTTGGTGCGGATAACCAAACAAATTCAACACCTTCTTCCTCTGCATTTGATACTTCTCTTGCAGATCCTGGCATATTTTCTTTGTCTCTCCTATAAAGGCATTTTACTGATTTTGCATTTTGTCTTACAGCAGTTCTAACACAATCCATTGCTGTATCTCCACCACCTATAACAACTATATTTTTCCCTTCTGCATTTAATTTTCCGTTATCAAACAATTCCACTTTATCGCCTAATCCTTTTTTATTTGAAGCTGTCAAAAAATCCATAGCTGGAAAAATATTTTCTAAATCGTTTCCAGGTAAATCGATTTCTCTAGCTTTATATACTCCAGTCGATATTAACATTGCGTCATGCTTCTGCCTTAGATCTTCTAGGGATGCATCTTTTCCTACCTCAAAATTTTGTACAAATTTTATGCCACCATCTTTTAAAAGCTTGGTTCTTCTTTCGACAACAAATTTTTCAAGTTTAAAATTCGGGATACCATATATTAAAAGACCGCCGGGTCTATCGTATCTATCGTAAATAGTTACTTTATATCCTGAGGTTCTTAACTGTTCTGCGCAAGCTAACCCTGCTGGTCCAGAACCTATAATTCCAACACTCTGATTAATTTCATTTTTTACTTTTATTGGCTTTACCCAACCATTAGACCAAGCATTCTCAGTTATATATTTTTCAACTGAACCAATGGTTACAGTTCCATGGCCAGATTGCTCAATTACACAATTCCCTTCACATAATCTATCTTGTGGACAAATCCTTCCACATACTTCAGGCATGTTATTTGTGCTTTGAGATAATTCATAAGCTTCTTGCAATCTTCCCTCGGCTGTCAACTTTAACCAATCAGGAATATTATTGCTTAATGGGCAATGTACTTGACAAAACGGGACTCCACACTGAGAACACCTGCTAGACTGTTGTGTTGCTTTTTCATTTATAAACTCATCATAAATCTCATTAAAGTCGTCTTTTCTAGAATCGATCTCCCTTTTAGGTGGATTTTGCTGACCTATATCGGTAAATTTGAGCATTTTTTGTGACATAATTTTATGGATTTATATATTAAGCAAGTTTCTTAATAAAGCTTTATTAGGACAGCACATATGACCTATATATTATAAATGCTCATATTATCTTTGTTTTTTTAAATTTTGCATATCTGATATTCCACCAACATATTGCTTTATTTTAAAAGTATTTAGTTTACCAAAGATAATATCCTCATGATTTCATACTATTTAGAAGTAATAATATTGTCAGTTATTCAAGGGGTTACGGAATTTATACCTGTTAGCTCGTCAGCTCATTTAATTGTAATTTCAAACATAAGTAATTTTAATCTCAATTCTTTAGAGGTAGACGTCAGTTTGCATCTTGGATCGTTACTGGCAATAGTTGTTTACTTTTGGAGAGACTTAATTAATTTTTCAAAAAATAGAAAAAAACTTTATTTAATTTTTTTTGGATCCATGCCATTAATAATTGTAGGTTACGCATTATACATTTCAAATTTAATATATCATTTGAGAAATTTAGAATTAATTGCTTGGACAACATTAATATTTGGAGTACTTCTTTATTTTTCTGACAAAAATAAAACTGATAAAGTCCTAGAGAAGGATTTATCTAAAAAGGATATTATTTTTATAGGTATGCTTCAAATTTTATCTTTGATACCAGGTGTTAGTCGTTCTGGCATTAATATTACAGCTGGAAGGCTTGTGAGGTATAATCGTGTAGATTCTGCAAAAATTTCATTTTTTTTATCTATACCAGCTTTAGCAGGAGCCAGCTTGCTAGGTTTAAAGGACATTCTTAAAGATCCTTTTGAATTTAATTCAATCATTTATTTAACAATATCAATTTCTTTTATTTTCTCTTATTTAACAATTAAATTTTTACTTTATTATTTAAATAAGTTTTCACTAAAAATTTTTGTTTTTTATAGAATAATTTTAGCTTTTTTTCTTTTTACAGTTATTTATTTTTAAATTTTTTTAATATTTGGCGTGAGCTGTGATAATATTACTGCAACTAAAATTAATATACACCCTATAATACTGTTTATTCCGAGTATTTGATCTAAAATAATCCAGCCAGCAATAGCAGCAAAAACTCCTTCTAAGGAATATATAATTGCAGCAGGTGCTTCTTCTATATTTTTCTGAGCATACATCTGCAAAGTAAATGCAACCCCGCCTGATAAAAGTCCTGCATATATAATTGAATAGCTTTCAAGTAAAATTTTTTGCAAATTTATTTCTTCGAATACATAAGCAAATATAAATGAAAGTATTCCAACAAATGCAGCCTGTAAGGCTGCATAAAATATAGGTATGTCAAATTTTTCAACAAACTTTCCTGCAAAAATTATATGCAAAGCCCAAAATATAGAACATAAAATTACCAGTGAATCTCCTATCATTATTTCTGAGTCAGAAAAATCACTTAAAAGATAAACACCAAATATGCAAAGTAGAATTGATGGCCATATGCTCCAATGGACTTTTGTTTTATAAATTATAAATAACAAGATTGGTACAAAAGGTACATAAAAAACTGTAAAAAATGCTGCATTAGCAATATTAGTATATTGTAAGGCTGCCTGCTGTAAAAAAGTACCAAAAAATAATGATACTCCCATGAAACAAAGAAGCTTGTAAAAAGTTAATTTATTTTTGCCGATCTCTTTAAATATTTTTTTTTTTTCTACAATAAGAGCAACCGGAAGTATCGATATAAAACCTACAAAAAATCTTGATGCATTAAATGTTAATGGACCGATATTATCCATTCCAGTATCTTGTGCAATAAAAGCAGTGCCCCAAATAAAAGTGGTTATCAACGCACACAACATTGAAAATGATTTTTTCATAAGCTTGAAATTTTATTAATAGATATTGTTTATTTTACAAGAACTATCAAAGTCCTCTTTATTGATGTAGCATCCTAACATCTTTCTGGTTCCGGTAAAGGAGCCTCTCCCATGTAATATTCTCCAATTATTAAATATTAAAAGTTCACCAGGTTTTAAGATATGCCTCCACTGATATTTTTTATCGTTAACAAGTTTATCAAATTTTCTTATCGACTCATAAAATTTTAGAGTTAATTTGTTTTCTAATCTAAAAGGGGCTCTATCATAATTGTTAAAACTTACCTGAATAAGTTCATTTTTCGAATTTAGTTTTAAAACAGGACGTTCTGCCTCTAGCAAAACACCATCCCCAAGGTATTGACCTTTTACCTCTACGCTCGAAAGTATTTTAAATAATTCTTTGTTTTTTTTTTTTATTTCATCAGCAATTTTAAATCCATCAACTAGTATTGATTCTCCCCCTTCAGCAATATACTTGCTGCAAAGAAGTAATTGAAGTCCAGGTGCATCATAACTATATGTTGAGTCTGTATGAGGTCTAAGTTCATCCTGAGTATAAGCACTATCAGCCATGTCCTTATTAGACTCAAAGCTCCATAAACCACC
>CENZ01188417.1_pt1 | contig 10428 bp, 23 predicted proteins | sample 361341 | NCBI WGS metagenome assembly CENZ01 (sample SAMEA2619782, study PRJEB7988) | marine metagenome | biome: marine biome (ENVO:00000447); feature: deep chlorophyll maximum layer (ENVO:xxxxxxxx); material: "saline water (ENVO:00002010), including plankton (ENVO:xxxxxxxx)" | depth 50 m
GACGATAGCAACGGACTCGGGACAATCCGGATCAATGTCCCGATGGTTCCAAGTTCGAAGCACCTCAACAAACAATTGAACTTGTTCGCCTGCTAGACTTCTCAATCGATATAATTCACCTTTTTTTATCATGTTACCTCTCAGAAATAAAGTATTCAAAATTTGCTGTTACAACGTAGGTTGCGATCTCAGAAGCTCCATTTCGTAGATGAAAGTTTCTTGCCATATCCGTGTTTGGCGACAAGGTTACAACCCGATAGATTTTTTCACGTGACTCTTTTACGTGTTCAAGAACAGCTTTGATTATTGCTTTTCCAGCGCCACGCCTTGTACTCCAAACTGTGTATGGCACATAGACAGTGCCATCTTTGGCTGTGAGATTACTGAGTGACATAATATCCGAGGGCACGTCATACGTCTTGGCAACACAACAAAAAGCATCATAGTCACCATCTTGATTTTTTAAACCGAAGACTTGACGACCTGGATACGTCTTATAAGACACTCCAAGATCAGGCCTCACAGGATCTCCATTTTTCCAAAGCTCAGGCCTATTTGTAACAATTTCAAGTTCCCAGTTCATTAATCACCTCAAGATTTTTGGCATCAAACTTACTAGTTCGTCCAGAAGTAGAGTCGAATACTGTGACGATCTGGGATGGATTTACTCTACAAGGCTTTTCGGGCTTTGCTTCTATCACCAACCACGGATCTCTGCCCTTCCGAGCGTGTTTTCCTCGACTAGTGCTTTTGTATCTTACTAAGTCTCCAACATTGCACTGAGGGAGATTGTGCCACCACAAATCACTCATTTTACCACCTCAAGTAAACTTTTTTGAATAGTGCAGACAATGTCACCATTTGAAGCCCTACGATTGAAGAACATAACTTCGGCAAACTCATAGTCTCCAGAAGATCGGTATCCTATAAATAATCCGAGTTCTCCTGACTCAGAATTCTTGTTTCTTACTAAATCACCTGTCTTCATTAACCACCTCCAATCTTTTAGCCTGTTCTTCTGTGTAATGCCATTCGCCATTGATGTTATCCCAAACAACAACGACGTAGCCATCTTTTCTAATTTGTTTTACTGTCCCAAAAGCTTCTTCATATTTCCACATCGGAGCCATTCTTACCCTATTACCTTTAACCATCAAACACCTCAAGCCACCTAACGTTCATAGGGAGAGGTTTGATCCTGTCGGGCCAGGAAACATAAACTATTTCAGGTCGGCGCCATTTGTGTACACCAACCTCAACTATAATGCCTGGAAGCCGGCTTACATAATCTAATTGCCGCAAGCCCGGCTTTGTTACTTTCACTAAATCACCTAATTTCACTATGCGCTTCTCCTTGCTACTCGAGTGAAACCATTTCCGTTTGAACATTCAGTCCACTCCGGAGTCTGAGCGGCTTGCCGAGCTTCCCAAGCTTTTACCTGGTCACGAATCATCTGCTTTTTGCCAGCAGTCGTCAGAGGATATCCCTCGCGCTTCAGTTCCTTTTTAATATGAGGCTGAAGATAATTTGTCTTTGCTACAATCTGCAGTGGAGCGAGTCCAGCTGCTTCCTCAGCGAAATAATCCTCGACCGTCCACTTCTTTCGAAGGTGAGTCATAAACGTTGCAATCCCGCTACGTCCTCGCTTAAATCGAGCTACGAATCGCCCTCGGGGATTTTCAGGTGTTACATACATTACGTATGCGCCGTTCTTGATAAGGTTTTCTTTAGTAAATGTAGTCATGAAAAACTCCTTTTTTTGTTTTTTCTTACATATATAATGTAACTTATTTAGCAATGGTTTTAAGTTTTTTTGGAATTATTACTGCATTTTATTTTTGACTTTTACTTTCAGGTCTGAGCCCTTAAAATAAATCTAAGTTTGAATATAAGGCAGCAATCATGAAAAAACAAAAAACCATTTCTTACGGATTTCTTCACCACCTTTTTAGTGTAGAAAGTAATAATGCAGAAATATTCTTGGAACTAGAGGAGCTTCCAATCAATCTATCCATTATGAAAAATGGAAGGTCCGGTATTAGACTGTCTATTCCAATCGAGGAATGGAGAAAAATCACAAACGACTGGGCTTCGAGCGAGTGGTGCAAAAATCCAGAGCAGGACCATCGTATAAGCCAAATAACACCTCAGCAGTTTGAACAGTTCTTAAAAGGTTTTCAAGCAAGACATCCAGAAATGTTTAATTCCGAATGCGCTCCAGAAATTCAACCGGAATAGCTTCCCAAACCTGTCCATTAGCCATTACGTCAACAACTAGTGTTATCGTTGAAACAGGGAGAGGTGAATTTGAAATCTTTAACTGATCTTCATACGGTCCTTTTAAAACGATACCTGTGCCACTAAACATAGGACCAGGAAGCGATGAATCGCCTTTAACTCGTACTAAATCATTCTTCTTTACTCTCATCGTCTTCCTCAAGCCACCTGATTTCCTCTAAATCATTCTCGATAAATTTCTCTAACTGTCCGCCATCTTTAAGTATTGTGTAAATAAAGAAAGAAGAAATTTCTCCACTCCCTGTAGCTACCGTGGCGTCGACAATAGTACCATAGCCGCCATTTTTAACAATCATATCGCTATAATATTCAAACCAATGAACTCGGGCTCCGATCAGAAACCTAGGTGTCATCGCTTACAAACATACGAAATTGATTAAGGATTGCTAGCTTCATATCAGTTTCTTTTTTTGAAGTTTCTAGTTTTTGCATTTTTTGTTTTAGTTCAGCTTTTCTGGTGTAAAAGTTATCCATTACCATTTCAGTCACCTTAGAATTAACAGACTCATAATTAAACCATTTTGATAATCCATGGCAGCGTACATCCCAATTATGGTGGTGACTGCGCGGGTGGTCTGAATAGCCTAAAGGTATTAGAACCATTGCTTCAAAAACAGCTACAGCTTCGTCCTTTGATTTAGCTGGGACGAACCATCTAGAATTTCTGTAATCAAGTAAATTACTTAGGTTTGCAATATCAAAAGAAAAAAGAAGGCTTTCTCCAACCGTATGACCTGTGAATAAGTTTCTATTAGTCCAGTCATTAAAAGCGTTGTTTAAACGATTGGTTCTATAGGTAAGCTTTTGATTATCACCTCTTGTTCTTTCATACCAGTCTCCTGATATATCGAAAAACGAAGCAACTAAAGTCTGCAGACTAACATTAGCAAAATTCGGGTCGACTGAATCTGCTAGTTCAAGATAGTTAGGGCGCGACCAGACACCTTGAAGACGAGCAAGTTGAAGAACAAAATCTCGATGTTCTTTTTTTCCATTTTTTAAAGTATTACGAACAAACTTAGGGCCGTGAACCGAGCATATTTTTTTGAATGCGGATTTTTGTTTTTTAGTTAATTGCATTTATTCTCCTCCATGAAGTTGATAGTATTTTAAGACAGCTTGTTCTTTAGCTTTGGCCTCGACTACACAATCAATGTCAAAACCATGGTCATCAATTTTGCTGTAGATGTAATTTGAGTGCGCACGGAATGGTGCTGCTTCGCCTCTTTCTAACTGTGCTGACTCTGAGTAATGTGTGCATGGTTTTGCATTTTGCCAGGTTGAGATAGCTAGAGCCAGAGCTTCACGTTCTGAAAGAGTGCCTGGATTGCATACGTGGTGGTGATAGTCAAAGACAATTGGGATGCCTGTTTCTACATGAACCATATCGTAAAGTTCTTGAGTGGTATATAGATTAAGACGATCATCGTTCTCGACTGTTAGTCGATCATAGACAGATGCAGAAAGACGGTCTGTTACCTCAATAAACCTTTTAGCTGTAACTGGCTTGTCATTATAAGCTCCGCCGATATGAATATTAATTTTTGCGTTATGGTCTCGTGGTTGAAGTAGCCAATCCATGATGGTACCGTGCGCTTCTAGATCTTTTATTGCGTTATCAACAACCTTTAGGTTTCTACTAGCGAGACAGACAAACTGACCTGGATGAAAAGAAAGACGGATACCGTTGTCAATTGCGAACTGTCCTGTGCGCTCCATTAGGGCGCGAATGGTTTTGTAATCAGGAAGATCCTGCCATTGATACTCGCTATGCCACGGAAACATGTCTGAAGACATCCTGTAAAGTGTAAAGTTGTTGTCTGCATTCCACTGCATAATCGTTTGCAGAGAGCGCAGGTTTGAGACAATAAGAGCACTTACCGCTGGCAGGCCCTTTGCCTCAAATGTTGCTTTACGCATTGTGCGAGATGATGTAAGATTCTGTGTATCTGACAAATGTTTATTTATGCAAGCGTAGCCTAAGCGAATTGTCATATTTTCCCCTGTATTTATTGTTTGAACGACATAATTAATATAACTTATACACATATATTCTACACGAATTTTGGAAAATGAACAAAAAATTGTTAATTCTTTTGGATATAAAAAGATAAAAACTAAAGCTATTACAAAAAACGGAGACTGGAAGAATGCCTTATAAAACTGTTAAACAAGACTGCACAAGATCGGATGGTACAAAAGGAAGTTACGTGCTCAAGTATAAACCAAAAAAGAAAACGTCTAAAAAGAAAGACAGCGAAGGTTTTGTTAAAGCAGGTTGTCACACTTCAAAGAAAAATGCAGATGGCCAAAGAGCAGCAATTGAAGGCGGACCTAGATGGATCGGTGAAACTAAAGAAGATAAAAAGCTAGAAGTACTTCTTAGAAAAATCGAAAGAATTAACGAAGCTCCAGAAGCACAGGAAATAAAAGACACAATTTCACCTGTAAATAGTTCTAAAGATGTTGGTCAAGACTGGAACGAAGCAGATGAGTACGATGAGTACGATGAAATTAACGAGGAAGAAGCTAAGTCGACTAAAAAATATGACGACAATAAAAATCTTAAAGGTGACCAAGATAAACTTCCTGACAATCTCCAAAAAGGAATTATTAAAAAAGCAAACCCTAAAGACCCAGACCTTGATGAATCTGATTCCCCACATTTAGCTTCTTATCACGCTCCGCAAGGAAGCAAAAGAGACAAGCAATTAGATCAAACAAAAGCGGATCTAAAAAAAGCAAAGGACCTCAGGAAAAAAGGTGAGGCTGGTAAAGCAAAAGACTTAGAGCAGCGCGCTTACAACAGAAGAGATAGAATGGAAAGACAACATAGAGAAAAGAATGAAGCTGTACTTAGAAAAGCAGTTAGAAACTTAATCAGAGAAGAATTGTCAAAAGCAACTGAAGATAAAATCAGAAAGAAAGCTGAAGAAAGAGGATATACATACGGATCAATGAAAGCAGAATACAAAAAAGGTTTAGCAGCTTTTGCTTCTAGTGGTTCAAGGCCTGGGATGACTGCTCATGGTTGGGCCATGGCAAGAATTAATAAGTGTACTGAGTCCCAAGACTGGTCTGGATGTAAGAAGTCTAAAGCTAAAAAGAAATGAAGCTGACGATTAAAGATCCACCGAAACAAGACTCTGCGGATGAACTACAGGATTTGTCGCAGGTTGTAGAGCAGTATCAAAATAGAGTTGTTCCAGAAAACCTTCAACAAAGATGTGATGAAGATATGGAAGGAATGATGTTTGAATACTTAGCTAACAGAGGTGCATCAATAGATCTTACTAAATTAAATGAGATTCGAAAAGCGGTTGTTCCAACAATCTATCTTTTAAAAAATCATTTTAATAGGCCTAGGCCATCTGAGGTTGCTGCTAGTTACGACATACCATTCTTTGGAGATTACCTTGAATCTGCTCAGACACCATCATATCCTAGCGGCCATACAATTCAAGCCTATGTATGTGCAGGTTATTGCTCCTTAAAGCATCCAGAACACTCGGAAGGGCTTTATATGATTGCCAACCTAGTATCTCAGTCAAGAATCGACAGAGGTGTACACTTCCCATCAGATATTGAATACGGCATTGAGGTTGCTGACGAAATAATTTCTCAGCTTTTTGGCGGCCAATAGATATACTCAATAATATTGCCGCTAGGATCTTCTACGTACTGGTATACGCTGCCGTCTCTATGAGCGCTAATTTTACCTAATGGCCCAGGAAATTCAGATTTATCTTTTACGCAGAAAGCAACATGAGGTGGATGCTGATTAGAAACTGTTAATGCTAATTTGATATCCCCTATTTTAAGCATTGCCCATGTTTCGTCTTCATATTCAATTTTAGCACCTAAACGAACTTGATACCATTCAATTGATTTCTTTATATCTTCTACGTTTATCGCGATGTGGTCGAAGTGCATAGTAGCCCCTAAATTCATAATTACGATACTTTATTATCTCAATCGGAAGACCTTTGTATATCTTTCTAGTCCTTAAAAGTCGGTCAAATATATCTGATCTTACTCCCCAGTTTTTATTTGACTCTGGGCCCATGTGATGATCGTAATGCCATGGAATATGTTTTCTAGCCCACTCAAAATCTTGATGGGATCTTCTATGAACCAGATAATAAGCTATAGCGGAATAACAAACCATTGCAAAGAAATAAGGGACGAATAAAATAAGCGGAGAATGTAACAACACACCACCTAATAAAGCTATGGCTTCAAAATCTTTGACACTTGGCTTTCTTAGTGTAGTAACATCTAGCATAACGCCCCTTCTAGACCTAGCATGATGTTGTGAATAGTGGTATTTAAACGCCAACTTAAAAATCTTTCGATTATGAAAAACCCAACGATGCATAAAGTATTCTACAAAATGTCCGTAAAGCCAGCCTAATAGCAATTGAAAAAAAATAAACATCGTCGCCCCCCTCTTAATAATAAATAGAGGGAGATAACGATTTGTTTACTTATCTAGTTTATTTTTTGCATATAGCATTAAAATATATTCTATGGCTAATAATCGATTAGACAGCTCAGATACTATAGATGTTTCGTCTAGCTCTCGTAAACCTTGCCCTGTATGTGTAATTAAAGAAAGTTCACCAACCAATTCATCAGTCGACATTTCCATGATGTAAGACATTTCTTCAAGCTCAGACTTTAAAAAGTCGTCAACGCTAATTCCATTTGTTCCAGTACTGGAAGATGATACGTGGGTTTCCACGTACTTAATTTTTCCTGTTGCCTTATAATCTTCAAAACTTAATACTTTCATAGTCCCTCACTTGAAACATATTTTATTTAATTATAACGCAGAAGTTACAAATGTATCTTAAATCCTATTTTCAATATCTAGCATATCAACATGAGCTAAAATTTTAGAAACACTATTTCCTTCTTCGACCATATCTTCAATCACTTTTTCTAAAACATCAGCTGGGTACACTTTGGCCAATGTTAATCTCAGTAAAGCCTTTTCCAAGAGTTTACGAACCGATGCATCGGACATTCTCCCATAGTGAGAGACTAAATAATTAAAGTATCTTTTTTTCAGCTGTTTTTCCATCTTCGGGTACTCCCTCGCTCAGAGAAATAACTGTATTGTATAATTCCTCTCTTAGCTGTTCGGCAACCTTTTTTTCAACTTCTTCAAGTTTTTGAGTTGCTAACAGATTATCTAAAATCTCAACTCGCTCTAGTATTTCTAAAATAGATTGAGCTTGTATCATGCCATTAGTAAATTTAATAGCACTTAGTTGAGCTTCTCCCAACGGTCCAATAAACAGATCCTCTAACTTCATTTTACACCTCTAACATAAATTCCAATCAAACACAAAGTAAATGATGCACCGGCTAGATAAACCCCCTCAGTGCTTCCAACCTTATACCAAAACATGCCTAAACCAACATTTACTATCGCAGCAATCGCTAAACATGTATCGAGTATTTTCATTTTTTAGCTGTCGTCTTCCTACGACTTTTTGTCGCAGCAGTTTTCTTTTTTACTGGTGGTTTTCGTTTGGGGGGAGCAGCAACGGGAGGATTTATTTCTTTCATAGCTGTATCATATTCCAGCTTATCCGGACATTCTACGCCATGCTCCGCAAAGAAAAGCTGAAACTGTTCCCAAGACTGATCGTCCATTCCACGTAAAATTCTTGTAGCAGTCCACTTCCTGCGTTTTTGCATATATTCCCAACTAGTCATTTAATTCTCCGGTAAACTTAGTATTTTCGCTACGTATTGAGCGTTTTGATGTACAAATTTAATTATAAGGTCGACTTGCTCTTCAGCAATATTTTCTTTCAACAGCCCATCTCTTACGACATTATCAACAAAAAAATTATAGTCGCAAGGAATATCTGGTAGTTTCAAATTGTTGAAATACTCTGTCGTTTTTTCTATGACATCATTACATCGGTTTTCATCCCAATCACAACTTTCCAGTAGCGCAGTATGAAAACCGATTGATCTGATACCAGCAAAAATAACGTTAAACACTACCTTACCTTTACTCTACCGCTGCTGAGTATTTCTACCAAAGCATCCTGAAACTGAGGATCTTGGGCTAATTCAGCAGGGTCTTGATCTGAGCCTGAGACTCCGACCATAGGTGTAGCGATTTTTTCCATTGCTCTCAAGAAATAATTTCGAGCAGTCGCATGGTTCATCTTGAAACCTTCTTCGGTCATGACTTCAGCAATCTCTCTGTAACCCATACCGGTATTAGTAACTGTTGCATAACCAGATTTAAATTTTGTTCCTTTAGGCATTGACATATTATTTTACTCCTTGATTTAGTTTTTTAATTGGAAATTGACTGACATTGTATCTGTCTTCGGAAAGACCAAAGCGCAATCTCAAAACTCTTTCTTCTTGAGCTGAGAGACGACTAAGCGCTTGGCGAATGAGATTTAGTACCTGCTCCTGATCAATTAGATCTTCAGGGTTTGCTAGGTCCTCATCTTCAATGGTTTCTCCAAAGGTCCTAGAGCCTTCTTCTCCACCAATGGGACTATCTAAATTAATCGGCCACTGCATACCACGTCGAAGTTCAGATACAGATTTTTCTGACTCTCCAAGAATAGTAGCAACTTCTGCATCAGTCGGATAAACGCTAAATTCTGATTCATATTCTTTCCGTACATTATTTATTTTCCAAATCAAAGTACGGCTGCCTGTAGGGAATTTTACATGAGCACTAGCTCCTGAGACGTACCTTCGCACGCATTGTTTAATCCACCAGCAAGCATAAGTCGAAAATCTAAAACCTTTTGTCCAATCAAATTTATCAACTGCTTTGATTAGACCGATATTAGCTTCTTGAATTAGATCTTCCATTGGAAGATTAGCGTTCCTGTATTTATTAGCAATAGAAATAGCTAGTCTCAAATTATGGGTAACCAAGGCTTCCCTAGCACGTGAATCTCCTGATTCCATTTTTTGAGCTAGGTCGACCTCTTCTTCCCTAGTTAGCAGCTTATGTTTAGTAGCTGATTGATAAGACGAGTATTGTTTCATTTTTCACCCCTTTTTGTGTTAATGTGACATATATAATGTAACTTATTCAGCTAAGATCTTAAAGATTTCTGGAATTATTGTTTAATTTTTTTGCAAAGAGAGCACACCTCTTCTGAAACAGCTGTAACTAGTGCGTCCGGCCAGACAGCGTGTAGAAAAGCAAACGCGCTTAGTTTGAGTAATTTTCTAGAATAACTAAAAGACTGTCGAAAGTGCTGGGAGTACGTACATTTTTTTTCTTTCAGGTGTTTGAATTCTATCATTTGACAAACCGTAGAGATTAATTATGTCCATCACTTGTTATTGAGCAAGAAATACTTAGTAGGTTGACAGCAGCTGATGTTGCATGTCTTAAAGCTGAAGTTACTACGAGTGTAGGATCAAGTACTCCTGCTTCAATTAAATCACAGTATTCGTCAGCTCGAGCATTGTAGCCATGGCTAAATTTTTTAGTTTCTAAAACTTTAGCGGAAACCAATTCAGGAACTTGACCACAGTTTTTTGCAATTTGTTTTATAGGTTCTTCACAAGCTGCTTTTAGTAACTCTAGTCCAGGGTCAGGATTTTTTGTTTTTAGTTTTTGCAAACATTTTAATAGTGCAGTTCCTCCGCCAGGAAGATAACCACCATTTACGGCTGCTTTAGTAGCATGCAGGGCATCATCAATTCTATCACGGCGTTCTCTGAGCTCAGCCTCAGTTGAACCACCAACCCTGATAATAGCAATACCACCAGCTAGTCGGCTAAGCCTTCTTTGGCATAATTTACGTTCATCAAGCTCTAAGCCTGGCGTTGACTGCAGTGTTCTTATTTCTTCCAGCCTATTATTTAACTGTTCATCAGAGCCCGCTGGATCTTGGATTATTGTTTCGTTACGGCCAACTGTAATCTTTTTTGCAGTTCCTAAATCAGATAACTGGATTTTTGTTATATCGGTCGTACTTGTTGAATAAACCTGAGTTCCCAACAGTATAGCTAAATCAGACATTGCTGCTGTACGGCCACTACCAAATTCAGGCGCTCGGATTGCACAGCATTTTAGAAGTTCTTTTACATTGTTAACGACCAAAGCATTTAAAGCCTCGCCT
>CENZ01036465.1_pt1 | contig 10426 bp, 8 predicted proteins | sample 361341 | NCBI WGS metagenome assembly CENZ01 (sample SAMEA2619782, study PRJEB7988) | marine metagenome | biome: marine biome (ENVO:00000447); feature: deep chlorophyll maximum layer (ENVO:xxxxxxxx); material: "saline water (ENVO:00002010), including plankton (ENVO:xxxxxxxx)" | depth 50 m
GCAGAGGCAGAACGAAGAGGCATCTATAAAAAACCAACTACTGAAACTAAAGCGGTAAAAGAAACTGTTGAAGAACTAGATCCAAAAGATATAGCAGATACAGCGACAGTTATTGATAGTATGCAAGGCAATAGAATAAGACCTTCTGTCCAAAGAGCGGTTGCAAGTAACAAAGAAGCTAAATCACAATCAGCATTAAGAACAAGATTAAAAGATGAAAGAAGATCAAAACGTATACCACAATTTTTAGGCAAAGTTGCTTTTATTAGCAGAGGTCAAGCTCAAAAGTTAGTTGATCAATTTGGTGGTGAGTCTAGTTTTATTGATGAAACTAAATTAGGATTAAGATCTAATCAAGCGCTTATTGGTACTGCGGCCTCTTCAATGAATGTGGGTCGTTTAGTAGAAACTATTAAAGTTAAAGATGACAAAGGTAAATTAGTTTTACAAGGTGAAAATTTAGACTCTATTAAAAGTTATCTTGAAGAAGGTGCTAATGCTATTCCTATTTTATTAGATCCAGAGGGAATAATTTTAACTCAAGAACAAGCTAAAATAAATGAATATTCAGATGATGTTTTAGATTTTTATTTACCTGATGGCAGTAAATTAGAATATGACAAACGCTCTTGGTCAAATACATTTAATGAAGAAACAAAAAAAGTTGTTAAGAAAAAATCTAAGGGACCAAAAGTTCCAACTAAATCGACACCTAAGTTTGGTCCATTTGGAAATGAGCTAAATGGTAAAATAATTGGAACTGAAAATGTTCCAGATTTTGCATTAGGCTATGCTGAACAAATATTAGAAAAACTTAATATGAAAGGAGATATTAATATCTTCTTTTATACTGATAAAGATACGCAAAAAAATGGCAAGATAAAAGCTGAAGTTTTAGAAAAGCATAATGTTCAACCACGCCTAACTCGAAAAGGCTTTTTTAGTAAAGAAGCTAAACGGTTAAACATGACTTTAAGAGAACTTTATTATGATACTGAAGCATATGCTACAGTAAAAAAGAATTACAATAAATATCAAGAAGATTATATCTTAGATAGCGGTTCCGATAATGTTTATGGTTTTGTTAATCAATTTGGACCAGATGCATTCAGAAACCATACTTATAAAATATTTTTAAATACATCTAATACTCGTGGTGAAAGAGCAAAAATTTTTCCTGGTATACAAAACGCAGATCTACAAAGATCAACTGAAGACATTTCTATTTTAAACACTACCGCTCATGAAGTTGGTCACATTTTAGAATGGGAATTATTTAATAATGCAACTAATGTAGAAAAAGTTGCAGTACTAAGAGATTATTATGCGTACCTAAGTGAAGGCGATAAAAAACAAAATCTAGAATTTAATAAATCAAATATCTCTAGAAAACTTACTCAGATGTTTGAGTCTGAAAAATATAAAGAAGGTAAATCTAGATCAAAACCAAAAGATCGAGCTGCTCGCAGAGGGCAAGATTTAGGTAATGACGCTTTAACGGCTTACTTATTAGAGGATGGCACTATTGATGTCGATAGTATTGTTGGAGATTTAAATAAAATTAGTAATTTTGAATTCAAGAAAAAATTAGTAAGTGGAGAATTTAGAGATCGCCCTATCGGTGATTATAAGTACGGAGCAACTTATCAATTAAGTTTTTCTGAATGGTTTGCTGAACAAACTGCTCGATGGTCTATGGAAAGAATTCCACCAAAAACAATGTCAGAAAAATTCTTTAAAAGAGTTTCTGAGATATGGGAAAAGATATTTGCTACTACGAAAGCAACACCTGGCTTTAAATTCTTAATGGATAATAGAGCTAGTAATAAATTATGGCGATCTAGATTTATTAATCAAAGAGCACCACCTGCTAAAAGATCTCCGTTCTCTAGTAACACTCCAACTGGATTTAAAAACTTTACTCCACTTAGAGGTGAGCAGGCTTTAAGAGCAAAATTTGATGAAGAAACTATTGAAGACGCACTTGATAAACTTAGAGATTCTTACGAAGTTGAAAATGAAAATTTATTGTACATACCTAATATGCGTATGTGGCCATTTAGAATAGAAGAGCAAGAATTTCTTGAAGACTATAGACCTGAAGAGTCTAACGCTGAAATCATGATGGATGCTGACATACCAATTGCTAGAATTATTGAGGAACCAGAAATTGTTGAGGCTGTTACAGAATCAGTTGAGGCAACAAGCAAAGCGGTTGAAGAAGAAATTGCGGATAAAACAGAAGCAGAAGTAACCGCAACTGTTGCTGAACCTATTGATTCAGATGGCGACGGTGGTGGTGAACGTACTAGTTCAAAAGCAAAAAGACCACCAGGATGGAAAGTATCTTTCTTACGTTGGGCTGCAAGCCCCCTAGCCTTATGGTCTATGCGTAATGATGACGGATCTTATGTTTATCCAAAGATCAGAAAAGCTATTGAACGTATGCAGTTTAATCAACAAACTGTAACGGCTCAGATGAGTAAACTTCTTAAAAAGTTTAGAGAAGATATAGCTGATGTCAAAAAATCTGGTGAATGGTCTGATGTATCGGCACTTGTTGTTGAAGGTGACAGACGAGGTGTTAAATTTAAAAACGCTGAACTTGCAAACGGTATTGAGATTGAACTTGAAGACGGCACTACGAAAACAATTAAATTAAGTGCAAAAGGTATTGAGGCTTACGTTGCAACACGAAATACATTTGACACATTAGGTCGTATGATTAACGAGCATAACGCTCGTATTAATCCAAAAGCTAGAAGAAATTTAAACAGACTAATAGCAGAAGGTGAATCAATATTTAATTCAATAGAACTAGATGTCGATAAACTTAGAAAAGATATTAAAGTAGAGTTTGAAGCTATCAAAGATGAATCTAATAGAAGAATAATTGGATACTTTGTAACTGTTGGTGATGCACCGTTACCATTTAAAGTCATGATGTCATCTACAACTGCTAAAAATGGTGCTCAGTTAAAAGCTATTATTCGTCAAAGTAAACAAGTACAAGATACTATTACATTAAAAGCTGAACAAAAAGCTGCACAGTTTAAAAAAGAACGCGCGGCAGTTAACTTCAAAGAAAGCATTGCAGCTCGTCAAAGATTATTCGATAGACTTAAAACTTTATACAGATCTAAAAATCCAGACGAAGCATCTATTAATATTTTGTATGATGAAATTAAAGCTATCGAAAAAGAAATTGGATACACAAAAAGAAATACTGAACTAGATCAAGCAATCGTTAGAATTGATATTGAAAACGCTCGGATAAAACCAGAGTACGATATCATGACAAACGAAGGTTATATGCCACACATATGGTATGGAAGTCATAGAGTTGTATTACTTAAAGAAAGATCAGACGGCAAAGGTGTATTAGCAAAAGAAATATTTAGTGAGCAAGGATACTTCAATACTGAAAAAGAAGCTCAAGAAGCTGCGGAAAACTTTATTAAAGCCAATCCAAAATATGAAGGCGATACAATACAAGTTATAAATCGTGGTACTACTTGGGCAGACTCTGGCACTTCCGCTCGAACAATTATTAGTGACAAAATATTTGATGATCTTGCTGTGTTGTTAACAGCAGATGATTTAAACAGTATTAGAACGGGAAAACAATCATTAAGAGCGTTGGCTGTTGCCAAAGGATTAATTCCGCAAAAAAGAAGAGCCGAAGCGTCGTTTGAAAAAGAGCGTGCAGGTGCCGAAGGTTACTCAACTGATACAGAAGCTATCGTTGGATCTCATATTCAAAATGTTATGAGATATTTAATCTTAGATGAAATGAAATATGATGCATATGAAATTCAACAACAACTAAGTGAAGACAACGATCCACTTGCTGATGAATTTGAGGCATACATAAATGATATTAGTAATGTTGAAGGAACTGTTGAGAATAATATCGACGGGATCTTTGACGGTTTTTTTAATACAACAGACAAATTAGTTAAAACTATTACTCAAGGTAAAGTTAAAAGTCTCAACCGAGCGATGGTCTTTGGTGGTATGACGGGGTTAGGAACGGCAATGGCTGTTGGAATTATGTCTCCTGTTATTGGTGCAGGTCTTGGCTTGACATTTGGATATATGGCTTACGGTAAAGTTAAAAAGTCTATGGAAGCTGGTCTTGTGAGTGCTGATGGTTCAGTCAAAGTTTTTGATCCGTTCATTCAAACAACACTTGGTATTTCAGCACATACAAAACTTGGTATGTTCTTTAACTTGTTATCACCTGTTGTGAACTTATCACAAACAGTAATTAATACTGCATCAATCTTTAACTACAATGAAACAATTGCAGCGATGAATATTACTCGTCGATATGTTGCAGGTAAAATTTCAGGTAGTGATCAAGAATTTGTTGCAGCGTGGGAAAAAAGATTTGATGACGGTGGCGTTGATATTGATCAAGGTTTATTTACTGATGCTCAAGAATTAAATTTAACTCGTGGTTGGATTGAAAGAAACTCAATGTTCTTATTCCAAAAAGCTGAAGTCTTTAACCGTATGGTTGCGTATTCAGCAGGCTATACTAGAGCAAAGAACGCAGGCAAGTCTGAAGCAGAGGCCAAAAAAGCTGGACAGAAAGCATGGAACGATACTCAGTTTTTCTATGATAAAGCTGACACATCAAAACTGCTTAGAATTAAATGGTTAAAAACAGGAACACAGTTTAAGAATTTCTTATTCAAACAAACTGCATTTACATTTGGTTTAGTAAGCGGTGCAACTGATTCCAGACCATTAGAAAAAAACGATGGTACATTTGAATCTAAAGTAGAAGCATTAGAGCGTCAAAAAGCTATGCGTATTGCATTGTTAAAACAATTGCTTCATATCTATGCGTTAGCAGGAGCACTTGGTATCCCAGGTTTACAATTACTTGATTGGTTAATCAGATCATTAAGTGAAGCTATTTATGGTAAAGAATATTCACCAACAAAAGAATTAATGCGTTGGAATTTAGATCAACAATCTAAAGGTGAGTCATGGGGTCTGTTTGCAGACGTTGCTGTTAAAGGTTTACCAAACTTAATAGGCCAAGATATATCATCAAGAGTTGGTTTAGGTAATCGATTCTTGCCTTACAATGATCGGTTAAGCACAGGTGAAAACTTAATGGATCAATTTAAAGGTCCATGGGTTTCTACATTAATTAATGCAAGAAAATTATCACAGTCTGGAGCAACTCTAGGTGATCAAACTGTAAACATTTCAAGTGGTATCGGTAAACCATTAAAAGGTATTGAGATGTTAGCAGGAGGTAGAGATTTAAAAGGGGTTATTTATAACCCAAGTACCGTTGGTCAATATGCCGAGGCTGTTATACACAATCTAGCAAATCCTAGTAACATTGTTTACACAAGCGGTTATAAAAAAGGACAAGTCATTTCTAATAAAGTTAGTCGTGCCGATGTATTTAATTACATGATCGGTGGTCGTCCTACTGACTTTTCTAGAGAAAGTGATTTAAATGAACTGTTACAATTTGATGACGCACAACTTGATAAACAAGTGTCTCGTGTCTACACCAAAATGGCAGTTGCCTATACTCAGTATGCTCGATCAAATCCTGATCGTTTCTATCGTGAAATGGAAAAACTAAGAAAAGAAGCGATAGAAAAAAACATACCAATTAACAACGGAACAATCAAAAGAATGTTCCGAACTCTTAGAACTCCAAGAGCAATTAACACAATCAAAAAACTCAGAAAGTCACAACGACCTGAGTATTACAAATACATAGAGGAATATTTATAATGGCAAGTCAATCACAAAAAAATGCAGACGCAATAATTGAACTAGATAAGAAAGTAGCTTTGTTAGGCAAAGAAATTTTAATAATAAAAGACAATCATCTTCAGCACTTAGATGAAAAAATTAGCCATGTTCACAAAGATGTCGAGGCTTTAGAAAAAAGTGTTAATCAACTTTTTAAGTTAGCCGTAGGATTTGCTTTAATGTTGGCTGTTATCTTTGCAGAAACAGTACAATCAATCCTCGGAATGATTATGTAAGTAATACTGGATTATGCTCAGTCTGGATATGAATGCAAAGACATACCTGTCGTATATGCAATAAAGAAAAAAATATTACTGAATTTTATCGTAACAATACGCATCGTAAGAATCCAACTATTGATGCTTGTAAAAAATGTAAACAAGCACAGTTGCAAAAACGCTATTCAAAAAGTGACGAGGCTTGGCTTGGGCGTAGACTGTCTCATAGTAGACGCGCAAATCGTCATGGTAAAATTCCAATTACTGTTGACGTAAAATATTTAGTTAAGTTGCTCAAAAAACAAAAAGGTCTGTGTGCATTATCACATAGATACATGACTAGAATTGTTGGTCGTAACACTCGATGTAGAACCAACATGAGTATTGATCGAATTAACAGTAATAAGGGCTACATACCTGGCAATGTTCAGTTGGTATGTACCGATGTCAATATTGCAAAGAATGATTTATCTCAAAAAGATTTTATCAAACTTTGTAAAACAATTTCAAAAATTAATTAGGAGAAACAAAATGCCGTTCGAAATGATTACCATGCTCGGCTCAACCGTACTAGGTGGAGTTATGAGTATTTGGTCACAAAGTATTAAAGCTAAACAAGCAGAACAAAAAATGCTTTTAGCTAGATCTAAAGTACAAACAGCAGCTTTTAAAGAAGCAAGAGAATATGACAACGCAGGCTTTCAATGGACCAGAAGAATTATTGCATTGATATCAGTATTAGCGATTGTAGTGCTACCTAAAATAGTTCCTTTAATTGCACCTGAGACACCAGTAGTGGTTGGGTTTACAGAATTTAAACCAGGCTTTTTATTTATTGAAGGTAAAGATGTCATGAACTGGGTACCACTTAAAGGCTTAGTGATAACTCCATTAGATACTAACTTAGTGTCAGCCATCATCGGTTTATACTTCGGCGGTTCATTAGTTAAAAAATAATGTATTGGGTCATTACAATCATGTTGATGTTTCATGGCACCGACATTGTTATGGAACGAGAATATTTATTAAAAACATTTGATGATAAGTGGGCGTGCCATGAGTACATCCATGAAAATAAAATTTATTTATTAAAGCAGCATGTGATGGATTATCCAAATCAAATCAAATCATTTAAATTTTATTGTGAGACACGATATGCAGAAGAAGTCTAATGTTTCAGAACCACAAACAGCCCAAATAAAAACATTTAGTCAGCTAGTCCAATTCTTAAAGGACAATCAAAAACGCATGACTAGAAAATCACCTAAACAAAGAAAGAGAATGTGATATGGGTAAAAGTATTGGTATAGCAGTTGTTATAACTGTTTTAATGTTATGGGCATTTGGTGCGCTAATGGATTCTGCAATGGCAGACTTAACTTCAAATGGAGCAACTACAAATGATCAAATAAATACAAGTGGGTCTAATACGGCCATCACCGGGGGGTACGAAAGTACCGCAACAACAAATTATCAAAGTGGAAGTTCACAGAATAATACAACTAATTCAACAACAACTAACACTACAAATAGTTATACTGGCGACAGTCGTGTCGTGCCAAGTGCAAATGCAGCGGCGATCGGTAATATGAATCAAATGGTTTGTACATCATCTGTATCAGGTGGTATTCAAAAATTTGGCCTAGGCGTAAGCGTAGCTTCACACCAAAGAGATAAAACGTGTGAGTTAGTTTTACTTGCTAAGACTTTACACTTAATGAATATGAAAGTCGCAGCGGTTAGCTTACTATGTACTGACCCTAGAATATTTTTAGCGATGAGTCATGCTGGTACTCATTGTCCTTATCAATCTTTGATAGGCCAACAAGCTGAAGATCACTATCAAAAGTATCCAAAGCTAAGACCAGATTACGAAACTTATACAAAAGACCTCCGTTATATCGAGCAAGTCGATACACAAAACCAAGTACAAATGGAGGAAGAGCATGAAGAGGGTCAAATTATTACTGACGGTAACGGCAATATTATTAAGTTGGGCAACAGCTAAAGCTGAAACTATTTGTATACAAGACGTACCTAATGTAGGCGATGAAACTTGTACAACTACTTATAATACAGGTACGCCAGCTCAATCAAATAATTTAATTTCAACAAATTGGATTGATGGTAGTTGGTTAGGAACTATGTTTCCAGATTCAAGTGATTTATCTGACGAGTCTACTTACTTAACAGGTAAACATAATAAATACGCAGAGACAACTATAAGTAGTGTCGGCTTGATGACTGAAGAAGAAATTAAACAAGGATTTACTTCTACGTTTAGCGTGCAAGCACGATGGTGGAACCCTGAAGCCTCAACTTTTACAATGTCACAAGTAGCGTTGGACAATTTAGGCAACAGTACTACACAAACTATACTGTTAGAAGATACTACTAATCACAATTATCAATTCAATCCATATGCCAATACATTAATTGTATCACCGAACCCAGACTTAACTCATGGGACAATCACCGCTAGATTTGATTTCGAAATACAAGGAAATAAAAACTATAACGGTGGGCATGTTGGGGTGGATTTGATGTCGCCGTCTATGGTAGTTGATTATCAAACTTTAACTCCAACAACTTCAACATCAGTAAAATATTGTTATGAGTTTGATCCACCACAATGCCCTGGGCAAGATGAAATAAATGATGTCAATGACATCATTGAAGATATTCAAGATATAAATTGGGAAGAAGACTTTTATGAAGCCGACACGATTGCAGATTATAATCCTACTGATATGCCTATTGATATTATCTACATGGACGAAGATATTAACTATGGCTTCGAAACTGAAGAAGAGGTTTATGAACTTGAAACAGAAAATATTTTAGTTTTAGCACCTGACGATTTTTTTTTTGAAACTGAATATGAAGATATCGAAGCATACGAAATCGATCAACCAACTGACATTGATATTAACGAAGACATTCAGCTAGAAGAAACTGTTTACATTGAAGATCAGTCAATAGCTGAAGAAGAAACATTTAATACAGAAGAATTAATTACATTATATGACGATACATCGAATACTACAGATAATGTGGAAACAGGAGAGATTAATGAGCCAATCGAAGATATTACCTATGAAACTACAGAAGAAGAATTTATTGAAGAGCCTACTCAAGATGTTGCTCTCTTGGATGAAGAGCCTGAAATCATCGAAGAAACCCCAATCGAAGAAGCCCCTGAAGAAATCAACGAAGACACCTATCAAGAAGAAGAAACTGAAATCATAGAAGATGTCGCGGAGAATGAACAGCCCGTTGATGAAGAGCCTCAATCAGAGCAACCGCAAGAGACAGCAGATGAGCCAGCTATTGAAGAAGAGTCAACCGAAGTTGCAGAAGAAGATTCAATCGAAGACGTAAAAATCGAAAAGACAAAAGTAGCACAAATTGAAGAAGCTATTAAATCAAAAGTTAAAGATACTACAGCTAGAATAGAAGCAACTTTAACAGTTGTAAGTGAAATCTTAAATAGAGATATGATAGCCCAAGAAGCAGATCTTAGTAGTTACGAAAGCAAGAACGCAATGTTCTTTGATGACCGAGAACTGCCAGACGGTAACCAAGAATTCTTTACTAATCAAATTAGTTTAGCAAGTTACGAATACACCATCTATGACAATCAAGTAAGTTTAGGGGCAACGGACCCGGTGACACAACACGAGATTAAAATGGATGAATATAAATCTAAAACAAACAAAGCATATATAAAATACATGGAGTTAAAAAATGCAAATAGTATCTAAATTACAAACGGTGGGAATGCTCATCGCACTGGTATCCGCCATTGGCGGAGGATTTTATACCTGGGGGACCTTTAACCAAAGACTAGACGTTATCGAGCAAAAAGAATTTGTTGTTAACGAAACTGCTGATTTTACAGTTGTCTATGAAAAGATAGATGATGTCTATGAAAAGATAGATGATCTAAAGAAAGATATCTTTGAAGAAAATAAAGATTTAAGAGAAGCATTATCAGAGTTAGATGGAGTGGTTACAGTTAATAAAGCTGGAATTGATTTCTTTGAAGCGGTTATTAATGAAATGAAAGCAGCTCAAGGCAATCCTTTATTACAATAATGAGTTTTACTTGTATTCATTGTGAGCACTCGTGTCATTGTGGAAACAATGGACAATGTGCAATATGCAAATGCTCTAACTGCGAACATGAAAATCCATTAGATGAATTTTGGAAACGATTAGAAGAGAACGCAGGGATCATTATGAATCTATCTAAACATAGAGATTAAAGCGTACCAATTAATTTTATTTTTCTTGATTTATATAGAGTTTTTTTTACTCGGAAGTGGTACGCCCTATCAATGAAATCAATGACTTAGGACATAAACCACTGGAAAACCCACCAATTTTCTTGACTTCTTCAAGGTCTTTGCTTG
>CENZ01001846.1_pt1 | contig 10408 bp, 9 predicted proteins | sample 361341 | NCBI WGS metagenome assembly CENZ01 (sample SAMEA2619782, study PRJEB7988) | marine metagenome | biome: marine biome (ENVO:00000447); feature: deep chlorophyll maximum layer (ENVO:xxxxxxxx); material: "saline water (ENVO:00002010), including plankton (ENVO:xxxxxxxx)" | depth 50 m
TTTTCCTCAACTAGATCAAAAAAAAAATTTAAGATCATAGTTTTTCCAACGCCAACACCACCATGTAAATAAAAAAATGGTTTTAAATCGTTTTTTAAAAATAATTTTTTAAAAATTGATTTATTAAAATTTGATCTGTAATAATTCTTTAATTTATTTATTATTGCTAATTGATAAGTATTTATTTCTAAATTATTTTTTTTACAAAAATTTTTGAAAAGATTATCTAAATTCATTTCTTTGTTTTAAAATCGATACCGTACTCTGACCTTGGTCCTTTACGTAATCCAAACGGTCCAGAAATAAATATAGTTAAAGGTTTTGTTCCTGGCTTAAGATCTACTCTATGAAGATTATTAGCAGATCTAAACCCTATATAACCTACAGGTCTCCAATATTTACCTGTTTTAAGAGTTTCCCAATATCCTCCTCTTATGATTATCGTAATATAAGGAAAAGTATGATTGTGAACTCCTTCACCATGATCATTTGCCAACATTTCATGAATTAAAATATTAAAAGGAAACCATTTAGGTCTATGCCTCATAAGAACATAATATCTGTTCATCCATGGTTTGGCCTCACTAAATTTAGGATGAGAGGGCCCACGATCTAAAACAACTTTTTTTCGACCCAACTTATCCAGTAACTTTAGAAACATTAATTAAGTTTGATTATAGAATTATTTTTTACAATAAATAAATTTTCATTTAATATTTTAGGTCTTTGAATTTTTTCATTATCTATTTTTAAAGTAGAAATTGTTTTGCCTGTTGCTATATCAACAACTAGTAGTCTACCATTATCTGTAGAAAGATAAATTTTATTTTTTCCTAAAATAAAACCAGTAGGTCTTATAGCATCTCTTTTTTTGATTTTAAACTGATCAAATAAATCGGTAGATCTGATTATATTTCCATTATTTTTTTCAACTAGAAATAAGTATCCTTCTTGAGATACAGTGAATAGCATATTTCCAATTAAAGTAGGCCTTAAGTTTGAGTTTATTTTAGTTTCCCAATTAAAACTTCCAGTATTGATATCTACAGAAAAAAACTGGTTTTTATTATTTGAAAAATACAGATTGTTATTATCTGTAATGATGTCTGATGTTTCTAAAGAAAATGTTGACTCGTAAATTAAACTACTTTGTGTTGGTAATTGCCACAACAATTCTCCATTATTCAAATCTACTGCACTTATGTCACCGATTGAATTATTAAATAGAATAGTATTTTTCACTATTACCATAGAAAGCTTTTTTTGGGAGCGTATTAAAGAACTCTCTGTTTTTACATTCCATAATTCTTCTCCATTTTTTAATGAAAAACATCTAAGTGTATTAGAAAAATCTATAACAAAAATTTTATCTTCATAAATTTTTATTTGAGAATTAAAAGGTGCATTATTATTTTTAGACCAAATCTGCTGTCCAGTTTCAATATCTAACAAATAATATTTTGCTATATTGTCAGCTACGACTAAATATTTATTGTTATTTGCAAATTGTAGAACAGGTTTTAGTTTTTTTTCAGACTTTGAGTAATAATTTTTTTGCCAATTTAATTTTGAATTTTCATTAAATTTTAAAATTGTTCCCTTATTGTTAAAAAATATTACATTGTCCCCATGAAATGATAATTCAGGTTCATATTGATAAAAATTCTTAATTTTTGAAAATTTGTATCTTGAAATGTTTTGTAAATTTCCATCAAAATTGACCCTTCCATTGTTGTTGGTGTAATTACCAATTTGATTATTAAAGTTGGTTTTACCATCAACTTTGATTTTAAGATTCTGATTAAATTCTTTTTCTAATACATCTTCTTCTTTATAAAGTTCTTCTTTTAAAATTTTATTCTCCAACTTTGTTTCTTTGCTAATCTTTTCTGATGTAGTCCAAAATTTGGAGTTTTTGTTTAAAGAGCAGCCAGATAAAATAATAATAATTAGAAAATATATTAATTTATTCACTTAAATCTCTGTTCAATCTTCGTTCTGATTGTGACTTTATATCTGGATTTGAATTTTCTAAACTAATTATTTTGTTAAAAAATTCTTTTGATTTTTGTTTTTGGTCCTGAGCATAAAAATATTCTGCCATTAGATACAGTGCATGAGATTTCCAAACGCTTTCAGAATTTATTAAAGGATTTAATATTTTCAAAAGTTCACTTTCTGTTGATTGATCTGCATTTAGCAGTGCTTTTTTATATATAACTAAATTTTTAATTTCTTCATCTAACGAAGTTTGTTTAATTAAAATATCAAATAAATCATTAATTTTTTCTTGATCTGAAATAAGATTATTATCTATAATAAAATAGAGTGATAGTGGCGAATAAGTTGGATCTTTTTTATTTATTATATCAATTAATTTTTTGACAGTAGAGTCTTTGTTGTTATTTGAATATTCAATTATTGTAAAATTATAATTATCTGAAATTTCTTTCTTTTTACCCGTTGTGTATTTATCGAAACTATAAGTTCCAATTAAACATATAGTAATAATTATTACCCCAGAAATAAATTTCTTTTTATTATTTAAAAAAAAGTTTTTAATTTTTTCATTCCTGGTATTTGAATTAATAATTGAAAAATCTTCATCCATAATTAAATCATATTCCTCAATACATATTGAAGAATACCTCCATTTTTATAGTACTCTAATTCATTTTTTGTATCAATTCTGCATAAGGTTTTAATTTTTTTGATATCTCCAGAAACGTATTTAATTTCAATTATTACCTCATCAGATGGACTAATTCCTTTTTCAATATCAATTACACTTATCAATTCTGAACCAACTAAATTTAAATTTTTTCTATTTACATTATCTTTAAATTGTAAAGGCAATATACCCATGCCAATTAAATTAGATCTATGAATTCTCTCAAAGCTTTCAGCTATTACAGCTTTGATACCAAGTAATTTTGTTCCTTTAGCGGCCCAATCTCTGGATGATCCTGTTCCATACTCTTTACCACCAATTACAACTAAATCTGTTCCTCTTTTTTTGTATTCAACTACTGCGTCATATACAGGTAATATTTTTTCTTCAGGATATAATTTTGTAAATCCACCTTCTGTGCCTGGAGCCATTTCATTTCTTATTCTAATATTGGCAAAAGTACCTCTCATCATAACTTCGTGATTTCCTCTCCTGGATCCATAGGAATTATAATCTTTAGGTAAAATTTGATGTTCCATAAAATACTCCCCTGTTGGGCTATTTTTCTGAATACTTCCTGCAGGTGAAATATGATCTGTAGTCACCATATCACCTAGTATAAGTAATGGTCTTGCGTCCTTAATTTCTTTAAAACCCTCTGGCTCGTCTGGAAGCGAGTCAAAAAATGGTGGTTTTTTTACATAGGTTGAACTCTCATCCCAATTATAAATACTAGTCTTGTCTGTTTTGATCTTTTGCCACTGCGTTGGTCCTTCTGAAATATTTGAATACCTTTGAATAAACATATCTGCGTTAAGAGATTTTTTTAATGTATTTTCTATTTCTTCATTTGATGGCCAAATATCTTTTAAATATATATCATTCCCCTTTTTATCTTTTCCTAAAGAGTCTTTGTATAAGTCAAATTCCATATGGCCAGCTATTGCATAAGCAACAACTAATGGAGGTGAAGCGAGATAATTAGCCTTTATATGTGGAGAAATTCTTCCTTCAAAATTTCTATTTCCAGATAAAACAGAGACTGCATAAATATTATCTTTTTGAATTGCTTCAACAATATTTTCGGGTAGTGGTCCAGAATTACCAATGCATGTTGTACATCCATACCCTACAAGATTAAATCCTAATTTATCTAAATAAATATTTAACCCAGCTTTTTCTAAATAATCAGTAACTACTTGTGATCCTGGAGCCAGTGATGTTTTTACCCAAGGCTTAACTTCTAAACCTAGCTCAATAGCTTTTTTAGCTAATAAACCTGCACCGATTAAAACATTCGGATTTGAAGTATTTGTGCAAGAAGTAATTGCTGCAATTAAAATTGACCCATCTTTAATCTCATAATCTGTTCCTGAAACTTTTGAGACTGACTTTTCATTTTTATTCGTTGCTTCCTTTAATACTTCTTTAAATTTATATGGGGCATCAGTTAAAAGAACTTTATCTTGGGGTCTTTTAGGTCCTGAAATGGTTGGAACAACAGTTGACATATCTAATGATATAATGTCTGTAAACTCTATATCATTACTCGACCACAAGCCTTGTTCTTTTGCATATTTTTCAACTATGTCTACTGTATGTTGATCCCTTCCAGAAAATTTTAAATATTTTAAAGTTTCTTCATCTATTGGAAAAAAACCACATGTTGCTCCATATTCGGGCGCCATGTTTGCAATTGTAGCTCTGTCAGCAAGTGTTAAATTTTTTAATCCTTCACCATAAAACTCAACAAATTTACCCACCACTCCTTTGTCCCTCAGCATTTTAACTACAGTTAAAACTAAGTCTGTTGCTGTAGTACCTTCTGGCATTTTGTTTTTTACCTCAAAACCTATCACCTCTGGAATTAACATTGAAATTGGTTGGCCCAACATACCAGCTTCAGCTTCAATACCACCTACTCCCCATCCCAAAACTGACAATCCATTAACCATGGTTGTATGGCTATCGGTTCCAACTAAAGTATCTGGAAAAAGATATGTATCACCCTCAAATTTTTCTGACCAAACTACTTTTGATAAATATTCTAAATTTACCTGGTGACAAATACCAGTACCTGGAGGAACTATTCTAAAATTATTAAAAGCTTGTTGTCCCCATTTCAAAAAAGAATATCTCTCTCCATTTCTTTCAAATTCAATATCTACATTTTTTTCAAATGAATCTTGTTTAGCAGATTGATCAACTTGCACAGAATGATCAATCACAAGATCAACTGATGACAGGGGGTTTATTGAGTTTGGATCTTTATTTTTATCTTTTACAGCTTCCCTCATTGCTGCAAGATCTGCAACAGCTGGGATACCAGTATAATCCTGCAATAGAACTCTTGCTGGTCTATAGGCAATTTCAGTTTTAGACTTTTTTGTTTTTAACCAATCTTTAACAGCTTCTATTTGGATTTTATTAACACTTAATTCATCTTCATATCTTAATAAATTTTCAAGTAATACTTTAAGAGATTTAGGAAGTTTATTTGTTCCCTCCAAACCATTTTTCTCGGCTTCAATTAAAGAATAATATTTATATTCTTTTCCATCTATTAAAATTTTTTTGAGTGACTTATAAGAGTCTTTGTTTCCTGGTGTCATTTATAAATAAAAACTTATTATGCTTAATAAAAGAAGCAGTGACATAACATAATTAAAATAATTAATAAATTTCTGATTTGTCGCAAATTTCCTCAAAAATTTACCCATGAATGTCCAAAGCGTGATACTTGTGACCGAAACAATGAACGCTAAAATAATTATTTGAGTTGTATAATTTATAAAATTTTCACCTGAATCAATATATGTTGAGACCACAATTACCGATGCAATTACCCCTTTTGGATTTAAGAATTGAAATATAAAGGTTTCTAAAAATTTAACAGGATTTTTGTTTTTGTTGTCACCAGTTACAGATCCAGAAAAAGAGATCTTATATGCCAAATAAATTAAAAATAATGTACCTAAATATTTTAAAATTTCTTGAATTAATGGATAAAGTTTAAATATGTTTATTAATCCAAGGGCCATACATAATAAGAGAAATGGAAAACCAAATGTAACCCCTAATATGTGTGGAAGGGTTCTTTTAATACCAAAATTAAATCCAGAGTAAAATGCTACAAAATTATTTGGTCCAGGTGTGTATGCAGCTACAATTCCAAACAATGTTATAGATAATATTTCTGGGTGCATTCTTATGCTACAGGTAATCCATTCTCTGACTTTTGAGATGGATGAACTAATATTACTTTTCCTTCTTTATCAATAGATCCTAAAATCAATACTTGTGAAATTACACCTGCAATATTTTTTTCAGGAAAGTTACAAACCCCTATAACTTGTTTTCCTTTAAGGTTTTCCTCATTGTAATAATGTGTTATTTGAGCCGATGATTGCTTAACTCCTATTTCATTTCCAAAATCTACTTCAACAACTAATGAAGGTTTCCTTGCTTTTTTATTTTTTTTTACTGAAATAACTGTACCAATTCTAATATCAACTTTGTCAAAAATATCGTAGGTGATTTGTTCTTTCATATATTTAATATATAATGAATGCTAAATATGAGTACAGAAAATAATTTTGATCATTTATTCAATAACTCAGTCGAAATTTTGACTGACTTGATAGGTTTTAAAACAATATCTGGAGAGGATAATAGTTCTTTAATTGACTATTGTGATAATATTTTAAAAAAACTTGGAGCGACTTCTTTTAGAACTTACGATGATAACAAACAAAGAGTTAATTTATTTGCTACTCTAAAGTCCAAGAGTCCAAGTAATAAAAAACCTATAATTTTGTCAGGTCATACAGATGTTGTTCCAGTATCAAAAGGATGGACTACAGATCCATTTAAAGCAACCATCAAAAACGATAAACTTTACGGCAGAGGTTCATGTGATATGAAAGGGTTTATTGCATGTACTTTGGCTTTTGCTCCTATTTATTCTAAAACCAATCTTGATAGAGACATTCATTTCTCATTTACCTTTGATGAAGAAACAGCATGCCAAGGTGCACCTATATTAATTGAGGAATTAAAAAAAAGAGATATCAAAGATGGTATTTGTATAATCGGAGAACCTACAAATATGAAAATAATAGATGCTCATAAAGGATGTTATGAATATACAACATATTTTAAAGGCCTTGCAGGTCATAGCTCCACTCCAAATAAAGGTGTTAGTGCAGTAGAATATGCGGCTAGATATGTGAACAAGTTGATTGAATTAAGAGAAAAACTTAAAGAAAGAGCTCCACAAAATTCTATTTTTGATCCACCTCATTCTACACTATCTATTGGTGGAATTTTTGGTGGCATAGCACACAATGTAATAGCTGATAAGTGTCATGTGAATTGGGAAACTAGACCGGTAGTGAAGGAAGATGCTGAATTTTTAAATAAAGAGCTAGATAAATTTACTAATGAAATCTTACTGCCTGAAATGAAAAAAATATTTCCAAATTCCTCAATTGAAAAAGATATCATAGGTGAAATTATTGGATTTGACAGAGATGATAGCTCCGAAGCATGTGAATTAATTTCAAGTTTAACAGGAGATAATTCTAGACAGGTGGTGTCTTTTGGAACTGAGGCTGGTTTATTTCAGGAGGTAGGAATAAGTACAGTTGTCTGTGGACCTGGATCAATTGAACAAGCTCATAAAATTGATGAATATATTGTTTTAGATGAATTAAAAAAATGTTTAAGATTACTTGATGGAATTAAAAATAAATCTTCTTTGAACTAATTCCACCCACCGACTGATTTGACTTCCAGAAATTCAAGCAGTCCCTCTTTTCCTGCTTCTCTTCCAATTCCAGAATGTTTAAATCCACCAAAAGGTGCATCAACTGCAATGCCAGCGCCATTAACATCAACCATTCCAGATCTTAGTTTTCTTGCAAGTCTTTTTACCTTTTCAGAATCTTGACTTTGAATATAATTGGTTAAACCATATTCAGTGTCATTAGCAATTTCGATTGCTTCTTCTTCGTTTTCAAATGGTATGACAGATAGTACTGGTCCAAAAATTTCAGTTCTTGCAATTTCCATATTATTATTAACATCAGCAAATACAGTGGGTTTCACATAATAACCATTTGACAAACCATCTGGCTTTCCTGGCCCACCAGCGATTAATTTTGCACCCTCATCGATACCTTTTTGAATTAAACTCTGAATTTTATTAAATTGCGTATGAGAAATTACAGGACCAATATGCTCACCTTCTTTATTAGGATCGTCTACTTTAAATTCGTTAGCATATTTTTTTAATCTTTCTATTGCTTCACTATACATAGATTTTTCAACCAACATTCTAGTCGGAGCATTACAGGATTGGCCAGAATTTCTAAAACATCTTAAAGCACCTCTTTCAACTGCCTCATTGTCTGCATCTTTAAAAATAATATTTGCTCCTTTGCCACCTAATTCTAAGCTTACTCTTTTAAAATCTTTTGCTGCATTTTGAGATATAAGGGAGCCCGCTCTTGTTGAGCCTGTAAATGAAATCATATTTACGTCAGGATGACTTGTTAAAGCATCTCCAGTTGTTGCACCGTCTCCATTGACTAAATTAAAAACTCCATTTGGAAATTTTGCTTCATCAATTAATTCTGCAAGAACCATTGCCGATAGTGGTGCTAGTTCTGATGGTTTTAGTATCATTGTACATCCCGATGCTAAAGCTGGAATAACTTTAAGACAAACCTGGTTCATTGGCCAGTTCCATGGTGTAATTAAAGCGCATACTCCTTTTGGTTCATACAAAATCCTTTGATTTTTTGCATGGTCTCCTAAAGGTTTTTCAAATTCAAATTCTTTTAGATATTTTATAAATGACTTCGTGTGACTTGCACCAGTTCCTGTTTGCAGTTTTGATGCAAAGTCTTTTGGGGCACCCATTTCTTGTATTATTGCATCTGTTATATCGTTCCATCTTTTTTTGTATAAACTATAAAATGTTTCCAAGAGAGCAATTCTGTCCTCTTTAGTGGAATAACCCCAAGTTTTGAAGGCCTCTTTTGCAGCTAATACCGCATCATTGATATCGGTTTTGCTACCTAATGATATTACTGCACATGCTTTTTCAGTAGCTGGATTTATAACTTCAATATCTTTTTGTTCTTTTGAATTAACCCATGAACCATTAATATAAAAGCTTCTTTTTTCTAACATCGTGAAAAACTATCCTTTCTTTATGTTTTTGCAAACAAATTAGTTAATTCATAAACAATAGTTGCAGCAGCTAATGAAGTTACTTCAGCATGATCATAGGCAGGAGAAACTTCAACAACGTCAGCAGAAATTAGATTTAAACCTGATAGTCCTCTTAAGACATTAACCATTTCTCTTGTTGTCATGCCTGCTATTTCAGGAGTGCCTGTACCAGGAGCAAAAGCTGGATCTAAAACGTCTATATCAATTGATAAATAAAGTGGGTTATTGCCTACTCTTTTCTTAATTCTTTCAGCTATTTTATCAGTTCCTTCTGTTTGGAACTCGTCACAATGAATTATTTTAAAACCAAAACTTTCATCATTTTTAATATCATCTCTACTGTAAAGTGGTCCTCTAATTCCTACATGCATCGATGCATCATCTAAAAATAAACCTTCTTCTCTAGCTCTTCTGAATGGAGTTCCATGAGTATAAGGTGCCCCAAAATAAGTATCCCATGTATCTAAATGAGCATCAAAATGCACTAAAGATACCGGACCTTTGTTTTTTTTATTAATTGCTCTCAACAAAGGAACTGCAATTGTGTGATCTCCACCAAGACTAATAATTCCACCAACTTTATTTAACAATTCGGTAGCACCAACTTCAATTTGTTTTATAGCTTCATCTATACTAAAAGGATTACAAGAAATGTCTCCTGCATCTGCGACTTGTTGAATTTTAAAAGGTTCAACGTCATAACTTGGGTGATAATTTGTTCTTAAATGTCTAGACGCTTGTCTAATGCTTTGCGGTCCAAATCTTGCACCAGGTCGATAACTAGTTCCAGCATCAAAAGGTATTCCTATTATTGCAACGTCGCAACTTTCAACGTCTCTTAATTCAGGAAGTCTTGCAAATGTGCTGGGGCCAGCAAATCTTGGAACTTTCGTTCCACTTACAGGTTGAATAGGATTTTTATTTTTTTCTTTTTTCATTTTGTAATTATCTAAGATAATATGATCTTATCTTAAACGTCCATACTAAACTTATGAAAATTTTATTTTTAATTTTTATTATATTTCAAATAACACACATAAATGCTGATGAAATCTATAATCTTTTAAAAATTCCAAATCTTGAAATTTACAAATTTAAAACTGATAACAATATACGTTTCTTAAATTCAAAAAAGAATTTTAAAATTGGGGTAAACAATAACATATCCTGTAATAAATCTTATCCACAAAACTTAGATAATAAGTTTCCAATAATTCAGAAAAATATTAATTTTTATAACTCTGATTTCCTAAATAAAATTAATTTAAGATATGTGGTCTTATGTGAAGACTTATTTATTTCTGAAATTAATACTGGAGGAATTCCAGATACTGAAAAAAGAACCTTAATATTAGATATTAACTTCAATCCAAAATATTTTGAAAGAATGGTACATCACGAAATTTTTCATATGATTCAAAAGAGCTATGTGGAAATTTTTGATGAAAAACATTTTTCTTCTTTTAATGATGTTAATTTCAATTATGCTGAATGCTC
>CENZ01054895.1_pt1 | contig 10395 bp, 7 predicted proteins | sample 361341 | NCBI WGS metagenome assembly CENZ01 (sample SAMEA2619782, study PRJEB7988) | marine metagenome | biome: marine biome (ENVO:00000447); feature: deep chlorophyll maximum layer (ENVO:xxxxxxxx); material: "saline water (ENVO:00002010), including plankton (ENVO:xxxxxxxx)" | depth 50 m
AAAAAATTATCTGAAGATTTAAAGGAACAAAAACAAGATTTGTTAGACGACGCCCAAGGAGGCAAATCATCCTTAAATAGTCTTAAAAATATGATGAAAGATATTGGCCAAATGGACAATAGGGCTAGAATGTATTTTGCCATGATGGAGGATGACAACCAAGAGGTTGGCATGGAGGCTTTGAAAATGGAAAGAGAAAACAGGGAAAATCCGTATTTACCAACCTATGGGCCTGAAGACCTTAAAGGTCTTTTGGACGATGGTCTTCAGCTTGATGATATAGAAGTTTTCTTAGGGACAGCTGTAAATGCTCTTACGGGTTTTGGAACATCTTTTGTTTCTTCGTTAGGCGGAGCTGCTGTTGGTACGGTAGTTGGTGGCGGAATGGGAGCAGTTGGTGGTTTACCTGGTATTATAGGTGGCGCAGCAAGCGGTAGGGTTCTGGGATCAAAACTTGGTTTGGCTACCGACATGATTACAAGAGAAATGATCAGTGCCAACAAGATTTTAGCTAGACAAAAAGGCATAACAATAGAGGAGTTGGTTCGAAGAGGTGAAGCTGAATGGTTTATTCCAACAACAATTGGTGCCATTCAGGGATATATAGAGAAATTCCAATTATTGAAATTGTTTGGCAAAACAGGAGCTAAAACGCTCAGTCAATATGTGAGTAGATTTATGAATAGATCTTTCACAAGTGGCGTCCAAGAAGTTGCACAAGGGGTTGGGTCTGTAATAAACGAAACAATAGCCGCACAAGGAGGTCAAAAAAACATATCCACAGACACTCCGGGGCAACTGGTTGATGTATTTAGCAACCCGGAAACCCTTAAAAGGCTTGATAATGATTTTGTTAATGGTGTTTTAGGTCAAGCAACAGGAAAGGCCTTATATGACGGATCGAGGTCGTTAATGGACCCACAAAAAGTTAAAGATTTATTTAGGAACAGTTTTAAAAATAATCCCGATGACGGTAGTTTTGACCCTAACAATCCTCTTAATATATTTTATCTAGGAAAGTCCGACGCTGAATATGAAAAACAATCTGATTTAGTTACAAAATTATTAGATATAGGTGATGAAAAGGCAAAAGGAAACCTTTCACCTGAGCAACTAAAAGCTCTCGATGTTGCTCAAGAAAGTGTGAAAGAAGAGCTAGAGGTAATAAGACAGAAGGTTTATAGGCGTATGAATAAAATGAGTGAGGATGAAATAAATTTTTTGATACCACATCAAAAAGAAACATCTGATCTTAAAAATGCTCTTGCTGTTTTAGAAAATTCAGACATAAGTGAAAAACTAAAACCTACACAGCTAGAAACTATACAAAACAGACTTAACCAGCTAGCAATACAAAAAGCAAAATTATTATCTGCTGTAGATAAAAGACCTGATCAATCTTTTTCTGAAACATTTAGTATTGATGGCAGGCAAGTAACTAAAGAAGAGTTTGACGAATACACAGAACAACAAAAAGCTTTAGGCGGGGGTGAATTCACCTTACAGTTTGGTGAGGATAAGGGTACAGTTGTTGACGCTGAAGGACAGACAATAGGGGATTTTGTTTTTACGCCAGCTGAAGGTCCAAATGATAATGCGGTAAACCGTGCCTTAAAACAATTGGGACTTACAGCAAACCAAAACGACTTTCTTTTAAACGAACTAGATGTTGAGTTAAAAACAAAAGGGAAATCAATAAAAAACCTTGTCGATTTTGGAGAACAAATTATTGTACAAACAAAAAGACAAAAACCAAGCTCTAATATAATATCTATAAACTCAGGCTCTTTAAGCCTAGACCCGTATACAGAAGATATATATAAATCTTTAGTTCAAAAGAATTTTGCTGATAAAATTGTAATTCCAAATTCAGATGGAGATTATTATTACAAGGTAAAACCTATAGAAGAAATAGACAATATTATACAAGAGCAAAACAAAAAAAAGACTTTAACTCCAGAACAAAAAGAAATAAACGACACAAGGAAACTTTTGGGTAAAGAACCAAAGTTTAGTGTAGAGACGGATTTTGATGCTGAAGCCGATATCAACATGGATCAAGTTGTTGAAGAGATGAACAATATGGCAGGCGAAACTATGCTGCCTTCAGTTCCAGGACAACTTACAACTAACAATAAAATAGATGCCGACAATATACTTAGTAGATTCCCAAATGCAAAAATTTTAAGTACGAACAAAAAGTTCGCAGGAATCCCAGGGGTGTTTGGCGTATCCGATCAACTCACTACTGGCTCAATAAAGAACTTGATAACCGGCAATAGATTATTCTACCAAGGCGGCATTAATTTTAACAATTTACCAGAATTTTCAAAATATGCGTGGGCAGGTGCAAACGAGCAAGATGCTCTAGAATTAAAAGAAAGAGCTATATCTGTTTATCAAAACAACAAACAGCTTTTTGATCGTTTGTGGCAACAGAAAAAATTACCCAATGGTCATATTCCTTACTATATAGTTAAGATGGGTAGTGAGGCTATATATAGCAATGAGGCTTTGTACAGGACAGCTCTTGATAATATAAGTAAAATACCAGAAAGAAATAAAAAAGCCGCTTATAACGCATTGCTAAATGATCCAGTGGTCCAAAGTAATGATCTTTACAAAGATTATGTTACTAAACAAAAAACACTACAAAATGTTTTAAAAAACATTACAGAGTTAAAATTGTCTCAACGCCCTAAGTTAGGTAAAAGAATTATTTATGGGACTTTTAAAAACACGAAACCTGGTCCTCCAAACAAAACAAAACAAGCTGCTGTTAAATTACTGGAGGGCAGACCAGAGTCTGAAAGGGCTTTTATAAATAGCGCCTCCTTAAACAACCAGATTACAGACTCAGCGTTAGAAGGTATACCTGGCGACCATCTTATAGGGGTTATGGGTATTGATGTTTTAAGCCCCTCAGTAGATAAAATAAATCACAAAAATTATCCATTTGCTATCAAAGGGCAAGTGTTAGGTATATTAGAAAAACCAATACATGCAGCAGAAGTTTTTCCTGAAATGTATGCCAACATACTTTTAAAACAAAAGAAAAACAAGTCTGGTAAACTCACAACACCAAAAGCTGCTGCATCACAAGCTGTATTTCCGCTTGGAAGTGTTAAAAACAAAACCTACATAGGAGCTAAAATGTCCAGCAAAATGGACAATATGAAAAAATTAATGGGTCTGCTAAAGATTACATTTCCTGATGTAGATTTGGTTGATAACGCTGCTGATTTTGAAACTGCTTTAAATCAACCAGATGTTAAGTCTTACATTAAAAAAGGCGATGTTATATATGGATTTGTGCAAGGGAAGAAAATATTTGTAAACCCCAAGTATGCAAACTCTAAAGTTTTATTACATGAGTACGGACATGTTTGGTTAGATTTTCTCAAACAAAACAACCCAGAGCTTTTACAAGTAGGATACAATCTTTTAGAGGGTAGCTTTGATTTAGAAAAGTATAAGCTCATGTATGGTGATACAGATCTTGCCAGGGAAGAGCTGATGGTGGACCTTATATCTTCAAAAGGAGAAAGGATAGGAGACGCAGCCACCAGGTCTACTTTTAAAAATTGGCTGGTAGGGTTTTGGAACTATATTAAAAAACTTTTCAAGAGTTTTTTCAATATGACACCAGATGAAATTCAGAACATGACCTTGGATGACTTTATAAATGGAGCTCTATCAAGCATGCTAAGTGGAGAAAGAATTAGAACACAGGGATTAAAAAATATTAAGTTCAGTAAAAAAACACCCACCAATGAAATAGAGGAGCTTTTAGATAAAGGTAATACTGAAGTTAAAATTAAAAAATATATCCAAGATGAGTATGGGTTTAGCATTGAAGAAACTAACAGCCTTTATGAATCTGTTAGTGGTGATTACTTAAAAAGAAAAAGAAAAGCAGAAGGATTATTTTTTAATGAAAAGGGTCAAGATAAGTTTACAGATCAATTAATAAAATTACAGAAGTTTTTTGAGAAAAAAGTACATAAAAAATGGTTATCTCAAAAAGGATTTAACCCTAAATCTTTTCAAACTTTTACCGAGTATAGAAGAGGCGCAATGGAAGATCAGGTTAAAGAATCAATAAAAAACGTAAAAAGACTAAACAAGCTGATTGGAAAAAATGAAGAATTACGCTTACAAACCGATGAGGTTTTAAGGGGGAGAGAATCAGACCTTATTAATAGCACTCAAAACAAAAATCTATTCACTTTAATTAAAAGACTTAGACAACAAGTTGATATGTTGACACAAAGCCTTATTGAAGAAGGGGTAATATCAGATAGACTGCAAGTGGAAACCCTGCTAAAAAATATGGGCTCATATTTAACAAGAGCATATCGTCTTTTTGATGAAGATGGTTTTACGCCAGCAGCTGTAGTTATAGAAAAAGCAAGAAATTTTTTAAGAGGACTTTCTTCAATACAGGAAAGGGCTCAAGAGGTAGCCGAACAGTATGGCAGAGAATACAATGAAGAACTAGAAAATCAAGTAGAGCTAGAGATAGATAAAATTTTAGGAAAAGCAATAGGCGGAAGCATATATCCCAGCGTTAGTAGATCGGGTAGAAAAGACTTGAGCATATTAAAGAAAAGAGGTGCTATACCAAAACCAATTCGGGAGCTTATGGGGGAGTATGTGGATCCTGGTGCTAATTATGGAAGAACGATTGTTAGGATGACAGCTCTTTTAGAGCAACACAAGTTCTTAACACGATTAAGAAAAGCAGGAATGGGTGTTTTCTTTTTTGAAGAAAATGACACGCAAAGAAGGGCGGCTGGAGCAACAGAAAAAATAGAAGGAGGAGCAAGCATGACACCGCTAGCCGGATTGTATGCAGACCCACTAATAGCAAAAGAATTTAACGAGGGGAGATTCGATATAACACAATGGGTAAGGAATGGTTTTAGAAGTGTAGCTTCAACAGATAAAGCCGGAAACGAACAAACTTCAAGCCTTGCAGAAAATTATTACAAGGGTGTAAGTTTTGTAAAAGAAGCCAAAACAACATTATCGCCTCCTACGCACGGTAAAAATGTTATTGGTAATGTTTTTTATATGTATTTACATGGATATACCGATCCAGAAGCATATTTTACAGCTCTCAAAGCAAATAGTCAAGATTTAAAACAACAACTAAATATAGGTGGTTCAGAAACAGACGCAACCCCAGAAATAATTAGAAAATTAACCAGGCTGGGTGTTTTAAACACGGAGGTTCAAACATCTGAAATAGATAAACTAGCAGATAAGATGGATAAAGATGAAGATTTTATTCCATCATTATTAGACAACAGGCAAAAAAACTTTTACAACAAAACAAAAGGAGAGCTTTCGTCTGATGGCACGATTAGGAAAGCCGCCAGAACCATATACCAAGCTGAAGACAATTATTTTAAGATAGTTTCTTTTTTAATCGAAAGCAAAAGATATAGCAAGGGTCTTTTCAAAAAACCATACGAACAGCTTACTGTATCTGAAATAAATCAAGTCGATAGAACTGCGGCTGAAGTTGTAAAAAACATACTACCAAATTACAATAGAATAGGGGTTATTAATGATTATATGCGAGTTATTCCTTTGTACGGAACCTTTATAAGCTTTCAGCTAGAAGCACACAGAACACTTTATAATACCGGTGCTGTTGCTATAAAAGAAATGAAGGACAGCAATCCAGAAATTAAAAAAATAGGGTCTAGAAGATTTTTTAATTTTATTAAAGCCACAGCTAGCATTGGTGGCTTGCACTTTCTTTTAGGAAGCGCAGCATTTGCGGCGTTAGGCTTGTCAGGTGACGATGAAGAAGAAGCTGAAGAAAAAAATGATCCTCACTATGATTTACTTTTGCCTTTTTGGGATAAAAACGGGTCTATTGTTCCAACAAAAATTGAAAATGGTAAGCTATATTATATAAATTTAAGCGCATCAAACCCTTTTGGTCAAACAGAAAAAGCTTTAAACGGACTTCTTAAGGGTAGAACTTACGAGGAATCTTTAATGGAATTTGCAACTGAACTTTTGAGTCCTTTTGTTAATGAGGATATTTTGGCAGACGCTGTTAAGCAAGTTTGGACTCAAGAAAATAATTATGGGCGTCCATTAACAAAAGAGGATCAGTACGGACAAACCTTTTTTGGTGATTCAATTCAGCCGGGAAAAATCAAGAAATGGTATGATATGATTGCTCCATTAATCAAAGCTGCAGAGCCCGGATTTATTAGGTCTACCCTTAAGACGTGGGAAAGTAATGACAAGTTAAATGAGGTTGTGGGTCAATTTACTGGTTACAAAATCAGAGAAGTAGATTTAAAACAAGCAATAACATCAAGGGCTAATCAACTACAAAAAGAAATACAAGGAAAAGGATCTTTAACGGGCAAGCTCGATGATTATTACGATGGTAAAATTAGTCTTGAACAATACGCTGCCCCTATAAAAAACACAAGGAGAGCAAGGCTTAAAGTTTATAAGACAATGGCAAGGCTTTACAGGGCAGGCATAAAATATGGATTAGACCCATACACAGTTTATAATGCAATGAATGATGGCGGGGTGGGTATGTTTTACTTAGATCAAATAGAGTATGATGGAGAGGTTACAAGATTCACTGAGCCAAGAGGTATGCCCCTTATAGATGATTAAAAATTCTACTTGCAAAATGACAAACCGTTAAATTAAATTGGTTATTTTTGTCAAACTCATAATAATTTTTTTCTTTCAAATAAAGAGTAAAATAATGTTTATTTATAGATTACTTTTGCGCAATAAATCATATCAACTATGCCCTTATTGCGACCTACACTCTTTCTGCTCCTGCTTTTAGTCACTTTTACTTCAGCTCAATATTTCAACAATAGTGTTGATCAAAAAATACTAAATGCAATAGAGAATGAAAACTACAATTTTATAGAAAACTCTATTGATAACAATACCACAAGTCCTAACGCAAGAATAAACGGAAAAACACTTTTAATTTACGCCTGTATTTACGACCAGCCCGAAATGGTTTTATTGCTTTTAAGTAAAGGAGCTGACCTAAATCTTGTGTGTGACCTTGGAATGTCTGCTGAAGAATATGCTGTAATGCATAACTCTATATATGCTTTGGCTCAGATAATAGTTGTAAAAGCCTGACAACTTCATTACAATCTTTCTGGTTCCTAGGCATAAACAAAGAGGCGTTTATGTTCTTGTCAATTAAATGTTTTTTGAATAGCTTCCATCTAAGAGGAAAAGCTTCGTTGGGATTTCCTTTGCACTCAATTATAAATCTGGGAGGGTCTTGTACATCTATAAAGTCCGGAGTATACTTTATTGGCAATATATTTTTGTTGCCTTTATCTTGAAGTATTTTTTTCCCTTTAGTTTTTTCGTAACTTGACGCAGAAAAATTAAACCCAGGAACAATTTCAAATGTTTTCCCTTCGTACAATACTTTTATTTTTTGCTTCTCTAATGCTTTGTACATATATAGCTCTAACTTGGAAGCGAATTTATATTGTTTATATGTTACTTTGGTACTCCTGGTGATCTGTCTAGATCTTTTCCTCCTCGTCCTCATATATACTGATTATTTCTTCAAGCCTAAGAATACTTTCAAAATAGTATTTCGCATAACGCATGTCTGTTTCATAACAAACATAAGGATCAAGATTATTTGAAATAACAATTTCTTTTGTAATACAATTAAACTTTTTATAACCCCCTATACCTTGATCGTATAGTAGGGTGCTTAGGCTTTCGTAAAAGCCCTCATACTCTATAATAGACACAACAGCTTCTTTATCGGTACAATTTAATCTTTTGGATTGCCAGAAAACCTCGTTTTCAGCCAAGCTGATAACATTAACACCTGTCTTTTTATCCACATATACATAATGATAATCTTTTTCTATTTTTCCTGATGACATTAAACTAAGTATAGCAAAACTTATGTCTCTGTATTCGGCATCCGTGAGACCATTACTTATCACTATCCTGTTTAGATTCAGATCCATCTATCTCATCTATAGCTCTTTGTAAGTAAAGAGCCAAATCCATTGATTCTTCTTTAGCGTGTTGCAACCAATCTCTTAAAGATAACTTATTTTCGCTTAAGGTTTTTCCATATTTATTAAGACCCTTAGCGCTTCTCATAAGCATCTCCGATCTTACTTTTCTAACAACGCTATCTTTCTCTTGAAGACTTTTTAAATGATCACGAACTGTTGAATTTGTTGTCCAGTTGTCGTCTTCTTGTAAATCAAAATACTTCTTTATACTGTCACTCATTGTTTAAGATTTTATAAAATATTCTAACTAATCCGATTTCTATTACCCTACAGACGATGTAAAAAAGTAAACCTTGAAAAAATATATTGGTTAACATATACTGTAAAGTTACGAAATTAAAACAGGTGAGTAAATCTCGCTATTTGTCCATTTTCTTTAGAATGAACAAACCCCTCGATAGCTTTTGGAGAATGTTGGTATCCGTTTCTGTGGTGCCAAGAGTCTGCGCTAGATGGAGACCTAAGAGCTTCAACAGTTACCCCATGATAATCTTTTGATATTTTATGGTGTATATGATGAATATAAACATATCTGTATTTTGTTTCGCTCCACATATTTTTTGACTCTTGCGCCATCAAAAGAGGTAAATCTTGTTGTTTGGCTCCGTCGCCGTGTGTTGTTCCTATAAGGCTTGTGCCATATTTAAAATATTTTCTATGAGATATACTTACGTCAAAAGAAATATTTTTGCAGGTTCTATACCACGACTTAATTGCGTCTGCCAAAAAGAAACCATTTGTGTAATCATGATTTGATGGGTTATACATTACATGAACATCAGCAATCTTGATTAGCTTGTCCAGTATGTCAACATATAATCTCTTAGCAACCAAAAAATTATCATACCACATTCCGTCGGTGTCTTGAGGCGTCCCAGAGGTAGTTGTTCTTTTAGGCGTGTCTATATGCAGAATGTCGTTACCAGCAACAAAAACAATTTTTTCAATATTAAAACCACTAGCCTTATGTAGTATACCGTCAACCCCCTCTTTTACCCTTTGTACCGCTATCTGTGTGTTATAATCTTCCCCAGTTTCAAATGATGATGCTAGCTTCCCAACATGTATATCAGCAGGATCAATAACAAGTAAGCAAGGAAGAGAATAGTTTTGTCTCCTAATTTTTTCATACTTAAAGTTATGATTCTTTATTTCGTCTATATGATCCTGTAACATTTCCTCAAATGTGGGTCCTGTTTCAGATGGTCTAAACTGTATAGACCAATGCTTGTCTTTGTTCCATGCGATGCCTACATTATCAAAATTAATCCCTCTTTCGTGACAGGCTTGTGCTAAAGCTGGGTTTGATTTTCTTTTTTTGGCTTGGTGTATATGATACTTGACGGTGCCCCTTGTGTGATTTATTGTTCTTTCGGTTTCATCTATAGATAAATCTTTATGAATTCTTTTTGCTATTTGTGTGGGGTTGTTAAAACCAGCATTAACCAGTTGGTCTATTTTTTCTTTTATCTCTGATAATAATGTTTTTTTAATCATGACTCTCTTAAGTCTTTCTTTAAATCTTTTAAAAAATCTATAAAATTATCAACTGCAGATATCGAAGAATTTTTTTGTGTTTCAAATAAAGCTTCGTAAACATCTACTACATGCTTCGAAAGTAACGAAATTACATAATTAATGTAGACTACTCGCTGTATCATTTGTCTTGGTGAACCAAAAACAAGTCTCCAAGCTTTGGATCAATCTTTTTTATTGCACGATAAATCTTTCTAGATTCTTTTTTTACCTCCACCCTTTCGGTTTTAGTAGAACTTCTTCCAAGGTTCATATACAATTGAGCGTCCAAACATAGTAGTTTATCTAATATTTTATTGGGGTCTTTGTATTTTCTGTGCAATAAATCTATCTCAGAGTCTATATCAAATCCTACCTTCAACATTCTCTTATGTAATTGCTCAGGATAAACAGTGTCAAATTCCATACATCAAAGGTAAAAAAGGTTTATTAACAAAAAAATATATTTATTAACAATTAAAACTTATAGTTTTTATATTTTTCGTGTAAATGTTGGTAGATAATATAAGTTTGACAATAATATTCGTAGTGATTATACACGTTTGGAGATAAAGATTTTTTGTTTGGTTCTTTAACTTCGATCTTGAGTTTGTCTTTTCCAACTACCACAGGTCCAACGATAATGTTATGATTTATACACCAAACCATAGCGTTGGTCTGTACTTTTGATGGATAAAAAAAATCAGGATCTAGAGCCCCAGGGAATCCCAACTTGTTTTTCCTCTTCATAGCTTGAGTTAAGTTTGTGTGTAGGTGGCACGTTGTTTGCATAATATCTACCGCTTGGTGT
>CENZ01177102.1_pt1 | contig 10388 bp, 13 predicted proteins | sample 361341 | NCBI WGS metagenome assembly CENZ01 (sample SAMEA2619782, study PRJEB7988) | marine metagenome | biome: marine biome (ENVO:00000447); feature: deep chlorophyll maximum layer (ENVO:xxxxxxxx); material: "saline water (ENVO:00002010), including plankton (ENVO:xxxxxxxx)" | depth 50 m
GATACAGAAAACGCATTAGATGAACAATGGCTACAAGCATTAAAAGTAGACACATCAGAAGACAAACTTATGAAGTTAAGCATGTCAATGGTCGATGATGTAGCAAAGACTGTTTCAGAATTTATGAAAGGTTACAAAGACCAACATGCAGAAAACAAAGAAGGTGCACCTAAAGTATTATTTGTTATAGACAGTTTGGGTATGTTACTAACACCAACAGATGTTAATCAGTTCGAAGCAGGTGAGATGAAAGGCGACTTGGGTAGAAAACCAAAGGCACTAACGGCACTTGTAAGAAACTGTGTGAATATGTTTGGAAGCTGGAACGTAGGACTTATAGCAACCAATCACACATATGCATCACAAGATATGTTTGATCCAGATGACAAGATATCGGGTGGACAAGGTTTCATCTACGCATCAAGTATTGTTGTTGCAATGAAAAAATTAAAATTAAAAGAGGACGAAAAAGGCAACAAAGTCACTGACGTAAGGGGTATTAGAGCCGCTTGTAAAGTTATGAAAACAAGATATGCTAAACCATTTGAAGGCGTACAAGTAAAAATTCCTTACGACACTGGCATGGATCCTTACAGTGGATTAGTTGACCTTTTTGAGAAAAAAGGTTTGTTAGTGCAGACAGGAAACAGATTGAAATACGTTGATTCTAAAGGAAAAGAACATATCGAATTTAGAAAAGCATGGGTAGGTGATAAATTAGATATGATAATGACTGAGTTTAAAGAGATCGCAACAGCTGATCAAACTGAGGAATCTGAAGAATAATGATTGATTTTACACATGAAGATATAGAACGCCTATGGAATTCAATAGTACACTATGTACCAGAAAGACAGAAACTAGACATGGCAATTGATCTAATAAAAAGTTTAGAAGATATAGGTGTAGAGCATGATGAAATAAAAGCGTGTGCAGAATACGATCCAAAACTAGAGGAAGCCATCAATACCGTGTTTGATGAAGAAGAATCTGAAGACATGGGCTATGGCGATGATGATGAATGATAAACTGGTACAACGAAGTTAGCAGGAACCTAGACAAGATACCAGATTGCATAGCATACTTTGATAAAGAATTACTAGAAGCAAAGAAGCAGTGCAAAATATACGGTAACCTAGAAAGAGCCAGTGCCGCACTACCGGGCATAGTTGAAGAAAGATTTAGCCAACTACAACAACTAGAAGCAATACTAGAGTATTTGAATATCGAATTAAGAAGGCTAAGATCCAAAACTTTTAGAAAATATCTTGAAAATTACAATAGAGCATTGTCAAGCAGAGATGCAGAAAAATACGTAGACGGTGAAGATGATGTTGTAGACATGGATAAGATCATAAACGACTTTGCACTAATACGAAATCAATGGTTGGGCATTACCAAAGGACTTGATCAAAAACAATGGCAAATTACAAACATTGTTAAGTTGAGAGTGGCGGGTATGGAAGATGCCGACATCAAATAGAATAATCTTAACAGACGTAGATGGCGTACTGTTGGAATGGGAAAAACATTTCACAGATTGGATGCTACAACGTTCGTACTTCAACGACAAAGAAGAAAGAATATATCCATATAAACTATTACCTGGTAAACAAAATACCTATGAGATGGCAGAAAGGTTTGGACTCTCGATACCTGAAATAAGAAAAGAAATAAGAGAGTTCAACAAAAGTGCCTGGATGGCCACACAGTGTCCAATGGAAGACTCACAAACATGGGTAAAACTATTGGCCGCGGAAGGTTGGACATTTATTCCAATCACATCACAAACATCAGACATACCAGCACAGTTGGTTAGAAAAAAACGATTGGGAGAACTGTTTGGTGAACATATTTTTAAGAATTACCACATACTAGACACCGGAGCAGACAAAGATTCGGCATTAGCGGAGTTTCATAACACCGGGCTGTATTGGGTCGAGGACAAGCCAAAGAACGCTGTAGCCGGGCTCAAATACGGTTTAAAGCCTATATTAATAGACCATCCATACAACCGAGACTTTGACAACCCTGCAATTACCAGAGTAAATAATTGGCAAGAAATACACAAATTGTTATCAGGAAGAAAATGAAAATTTACGTAGGCCACGACAGCAGAGAAGACATAGCATATCAAGTTTGCGAACACAGTATTAAAAGAAGAGACCCTTCGGCAGAAGTTATTCCATTGAAACAGAAACAGATGCGAGACCAAGGACTTTACACAAGACCGGTAGACAAGTTAGCATCGACTGAGTTCACTTTCACTAGATTTTTTGTGCCTTACATTAACGATTTTAAAGGATGGGCAGTCTTTTGTGATTGTGATTTCTTATGGAAGATACCAAGCCATGAACTTATCAAGCATTGTGACCCTAGTAAAGCTGTTGTCTGTGTGCAACATGACTACGCACCTAAGGAAACTACAAAGATGGATGGACAAGTGCAAACAGTTTATCCGAGGAAAAATTGGTCCAGTATGGTGCTATGGAATTGCGAACATCCAAAGAACAAAATACTAACACCTGAACGACTAAACGATGAGTCTGCTAAATTCCTACATAGGTTCAGCTGGTTAGAAGACCATGAAATTGGATCTTTACCGCCAGAATACAATTGGCTTGTTGGATGGTACAAAGAACCAAACGACGGGCATCCAAAGATACTGCACTACACAGAAGGTGGACCATGGTTTGACGGATACAGAGATTGTGAGTATGCAGACGACTGGAAGAAAGAACTTATTAATTTGTTCAGTGCATAATGAACTGGGAAAAATTAAAGCATCAACAATATTACGATCAACCCATACAACACATCTGTGCCCACGGAATATTTGATACTAACGAGTATGATAGACTTTATGAAAATCAAAACAATTTAGATCATCAGGTCTGGAAACAGTTTGGCGAAAAATATAAAATAAATTTTGCATTTAGAGAAAGTTTTTCTGAAATAGATTTCAGCAAAGATATCATGTGCTTATGGTTTTTTAAGGAAAGAAGTGATGGCACAGCCGCCCATGTCCAATTAAATGGCAAACAGATAACATACTCAGCGAATACGTTCTTGATAACAAAATCAAAAGATATTTTGTTTGTGCATACAAAAAGAAAATATATTAGAAGTCCGTTATTGCAATTAGATATGAGCGAAGAAACCTATAACGATATACTAAAAAGAGTCAATAAAATTACGTAAAGCACTAACATCAGATTGCAAGTGTCTGTCTCTTACTTTTGACCAGACAAAGTTATCCCTCGCTCCAATGTTAAAATGTCCTCTTATTTGCTTTCCTGCATCGTCGTTCATAATTTTTTTAGCTTTGAACACTACACTAGGAAGATAAAGACATCTGTTAAGTTTACGTGCGACTTTTTGTGTATATGTGTCAACATGCCAATGCCAAAAAGATACAGGAGCAAGATAACCTAAAGTCTTGGTCCAATTCTTGTGTACAGCAAAATGGGCCGCTGGTAAAGGATCGTCTGACCATAGTTTTGTGTCCTTGCCAAGATGCCTATTTTTAAGTCGTCCATCGCTAGGCACTACCATTAGTATCTTATCTTTGTATTTGTTAATCTCGTCTACTATTAATTGATCCCAATTTTCAGTTTGAACTTTAACATCGTCTCCCATAAGCATAACCACATCATTGGTTGCTTTCTCAGACATCAAATTCCAACTGTAACAAGTTGACTGGTTTGGTCCTATTACATAATGTTTTTCGTCTAATAAATCTCTGTATTGTTCTAAATACCTATCATCATCATTTAGATAAAAAAGAAATTCAGTTTTGCCTTTTTGCGTTGCAGTAGCAGTGTCTACTAATCTTTTTGCTAATAGAGGCCTACCCCTAGATGGACAACAGAAAGAAATCATATTAATTTATTTTTCCAGGTATCTGGTGTATGTTCGTTAATAATCTCTAAAGGTAAATGATACTGAAACTTTTTTGTTCCCCTGGTCCTAATATATTCAGCAGTTTTTTTTACTGATTGCCGCATATTTGTCGATGTTTTGTAATCCAATAACTTTCTTGCCTTTTCTGATGAACAAGTTGCTAATTTTACTTCCTTAGGCCTATCCTTATGATGTATAGGGTCTAAATTAACTCCTGTTTCATTTGCACACGCTTCAGCCAGTTCATTAATGGTGACTGGTTCTTCGTCTGGTCCTATGTTTATTACTTCTCCAACAACGTTGTCATTAAATGCAAGTGCGTTCAAACAAAATAAACAATCGTCAATATAACTGAAACATCTTTTTTGTTCACCATCTCCATATATGATAGGTTGCTTACCTTGTAACATTCTGTTTAACATAATTGACATTACGTTTCGAAAAGGGTCATCATACTTTTGCCTCGGACCAACAATGTTGTGTGGAACAGCAATTACATACTCTACTCCGTGTGTTTCGCATAAGTTTCTTAACACATCTTCCCCGGCCTTCTTTGCAATACCGTATGGATCTTGTGGACGACATTCGTAAGTTTCTTTGTATGGCACATCGTCGTGGTGTCCATACCTTGCCATTGACGAGCAATACACAATACGTTTTACCTTATTTCTTATTGCCGCTGTGATGGTAGTCACTGATGCCTCAAATATATTTCTTGTTACGAGTACAGGTGAAAACACTGACAGTCCTTCATATGCCGTTGCGGCGGTGTGGTACACTATATCACACCCCTCCATTGCTTTTGTCAAATTTTCTAGATCACAACAGTCAACTTGATGAAACTCTACATCTTGTGGGACGTTATCTGTGTAACCGCCTATCATGTTGTCATTACCAGCCACGGTATGGCCTTGTGATATCATTAAGTCTGCTAGATGTGAACCTAAAAATCCTGCGACACCTGTAATAAAGATTTTCATTTTGCGTATTTAATTTCTATTAGGGACGGTAGAAAACTTTATCTGGCCATGTGTCCATTAATACCTTGAACCCTAATGATTTTATATGTTCTTCGACTTCGATATTGTTACTGCCATATTTTTTTGTGTTGTTGTTTAATTCTATCATTAGGTACTGTGTGTTTTTTAGTGATTCTCTTGCGCCTTTGAGTACTTCCATTTCGTATCCTTCAACATCGATCTTAATCATATCTATGTCATCTATTTTCATACTATCCACAGTGACCATAGGAATTGTGCCATCACTAACAACTCTTCTCTCTTGTGTAAAATCTCCCTGCGAAAGCGATATCATTTTTTGTTCGGAACCGACTGCCAGCTGATGTGTTTCAATGTCCTCGCTTACATTTTTTACCAGGCATTCGTAATGAAGTGCGTCTGGTTCAAATGCAACCACTCTCCCACAGAACTTGTTCATGGCCATACTCCATGTGCCAACCCATGCACCTATGTCAAGTATATGATTGAATTTCTTATTTTCTTGCTCACAATAATCGATAAATCCTAACAGGCACTTGTTTTGTGTGAATGGTTTACCTGACTTCCAATCTTGTATGTGGACGTCATTACTTGGTACCCAAAACCCATTCACTTTTTCTATACTCATAATCCTTTTGATACCAACGGCATCAGCTCTTCTGCCCATGCAGTTTGTCCTTGTGTGTTTGGATGTTCGTCTATTTCAGACACTGTAAGTTTGTTTTTAAGACACCATCCATGTTGTGTTTCATCAAAACTACCCTGCAGTTTGTAATATTTTTTTTGGTCCACCATCCCTAATAATTTTTTACACTCGTCGGTCAAAGGATCATCAAATCCATTGTAGAGAGCATTGTACATCAAATAAGGCACATTGTTTGCTTTAAAATAATTTTGCATATAGAGTATCTGTATCACAGTCCTTATTTGACCTTCTTCTTCTATTGCAGGATAATATTCTCTTTTGTCTTTATTGACCCATGGATCAAATTTCAAATCCTTGTAACCGGCATTATCTTCAGGACCAACCATTTTCCATGTGTGCCAATGACTTGCTCGTTTGGCGAGGCTGTTTTCCTTATTTGTTGTGAGTCCTTCACGCCTATTGTAACTAGTAAATCCTATTAAAACAAAAGAATCTTTAAGTTTTTTGTGTAAGACTCTCCGTACTATTCTTTCATTGCTGGCACCGTTTTCGGCGACCATCTCATAATCGAATTTAAGTTTATTAGCAAGAGCTTTGCCACAGTTTGTTGGCTCCTTAATAATCATCTTGTATTTTTTTTCAAACTTTCTTCTCGTGCTAACTTTATGAATGTATGCTCCTGATTCAAGACCTGGTATATGCCGTGGCACTGCGTTTCCAACAGCAAACGAACAGCCAAAATGAACTAGTTTCACAGCACACCCTTGTCCATTAGAATTTCTACTGCACGTCCGTTCTCAAACTCCTCAGGTGTAAACTGTTGGTATGCTAGAGACCATAACCATTCCTCTGCTCCAACGAAGAACGGATCCTCTATGTCTGCTAACTCCTGTCCTGCTATCTCCGTCGCAAAACTTTTGTTATGGCATATAACAGGAATCCCCATACATTGGGCTTCCACGGCCGCTATTGAACAACTAGTGACCAAGCACCAGGCGTCTTTCAAATCTTCAGACAGCGGAACTTTCGCTTCACTTGGTCCTGATGTTCCCCTGCCTCGTGGCTTTTCTCTAACTTTGATTGGTCTGTCTGTGTATCTTTTTATTTGTTCTATAGTTTCCTTAAGCCAGTTTGGCCTGTCTAGATAATTGTTGATACTGTCCGAGCTTGGACAAACTAGTATGTAGGATCCTTTAAAATCAGGTGCCTTTATTTTTAGGCCAAATTTTTCGAACCTGTCTGGTTTACAGTCTTTGATATAGCCAGCATGAATTTTGTTTTTACAAATACGCCAATAGTGGTTATCTGATTTAAGATTGTTGTTATCAAATCTTCCAAAATACGGAGTATCTGCGAACCAATAGTTGTGGTTACGTGCCTCTAATTTTTTGACCATCTCTAAATTATTGCCTACAAATCCCCAAAACATACTGTTGTCTACGGGCTCAGACTCAATGGCATTATCTAATTTTGTAAGTTGATCTGGCCACGATTTCTCAACGCCGTTGAACACTTCCCATGCCTTGCTTTTTTTATTTTTAAATGGAGCGTAGATTGTTAGCATCTATGAAATCCTTCAATTGTTCTGCCCATTGTCTGTGTCCTTCTGTTGATGGGTGTGGATCATGTGGACTGCTGACCAATCCCTTGTCTAAGATATATTCAAGATGACTAATTTTAGGATTGAAAAATCTATCCATATTGATTGCCTCTCGGATGACTTTAAAATCGCCTATACCTTTTTTGAAGAAAAAATCATTGGGCAACGAATTATACATGACATATGGAATACGTTTTCTTTCGAAATAGTTTTGCAAATCAAACACATTGTCTAGAAAACGCATTGTAAAATTATGTTCTATGTCGTATCCTTGTTTGCCCCTAATAAAACTGACATTGTCTAAGGTTTTCCATGTTCTCCAGGAGAGATCAGTTTGAGGCAATCTTCCTTTCTTGTGATTATCATTTGTTACATAATCATTTCTATTTTGACTAGACCAGCCAATCACAGCAAAGTATTTGTCACGCTTATGTCTTTCTAACCATACCTTTGTAGTGAAACTAATCCTATCATTGCCTCTGCCACCCATAGCAAAATTGCACAATGCCATTTTGTATTGTTCAGCCAATATTTTTGTGGTAAATGTATCAACCCCATCTTTGGGACGGTTAGTTAAGAAACTGCATCCATTTGAAAATAATATCATAGTAGTGTATTATAACATAATTATTAATAAAATGTCAGTAAAAAATATAAATTCACTCAAGTATTTTCTAGATCGTTGGGAAACAGTTGATTCTGAGTACAGCTATACTGTTCCTTATCATCCTGATATCGATCCTAACTTCACAAGTTTACCAACCTTTGTTGCAGAGTTTCATGAGTGTAAGGTGCACACCTGCCCGTTGCTTATGACTCGAGAGAATAAAATGATTACACAGCACGTATGGAATCTGACACACAAAAACAAACACAAGGCTTATAAGAGACACAGGCTATGGAAAACTTGGGACGACACAATGTATGTTGACCTCCCACCTGTGACACAATCATTCAATGAGACCAATACCTATGTGTGGTTGCCGATTGATCCAGAAAGCGTAGAGAATCCGTGGCACATATGGATTGACGTCATATCCAAATTCAGACTGTTGGAAAAAAGATGGTCGACAAACTTTGCACGATATTGTTTTGTACTAGCTAACCATAGTAAGTATTTCGAAAAAGTTTGCAAAGAACTTTTCCCAGATGTTAAAATAGTTGTGATGCCAAAGGGTGAAACATGGAAGTTCAAACATATATTGGTGCCTAGTTTGAGTAATCATATGGACGGAGTAATAACTCCTCCACTTGCACCTTGGTTACGCCACTTTAAAGGTTTAAACAATTTAAAAGAAGTGCGACCGCATAGAAAGATATTTGTACTTAGACCAAACGCTGTCACAAGGCGAATTGAGAACTCAGATGAGTTACTTTTAAATTTAAAAGGTTGGGAGACAGTAGTTTTAGAAAATATGAGTATAAAGGAGCAAATGAAAACGTTTGCAGAGTCTACACACGTATTGGCGGCACACGGTGCAGGATTAATCAACTTGTTATGGTGTCAGCCCGGAACAAAGGTTATAGAAGTGCAACCAAAAACTGAGATATACAAAAAAGATAAAAATATGATCTACGGTTACAAAAAAATTAACAAGCGAGTGTATCCTTTACTATCACATAATTTAGGATTAGAACACAAACTATTTTTAGCAGACAGTGTAATGGTGCCAAAAACTAAAGATGGAAAGAAACCACCAGGCATAAAAAGATTTACAGATATGATCACTTTCAAAATAAACATACCAGAAATAATGGAGCATCTAGAATGACACTATCAGTATTACAAAAGACACCTATTCTTATAAAAGATCCATACCCACATGTAATAATAGAGGATGCCTTGCCGGAAGAGATCTATAATCAGTTAGATAAAGAATGGCCCACACAACAATTACTGGCGACTGCTCCTTATGATAACGGCATATGTTACAGGTTAAAGTCTGACCAAATGTTAAAACAGGGTGTTGTATCAGACATATGGAAAGAATTTTCAGAATATCACACTTCAGCAAATTTTTACAACGAAGTGAAAAATATTTTTGGTGACTTAATGCCTGATATAAAAAATATTAGCGAGACAATAAGTCCACGTGGTTGGGATAAGGGCGGAGACAAAATAGGAACAGACTGTCAGACAGTCATGCACGAGCCTGTAGACTTTAGTTCAAGGACTCCACACATAGACAATCCGAGAGAGATATACGCTGGTTTACTTTACATGCCATATGCAGATTGTAAAAGCACAGGAGGAGAATTTCAAATCCATAAACAATCGACAAAAGTAACAGAAGTAAACAAAAACGGTGGTAGAGCCGTTGGTGACAAAGCAGGAGAAATAGTCAAGACTGTGCCCTACAAACGTAATACCTTCGTTATGTTTTGTAATAATTCAACCAACACAGTACACAGTGTATCTGCAAGGAAAAATGCTGTCAAACACAGGAGAAGTGTCAATATCATTGCGGAATACAACAAGGTAGCAAAACGTTCGATGTTTGATGTCAAGGAACTTAGAAAGTGAACATAGCAGGCATACACACAACCAAACCACGAACACAAAGGTACGTTGACGCTTTTGTACGAGGCACTCCCGGACCAAATAAGATGTACCAATTCAGAGACCTTGCTAACTTGCCAGAAGAAAATTTAACCATGTATGGAATACTTGCCGGGTCAGGAGAAGTATACAAATGGTGTGAAAAAGAAAACAAAGATTTTTATTTTATGGATCATGGTTACTTCACAAACGCCCATGACCATCCACACTGGCTAAGAATAACAAAAAACAAACACTGTCAAAATATTTTGCAAAATAGACCCACAGACAGGTATGAGAAAAATTTCAAGCAAGACATCAAACCATGGAACAAAGAGGGGAGCAGAATTTTGGTCTTGCCTCCAACAAACGCAATAGCAAACTTTTTTGGTGCTGAGGATTGGTTGGATACAACCTTAAAGACACTGAAACAGCACACTGATAGACCACTAGATGTAAGAGAGAAACCTTACAACCCAACTGTGGCAGTCGATCATGTTGGTGCAACTGTCAAAGTAGAAAGACCAACAGTCAACAAAGGCAAAATTAATTGGACAGACTATCATGCAACAGTGACATACAATTCAAATACAATGGTTGCCAGTCTGGCTAATGGCGTGCCAGTTTTGTGTGATCCAGAAAATTGTGCGGCCGCACCTATATCAGAAACAGATTTTACTAAAGTCGAATCGCCAAAGTATG
>CENZ01018131.1_pt1 | contig 10384 bp, 12 predicted proteins | sample 361341 | NCBI WGS metagenome assembly CENZ01 (sample SAMEA2619782, study PRJEB7988) | marine metagenome | biome: marine biome (ENVO:00000447); feature: deep chlorophyll maximum layer (ENVO:xxxxxxxx); material: "saline water (ENVO:00002010), including plankton (ENVO:xxxxxxxx)" | depth 50 m
TACATTACCACACGAAATACAGCAAGTAAGACAAATATACAGAAGAAGTGTTGGTAGTAGAACAGGTAACGGTACAGGCGGTACAGTGTTCGAACCATTCAACTTAGCATACACTAATACGTATTTGTTAAGTTCAACTAACATGGGCGGACTGGCAACATACGAACTATTTGCACAATACCAAGAACTTGTTGGAAAGATGTTTGGTTCGTTTATCAACTTTACTTGGAATCCTCAAAGTAAAAAGTTAATTATTATGCAACGTCCAAGAGGTGAAGAACAAGTACTTCTTTGGGCGTACAATGAAAAGCCTGACTATACAATTTTACAAGATGTATATGCAGGACAGTGGATTAAAGATTATACACTTGCTAACTGTAAAGTTATGCTAGGACAAGCAAGAGAAAAATTTGCAAGTATTGCAGGTCCACAAGGTGGTACAGCTCTAAACGGACCTTCACTAAAAGCAGAAGGTACAGCAGATTTAGAAAGACTAACAATGGAACTTACAACGCAGGTTCCAGGCGGTCACGGATATAGTTGGGTTATAGGATAATGAAAGCAGACGAATTTATGTGGGAAGGCGATGAACTATACGACGGTATGGTTTGGGGTAGAGGCAAGTCCACTGCAAGAGGCGGAACAGTCAAAATGAAGTTCCGTTGTCCGTCAGGCCCACGCAAAAGTAGACAAGTATCACATCCGTCCAAATGCTGGGATCATCCTAATATTGCACAAGCACAGCGTATGAAAACTACCCGTGCTAGAACTGGACCTCAACAGGCTAGACGTCAATCACGTACAAAAAATATCAATACAGCCACTCGTTTGGTAAGAAGACTTAACAAATTCAAATAAAATACTTGACATTATAAATTAATCCTAGTATACTGTATAGTATATTAACTAGGAGAATTATTTGTGATTATTGGTGTATGTGGTTTTATTGGTAGCGGCAAAGACACTGTTGCTGATTATCTTGTTAACTTCCATGAATTTAGAAGAGAAAGTTTTGCTGATACATTAAAAGATGCAGTCGCAGCAGTATTTGGCTGGGACAGAACTTTACTTGAAGGTAGAACAAAAGAAGCACGTGAATGGCGTGAAGAAGTAGATCAATGGTGGGCAGAAAGACTTGGAATGCCAACACTAACACCAAGATGGGTACTACAATATTGGGGTACTGAAGTTTGTCGTAAAAGTTTCCATGACGATATCTGGATCGCTAGTTTAGAGAATAAAATACGTAATTCTAAAGACGATATTATTGTAAGTGATGTACGTTTTCCTAATGAAGTAAAAGCAATTAAGAATCAACAAGGCAAGATGATTTGGGTACAACGTGGACGTTTACCTAAGTGGTATGATGTAGCACTTGATGCAAATTCAGGTAGCAATGTAGCAATCAATGAGCTAAAGATACAGAACATTCATGCTTCAGAGTGGGCTTGGGTTGGTACTAAATTTGACCATACTATTCACAATGATATGAATATTGATGACTTATACAGTGAAGTTAAGTCGCTAGTAATCAGCAGTTAGGTCTCCCTGTTTCCACTTAATACCTTCTTTAGATAGCACAGATATACAATTAGCACAAACAGTTTTTAAGTTGCTGTGTCTACAATTATCTAAGTTTCCGTCTAAATGTAATACTCTAAACACTTCTGGATGAGGCGATTTGAACCCGCATTTATCACATGAGACTTTCTGTTTGTAGCCAGCACGAGCCCATCTAGGTACACCTGTATACTGCCCGTGATTATTACATACTTCACATAGGCTTCTGTAATAGGTACGCTTACCTTTCTTATAGTTAACAGCACGTGGCCGTAATCCGCACTTACAAAGAGGTCTCATACATGTATTTACACCTTTTGGACCCCTTTAATGACTGGTTAAACCAGGCTAATTTTATATAAAGTGCTAAATACAATTGCAACAAGTTTACGTAATAGACTGATACGAAAATATTACCAGGAGATAAAAAGATGGCATTAACATCACCAGGCGTAGAAGTAACAGTAATAGACGAGTCGTTTTATACCCCAGCAGAGCCTGGTACTACTCCTCTTATTGTTATTGCTTCATCGCAAGACAAATTAAACGCAGCGGGCACAGCTACAGCAGCTGGAACGCTAAAAGCTAACGCAGGTAAAGCATATAAGGTTACCTCACAGAAAGAATTAGTAGATCTTTTTGGTGTACCAACATTCAAAAAGACAGCGAGCAACACTCCAATACATGGAAGCGAATTAAACGAATATGGATTGCTTTCAGCATATTCATTATTAGGCGTTTCAAACTCAGCTTTTATAGTACGTGCAGATGTTGACTTAGACGAACTAGAAGGTTCATCAACTGCTCCGGGAGCGAATCCAGCAGATGGCAAGTGGTGGATCAACAGCGGTTCAACAACTTTTGGTATCCAAGAGTGGAATGGCGCAGCAGTAACCACAACAGGTGGTCAAAAATTTGCTGCCAAAACACCTATTGTATTAACAGACGGTGACGCATCAAAAATTGATAACGGCGCACCTAAAACATCAGTTGGTTCCATTGGCGATTACGCAGTAGTATTTGAAACTGTTGACGGTAGCGGATCATTTAGTGCAAGTAAAGAAAATGCAACTATGTGGTACAAGTCTTCAGGTAACGGATCAACAGTTACACAGGGTGCTTGGGTTAAAGTAGGAAGCAACGATTGGTCAGCGAGCCATCCAACAATTGTTGGCGATACTTTTACAGCAAGTTCAGGAAACTTTACTATTAACGGAACAAACTTTACAGTCAGTGGCACACTAGATGACTTGGTAACATCTATTAACGGTGCTATTACAGAAACACAAGGTATTGTTGCAAGAAATGTAAGCGGTAGACTTTATCTTTATTCAGATGGTAGCTTAGATGATGGAATTGGTGATTCGTCCAAGTCAAATGCTATTGTTATTGATGACGGTTTAAGTGGCCCACAAATTACTTTTTCCGAATTAGGTATTACAAAAGCAACGTACTATGGTCCAGAATTACACATTGACGCACATACTAATGTTCCAGAATTTAAAACTGGTGATACAACACCACGTCCAACAGGAAGTGTATGGGTTAAAACAACTGAGCCAAACAACGGCGCACGTTGGAGAGCAAGTAAATGGTCAGCAGCAACTCTTTCATGGGTAGCATATACTGCACCATTGTATGCTAATAACTCATCTGCAATTTATGCATTAGACAAAGCAGGCGGTGGAGTTAACATTCCAACTGATAGCATTTACATACAAACTAACGCAGAAGAAAATAGCGGTTACGATACAACACCAATGACTGCTTCATTTAGAGCGTTTAGAAGAGCTGCAACAGGAGTTACTAAAATTACTTCAGCAGTAGTAACTGCAAGTACATTTACTGTAGGCGCAAACGCTTTTACAATTGCAGAAGGTATTAAAACATCAGCAGCATTAAACGCTGGAATAGCTGTAAACTTTACAGCAGCAGGTAATGCCAATGATGCAGCTTTAATAGCAGGTGCTATTAACAGTGCAGGTTTTACTAACATTGAAGCAGCAGTAACAACTTCAAACGCAGTAGAAATTTTCCACAAGTTAGGCGGAGATTTTAGAATTACTGACGGGGCTAATACTCCAATAGGAAGTGCTTATACTGCATACAGCATTAACACAGGATTAGGAACAGCAAACTTTTACACTGCACCAACAGGCGCTAGTGAAAATTATGTTGCGTCTAACTGGAAGCCTTTAGCAGCAGACGATTTTGCAGCTTCAAGCAATGCTCCATTAGCAGAACCAGCAGACGGACAACTTTGGTATAATCCAGAGTTTAGTGATGTTGACATTATGATTCATAATGGTACTACTTGGAAAGGTTACCAAAATTATAATTCAGCATATGCTAATACTTCACCAGCAGGTCCAATTGTTTCAGCAACTGAGCCAAGTGCAACAACAGGACAAAGCGATGGTACTGCACTAGTAGACGGAGACCTTTGGATTTCAACAGCAAGTTTAGAAGACTTTCCAACAATTTATAGATGGGACGGTAATAACCTAGCATGGGTACTTGTTGATAAAACTGATCAAACTTCAGAAGACGGTGTATTGTTTGCAGATGCACGTTACGGTCTAGCAGGTGCTACTGGTAATACAGCAGCAACTATTAAAGACTTACTAACTAATGACTACTTAGATCCAGATGCTCCAGATCCTGCACTATATCCAAAAGGTATGTTGCTATGGAACCTACGTAGAAGTGGCGGTAACGTTAAGAAGTACAACAACAACTACATTGATTTAACAGCTGATAATACACGCAACGGCGACGAAGCGATGGCTGGCTATGCAACAGATAGATGGTCTACACAATCAGGCAACCAAGAAGATGGTAGCGGATCATTTGGTAGACATGCACAGCGTATGGTAGTAACACAGGCACTTAAATCAGCAATTGATACAAGTTCAGAAATTAGAGATGAAGAAACAAGAAACTTTAACTTAATTTCATGTCCTGGATACACAGAAACAATGAGCAACCTTGTTAACTTAAATATTGACAGAGGCTTAACAGCATTTGTTATTGGTGATACACCTTTAAGATTAGCAAGTGATGCAACTTCATTGTTAGCATATGGTTCAAACAGTGCATTGGTAGTTGATAACAACGATGACGGACTTGTAACATACGATGAATACTTAGGTGCGTTTTATCCAAATGGATTTACAACTGACTTAGGTGGCGCAAACGCTGTTGTTCCAGCATCACACATGATGATGAGAACTATAGCACTAAGCGACCAAGTATCGTTTCCATGGTTTGCTCCAGCAGGAACAAGACGTGGTGGAATTAGCAACGCTACATCAGTAGGTTATATTGATGCAGCAACAGGTGAATTCCAAACAGTTGCATTGAATGAAGGTCAAAGAGATACGTTGTACGGATTAAAAATTAATCCAATTACATTCTTTAACGGTGTAGGACTTGTAAACTACGGACAAAAAACTAGAGCAAGAAATGCAAGTGCTTTAGATAGAATTAACGTAGCACGTTTAGTTGTGTATTTAAGATCACAACTTAATAAACTTGCAAGACCTTATATCTTTGAGCCAAATGATAAGATCACAAGGGACGAAGTTAAACAAGCAGTTGAGTCATTATTACTCGAGCTTGTAGGCTTAAGAGCTTTATACGACTTTGCAGTTGTGTGTGATGAAACTAACAACACGCCAGCAAGAATTGACAGAAATGAACTTTATGTTGATATTGCGATCGAACCGATTAAGGCGATTGAGTTTATTTACATTCCGTTGCGTGTCAAGAACACAGGAGAAATATAATGCCTATTACATCACTTAACAACTTTGGAGTACCAACAGACGCAGGCAACCAAGTGCTCTTGATGCCTAAACTAAAATATCGCTTTAGGGTGACACTTTTAGGATTTGGAGTTAGTGCTGCAACAGAACTTACTAAACAAGTTGTAGATGTTTCAAGACCAAAAGTAGGTTTTGAAGAAATGCAGTTAGACGTGTACAACTCAAAGGTATTCTTAGCAGGTAAGTATACTTTTGAAACACTAACATTAAACTTACGTGATGATGCTAGTGGCTTTGTACAGAAGCTAGTCGGCCAACAGGTCCAGAAGCAGTTCGACTTTGTTGAACAAGCATCTGCTAGATCAGGTATTGACTACAAATTTACAACAAAAATTGAAGTACTAGACGGTGGTAACGGTACTAGTGAAAACGGAGTAAGCGTATTAGAAACAGCAAACATGTATGGTTGTTTCCTAACTAACGTAGACTACGGTGACGCTAACTACGCTACTAACGAAGCTATGCAAGTTGCACTAACTGTACGTTTTGATAACATGGTACAGTGGGGCGCAGGTGAGCAAGGCGTTGGCGTTGGAATTGGCGCAAACGTTGGAAGAACAATTGGTGAATCTACTACAGGTTCTTCAGGCGCTCAAGGCTAATAACTTTTTAAGTAAAATAGAAGAAGCTCGGATTATTTTCCGGGCTTTTTTTATGGCTAAATAATAGTATGGCAAACAAATTCACAAGATTTCTCAGCGATTTTGCAACTGGACTTACTCAACCTAAAGGTATCATGGGTAACTATACCCATGCCACAAGACTGTTCATTGATAACACAATGCGTCTTGCACCTAAGACTAAATTTAATTATTATGTTAGGTTTGAAATGGATCCAATGGCTGTTAAGGCCGCTAACTTTAAATCCAAACACGCTGAAGAAACAGGACTACTAGTTAAAGGTGTAGACTTACCTAAGTTTAGTTTCCAAATGGATACACTGAACCAGTATAATAAAAAGCATAACGTTTATAAAAGAATTCAATACGATCCTGTACAGTTTACTATGCATGATGATAACCAAGGTGTTATAAGTGCTCTGTGGGCTTTGTACTATGGTTATTACATTGCTGATAGGAATAATCCTACACAAGCATTTGATAGAGATCAATATAGAAACGGTGATACTAACAACTATGCATTTGGTTTTGATAACGGATCAACTGCGGACTTTTTTAAATCGGTTACTATCTACACCATGGGACGCAGACGCTTCGTTGGATACACACTAATCAATCCAAAGATTCAACAGTGGACAGCAGGGGGCATGGAGTATGCAGCAGGTTCTGAAACTGCTGAAAGTTCAATGTCATTACAATACGAAGCAGTACAGTATACAGCAGGAACAATAAGTCAAGGTTCACCTAAGGGCTTTGCAACATTACATTATGATACAGTTTCATCTCCATTAGGAGTTGCAGGTGGCGGAACAGGATTACTACTAGGAGAAGGCGGCGTACTTGATGGACTTGAAGCTATCTTTGGTGCTGTTGGTAACGGAAGTGCATTTGAAAGTCCTAAATCATTTTTAGGTACAGCTATTGCAGCAGTTAATACATATAAAAATATTAGAGGTTTAAGTAAAGATTCTATTATTAACGAAGGTGTTAATATTTTAACAAGCCCAGGTGGTATACAACAAATTTCAAATACAATATCAGGTGCGGCAGGAATATTCTTTCCGAAGAATGATTCAGCTAACGGAACTACCAATGCTACTCCAAAAAGAACAGCAACAAGTAATATATCTAACAGCTCATCGTTTGTTGGTAATCAAGGCGGAGGAACATAATGTCTACTAATTTGCCACCAAAGGAAATACAAGACAGTGCAGCACGTACTAGACTTTACTTTGATCAATATGGTAAAAAGCCATTAGAATATAATGCTGTTGACTATGACGCAGCGATTGTATTTTTTAAAGATAAAGGATTTGATAATAGTGCAGCAGCAGTTGTTGCAACATCATTATTAAAACAAGCAAAGCTAGAAAACATGCCTATATCAAAAGTTTTAGACGATATTACTGGCTTAGAACAATTACAAATTAGTGCATTAGTTGCTGAAGTTTTAAATAATAATAGGCCAGCAACCTCAACACTAGGATACCGTACACCGGTAGAAGATATTTCAAAACAACGTAACGTGAGTGCTTAATATGCCGAAGTTTGCTCAAGGCAGATTTGAAATGAAAAACCCCAATAAGTATATTGGTACTAAAACACCAATGGCTCGTTCAAGTTGGGAAACTGTCTTTATGAAGATGTTAGATGAACATCAAGGTGTTGCAAAGTGGGCAAGTGAAAGCATTCAAATACCTTACAGAAGCCCATTAACAGGTAAGCACACAATTTATGTACCTGACTTCTTTATTGTTTATGCAGATAAAAAAGGTAAGCAACATGCAGAAGTAATAGAAGTTAAACCTAAGAATCAGTCATTTAGAGAAAGTGTTGGTAAAAGTAGATACAATCAAGAACAATACTTGCTCAATATGGCAAAATGGGAAGCAGCCACAGCATGGTGCAAACAAAAAGGACTACGTTTTAGGGTAGTAACTGAAGAAGATATTTTTCACACTGGACCGAAACGAAGATAAGTAAAAGTATGACAAAGAAATTAGAAGAACTTTTTAATATGGAAGAATCAAAAGAAGAACCTAAAGAGGTTGAAACTTCTGTAATAAAGGCTGAGGAAATGGAAGCTGAAATAAAAAGTGTAGATCAAAGTTATCAAGCAATCCAAAACATTACTAAAGAATTGCCAGCAGTAAAAGAATTGGATACACTAGGTGAAACGGATTTAGATCACTTAGCTGATAAGGCTGAGAAAGCATATGATGATCTAATGGATTTGGGTATGAATGTAGAAGTACGTTATAGTGGACGTATTTTTGAAGTTGCTGGCAGTATGCTTAAAAATGCGGTAGATGCTAAATCTGCTAAAATTGATAAGAAGTTAAAAGCCGTAGATTTACAGATGAGAAAGCTGAAACTTGATCAAGATTCAGGTGAAGATCCCAACGAATTAGTAGACGGATCAGGCTATATCATGCTAGATCGCAATGAACTAATGAAGAAATTAGGCGGAAAGGAATAAATACTAATATGAAAACGTTCAATGAATATTTGACAGAAAGCAAAAAAGTATACAGCTTCAACGTAAAAGTGGCAGGCGAAGTTCCTGAAGGCTTTTGCGATAGACTAAAGTCATGTGTGGCTTCTAGAGAAGTAGTAACTTGTGAAGAGATGTCAAAAACACCAGTTACGGAAGTTCCTATGGATTTTCCAGAACTGAACAATATGGAAGTAACTACATTTAATCTTGTTACAAACTATCCTATTACTCCGCAAGAAGTACATAAGGCATGTTGTGAAGATTGTGGTTGCGCAGAAGATCGTTGTAAAGTAAGAAACAGTGCCAGCCCAACTGAAGAGTATCAAATTAATGATGACAAAAGAGAAGGCGCACTATTACACGACAACGAATATAAAGAAGCAGGTAAGATCAAATACAAAGATTACTTTGGTGATGATTTTAACAAATCATTTTTGAAAGACTTACAAAAAACTTCTAAAGAACGTAAGAAGGAATTAGGACACGATAAATTAAAAGCAGACGTATTTGCAGACGTTCCTAAGATTAAAATCGACAAAGCGGGTGTTAACAGCCCTGTAGGGAGTAAATAATGAACTTTAATGAACTTATGCAAAAAATGCGTGAGCTTGACACAACTGATGCCCCTGTTACAGAGATGCCAGTTCCTATGCCACAGGCTCCAATGTCAACACCAGAGCAAAAAGATAAAGCAAGAATGAATGTTAATATCAGTGCTGAAGGCGATGCTATTGATGACGTATTAAAATTAATGACTAAAGTTAATCCAGACATGATTAACCAACCAGAAAAACCAGACATGCCAGATATGCCAGACATGACTATTGCTATGCCAAAGCCAATCAATAAATTGATTCCAGACTTTGATAACGATAACGATGATAAGCCAGGTGGTGATATGGATATGGGCATGGACAAAGATGACCATGATGCAGATCACGATATGATCAAAGGTTTAGACAAAGACGACGATGGCGACCACGACATGGACGACCACGACGCAGAAGAAAAAGATAAAGAAGAAGCATATGCTAATGAACCTGATGAAGACCACAGAGACATTGACTATATGCAAAACAAATTAGCAGGTGGAATGAACCGTCCTAAAGGAACACATCCTAAAGTAGCTGACGGTGATAATCCTATGAAAAAAGTAAAAGAAGGTGATGACCTAAGAGCTCAAATACATGCTGAACTTACACAACGTTTAGCAGAAGCTAAGGGAGAGAAGTAATGGCAGATTTAACACAATCAACAATCGGCGGCGGCAGTTCAGTAAAGGTTGCTGAAAACAGAAAACCATATGCTGATATGACAGCTATACATTACAACGGCAACAAAAACTTAACAGTATTTGAAGTTGCATGTGGTGCAGCAGTAAACGCTCAAACAGGAAGCGGACTAGCAATTGAAAGCATTATGCGTATTGTTGAAAAATATTGTACAGTTGTTATTCGTGGCGCACTATATGGTACAAACCAAAAGTTTGCACTTGTAGTTGAGCAACCAAATGATTCACTAGATTACGATCAAGCAGGTGCAGAAACACTTGTAGAACAAATTGAAGATGATATCATTGCACTAACTGACTTATCAGCTGCTACACCAGCACAAATTGACTTTACTGGTGTTACTTGTACAGTAAAAACTACGCTAGAATTAGCATAATACTGCTATTATAAGATTCAATAGCACCTTCGGGTGCTATTTTTTTGAGTAAATACTAGTATGGCAAAGAGTTTAGATGGCGTTCAGATAAAGAAGGCCCACAGCAAAAATAAATTTACATTAGAAGAAGTCAAGCACTTAGAGGCTTGTATGGATCCCATCACGGGTCCATTATACTTTTGTGAAAACTTTCTAACCATTCAACACCCTGT
>CENZ01015686.1_pt1 | contig 10360 bp, 12 predicted proteins | sample 361341 | NCBI WGS metagenome assembly CENZ01 (sample SAMEA2619782, study PRJEB7988) | marine metagenome | biome: marine biome (ENVO:00000447); feature: deep chlorophyll maximum layer (ENVO:xxxxxxxx); material: "saline water (ENVO:00002010), including plankton (ENVO:xxxxxxxx)" | depth 50 m
GTTCCAGTTCTCCGACTTTGCCGACGGCTCTCGCCCGCTCGAGTTCTCCTTCGGGGTTGATCACCACTACCCCGGCGGAGTCGTAGCCACGATATTCAAGCCTGCGCAGACCTTCGAGCAAAAAGCCGCTCGCTTCAGAAGTTCTGACTGCCCCGACAATGCCGCACATAAATTTGTCCGCTCTCTTGGAAAGTTACGGAAAGGTTAAGAGCCCGGTTGATTCAAAACCGGCCTACCCATCCATTCAGTTTTTCTTCTCTTTTTTCGGACGTTGCCAACCGCTTCGCACCTGTTGCTCGGCGCGGGTCAGCGCAAGTTGCCCAGGCGGAACATCGCGGGACACCGCGGAGCCTGCACCCACCGTGGCCCCTTTGCCGACCGTGACCGGTGCGACCAGGGCGCTGTTTGAGCCGACAAAGGCATCGTCCTCGATCACAGTGGGGTGCTTGTTGGCGCCGTCGTAATTACAGGTAATGACCCCGGCGCCGATATTAACGCGTTGCCCCACCGTGGCGTCGCCCACATAGGCAAGGTGATTCGCTTTGCTGTCCTCGCCCAGCGTTGTGTTCTTGGTTTCAACAAAGTTGCCCACGCGTGCGCCTGCATTAAGGACAGTCCCGGGACGAAGGCGCGCAAAGGGTCCGATGGCACAATGATCGGCGATTTTGACGCCCTCGACCACGCTGTTCGCCCGGATCTCGACGCCGTTGCCGATTTCGCTATCGATGATCTGGCAGTTCGGCCCGACCGAGACTCCCTTGCCCAGATGGACCTCCCCCGACACCACTACGTTGATATCGAAAACACAGTCTTCCCCGAAGCTCAGGCGCCCCCGAAGATCAAAACGCGCAGGATCCCGTAAACCGAGGCCCGCTTCCATAAGCGCTTCTGCCTGTCGCGCCTGAAAGCATCTTTCCACCTTTGCGAGTTCTGCTTGACTGTTCACACCGGTGATCTCATCAGGATCTTGGCAACCCACTGCAGTTACTGTTGCACCTGCCTGCGCGGCGCGGCCGACGACATCAGTCAGATAGAACTCTCCCTGACGGTTACTGTTATCGATCTCCTCCAGCCAGCCCTGAAGCTGGCCCGCAGGACAAGCCATAAAGCCGGTATTGATCTCACCAATCTGGCGCTCGGCTTGAGATGCATCGGCTTCTTCAACGATGGCGGTGACCGCGCCTTTTCCATCACGCAGTATCCGACCATAGCCTGACGGATTGTTAAGCTCGGCCGTCAATAGCGCGGGGTGGCTGTCGTCGCTTTGATCCAGCAGAGCACGCAAGGTTTTGGCGCGAATGAGAGGCACGTCGCCGTAAAGAACCAACACCCTGGCATCCGGATTAACGTCGGGCAAGGCCTGGCTGACGGCATGTCCTGTGCCCAGTTGCTCTGCCTGCTCGACCCAGTTGGTGTCCTCGGCATCGACCAGACGCTGACGGACTAACTCGGCGCCATGCCCATGCACCACATGAATCCGGTCAGGGGAAAGTTCCCGAGCCGTATCCAATACATGCTGGATCAATGGTCTGCCAGCGAGATCATGGAGCACCTTTGGCAATGCAGAGCGCATGCGGGTGCCTTTGCCGGCCGCCAGAATAATGACTTCAAGCGTCATGGATTAGGATATTACTGCAATCGCAGGTGCGGGATTTCCCGCAAAACGGAATTCAGTGGATCTGCTGCTGGGCGTCTGCAGCAAGTTCAGCAGGTGTCGCATCGCGAACGTCCGTCACCCGGACAATAAAGGTGATGTCCTGTCCTGCAAGAGGATGATTGCCGTCGACGGTTATCTCTGCCTCATCGACGCGGATCACCCGAAAATGCAGCGCCTCGCCCTGTTCATTTTCCGCATCAAGTTCCGCACCCACGTGCCGCAGCTCTTCGGGCGCATTCTCAATATCATCGGAAAAAGTAAGGCCGGGATCATGCGGACCAAAGGCCTCCTGCGCCCTCACCAGCACCTCGGTGGTATCGCCTGCGCTTAAGCCTTCGAGCGCGTCAGTAACTTGAGGAAACAGCGGCAGATCATCGCCACCGTGGAGATAGGAGACCGGCAATCCGGTGTGTTCGACGATTTTTCCAGACCCGTCTCTGATGGTGTAAGCCACCGAAACGATTTTGTCTACCTCGACCTGCTGAGACACGGTTTGCTCCCGCTGTCGCGGACGGCGTCGGGGGCTAACCCCGACCTTTGCCGCGCAGTTTCTGGATAGCGCGCAGCTGGGCCGCCGCCTGGATGAGCTCCGCTTTTGCCTTGGCAAAATCTACCTCGCTGGTGCGGTCACTCATCGCCTGCTCGGCGCGGCGCTGGGCTTCAAGGGCCGCCGCTTCATCCAGATCACCGGCACGCAGCGCCGTGTCGGACAGCACAGTGACAAGATGTCCCTGAACCTCAAGCAGACCTCCTGAAACAAAGAAAAACTGCTCGTCGCCTGCTTCCTGCTGAACGCGGATTTCTCCAGGTTTCAGACGCGTTAAAAGCGGCGCGTGCTGGGGGGCAATCCCGATCTCGCCCATCTCGGCCGGCGCAAACACCATAGTGCCTTCACCCGACCAAACTTCTTCTTCGGCGCTAACGATCTCGACTTTAATGGTATTGGCCATTGCCGTATTTCAGCGAATTAGGTAACGGTTTTTGCCTTTTCGACGGCTTCTTCAATCCCGCCGACCATATAGAAGGCCTGCTCCGGAATGTCATCGTACTGACCATCGATGATGCCCTGGAAGCTGCGAATCGTGTCTTTGAGCGATACGAACTTGCCGGGCGATCCGGTAAAGGTTTCAGCCACAAAGAAGGGTTGGGACAAAAAGCGCTGAATCTTTCGGGCACGGTTGACGACCTGTTTGTCTTCTTCGGACAGCTCGTCCATGCCGAGAATCGCGATGATGTCACGCAATTCCTTGTAGCGCTGCAGCGTTCCCTGCACCGCCCGAGCGGTGTCATAGTGCTCCTGACCAACGACCAGCGGATCGAGCTGGCGGCTGGTGGAATCCAGCGGATCCACCGCGGGATAGATGCCGAGCTCAGCGACCTGCCGCGACAGCACCAACGTAGCATCCAAGTGCGCAAACGTCGTTGCCGGCGAGGGGTCCGTCAGGTCATCCGCGGGAACGTAGACGGCCTGGAATGAGGTGATCGAGCCAGTGCGGGTTGAGGTAATCCGCTCCTGCAGTACCCCCATCTCGGCCGCCAGAGTCGGCTGATAACCCACCGCGGACGGCATACGTCCAAGCAGCGCTGACACCTCGGTACCGGCCAGTGTGTATCGATAGATGTTGTCGACGAACAGCAGCACGTCACGGCTTTCGTCGCGGAAATGTTCTGCCATCGTAAGGCCCGTCAACGCGACGCGCAGCCGGTTACCGGGAGGCTCGTTCATCTGGCCGAACACCATGGCCACTTTATCGAGCACGCCGGATTCTTTCATTTCATGGAAGAAGTCATTTCCCTCGCGGGTCCGCTCGCCCACGCCGGCAAACACGGAGAGCCCTGAGTGCTCCTTCGCAATGTTGTTGATGAGCTCCATGATGGTCACGGTCTTACCCACGCCTGCGCCACCGAAAAGGCCGATCTTGCCGCCTTTGGAGATTGGCATAATGAGGTCGATGACCTTGATGCCGGTTTCGAGGATATCGACCGTTGGCGACTGATCGGCATAACCTGGCGCCTTGCGGTGAATCGGCAGAGAAGCATCGGCACCCACGGGGCCAGCTTCATCCACGGGATTTCCAAGAACATCCATGATCCTGCCCAGGGTCTTCTCCCCGACGGGGACGGTAATCGGTGCGCCCGTGTTATTGACCTCAAGGCCGCGCTTGAGTCCATCGCTTGAACCCATGGCGATGCTGCGAACCACCCCGTCGCCGAGTTGCTGCTGGACCTCAAGGGTCAGGCCGTTTTCGCTGACCGTCAGCGCATCGTAGACCCGGGGCACCGCGCCGCGCGGGAACTCGACATCGACCACCGCGCCGATAATTTCAACAATGTTGCCGGTACTCATAGCGTTTTCCTCGTAAAAGTTCCTTATCTCTTCTTTTCTTTTCTGTTCTGTTGATACGGGCTGTTGATACAGGCGCGGTTAAACCGCTGCAGCGCCGCCGACGATTTCAGAAATTTCCTGGGTAATGGCAGCCTGACGAGCCTTGTTGTAGACCAACTGCAGTTCATCAATCAGGTTGCCCGCGTTGTCCGATGCGGACTTCATTGCCACCATTCTGGCGGCCATTTCGCAGGAGATGTTCTCTACTACCCCACGATAAATCAGCGATTCGATGTAGCGCATCATGAGGGCGTCTACAACCTCGCGTGCATCGGGCTCATAGAGATAATCCCAGTGCTGCTCAAGGTGCTCATCGGGCTCGGCGGCCGACACCGGCAGCAGCTGACCCACCCGCGGCTCCTGTGTCATCGTTGTGACAAAGCCGTTGTGTGCGAGGAATAAGCGGTCAATGCGGCCTTCGCTGAAGGCATCCATCATCACCTTCATGGCCCCAATGAGGTCACCCAGTTGCGGCTTATCTCCGAGCTGGGTCGCTTCGGAGACAATGTTCACCCCCACCCGCTTGAAAAAGCCCAGGCCTTTTCGCCCAATGATTGTTACGTCGATCTCGACCCCTTTGTCACGCCACTCGGACATGCTCTGGAGCACCTGCCGGAACAGATTGATGTTGAGCCCGCCGCACAGACCCCGATCGCTGGAAACCACGATAAACCCGACCCGTTTCGGATCCCGGCTCTCGGTGTAGCTGTGCTTGTATTCAAGATTGGCCTGAGCCAGATGGGCCATGACGTTAGCCATCTTCACAGCGTACGGCCGCGCCTGGTTCATCCGCTCCTGCGCACGGCGCATTTTGCTCGCCGCGACCATTTCCATTGCCTTGGTGATCTTCTGAGTATTCTGGATACTCTTGATCTTGGTTCGGATTTCCTTGGCGCCTGACATCGTCCTTGCCCTTCCCGCTTCTTACCAGCTGCCGTTGGCTTTGAAGTCTTTCAGCGCCTCATGCAGCTTGCCCGCCACGTCGTCGCTGTAGGCCTGGTCGCGGTTCATCTCGTCCATGAGGTCGCCATGCTGGCTCTTCATGTGGCTCTGCATTGCCTGCTCAAACTCCACGACCTGCTTGGCGTCTACATCATCGAGGTAACCCTCGTTGACCGCGAAAAGACTCACGGCCATCTCCGCCACGGACATCGTGGAATACTGTTTTTGCTTCATGAGTTCGGTCGCACGTTCGCCGCGCTCGAGCTGCTTGCGCGTCGCGTCGTCAAGATCCGAAGCAAACTGGGAAAACGCCGCAAGTTCGCGGTACTGTGCGAGCGCCAGACGGATACCGCCACCGAGTTTTTTGATTAGGGGACACTGCGCCGCACCCCCCACTCGTGACACAGACAGACCCGCATTAATCGCAGGGCGAATACCGGCGTTGAAGAGGTCTGTCTCAAGAAAGATCTGTCCGTCGGTAATGGAGATCACGTTGGTCGGCACGAAGGCTGACACGTCGCCGGCCTGCGTCTCAATAATCGGCAATGCCGTCAAGGAGCCGGTCTTGCCCTTGACCTCTCCGTTGGTTCTTTTTTCGACTTCTTCTTCATTGATTCGGGCTGCCCGCTCAAGCAGACGCGAGTGCAGGTAGAAAACGTCTCCGGGATAAGCCTCGCGGCCCGGCGGGCGGCGAAGCAGAAGGCTGACCTGACGATAGGCCCAGGCCTGCTTGGTCAGATCGTCGTAAATGATAAGCGCGTCTTCACCACGATCTCGGAAATACTCGCCCATTGCGCACCCTGCATAAGGCGCGATGTACTGCATCGCCGCTGAGTCCGCAGCAGACGCGGACACCACAATCGTGTGATCCATCGCGCCATGCTCTTCGAGCTTGCTCACGACGTTGGCCACCGAGGAGGCCTTCTGGCCAATGGCTACGTAGACACATTTAATGCTTGTGCCCTTCTGGTTGATGATGGTGTCGATGGCGACAGCGGTCTTGCCCGTCTGCCGGTCACCAATAATCAGTTCACGCTGCCCGCGGCCAATCGGCACCATGGAGTCAATTGACTTGAGGCCGGTTTGCACCGGCTGTGATACCGACTGACGTGTAATAACGCCAGGCGCGATGCTCTCAATCGGTGCCGTGCCGGCTGTTTCGATCGGCCCTTTGCCATCGATCGCCTCGCCAAGAGAATCCACTACGCGGCCGAGCAGGCCCGGGCCGATCGGAACCTCGAGGATACGCCCGGTACATTTAACCGTGTCCCCCTCAACAATGTGCTCGTAGTCGCCAAGCACGACGGCGCCGACCGAATCCTGCTCCAAGTTCAACGCCAGACCAAAGGTATCGTTGGGAAACTCCAGCATCTCGCCCTGCATTGCATCGGCAAGTCCGTGAATCCGGCAGATACCGTCGGTCAAACTGACGACGGTGCCTTCGGTACGCGCCTCCGCACCAGCATCAAAATCCTTAATCCGTTCCTTGATCAGCTCACTGATTTCGGAGGGGTTCAGTTGCATAGACATTCTTTGATTCCTCTTGCAGCTCTTGTATGCAGCTCTTCTGGCCTGAATCAGCCGCTTACCGCAGCTGCCAACTTTTCGAGTCGGGCCCGGACAGACCCGTCAATTACGAGATCACCGGCACGGATCACCGCACCGCCGATCAGCGAATCATCAGTACTCACACTCAATTCCACTCGCCGACCCAACCTTTTCTCAAGCGCCTCGGCGATCCGGCGCTGATGGTCTTCGGAGACAGGCAGGGCGCTCTCTACCTGAGCCTGTATCGTGCGCTCCGCCTCAGCGCGCAGCAGCTCGTACTGTTGCGCTATGGCTTCAAGTGCGCCCAGCCGCCGATTTCGAGCCAGCAGCCGAACCAGGTTCCGCCCAGCTTCATCAAGACCATCACCACACAATTCAATGATTACACCGGCAAGCTCTTCGCGCGCAACGCCGGGATGGGCGAAAAGCGCGTTGACCTGCGGCTCCTGAGCCAGTGCTGCCAAAGCGCTGAGTGCCTCTGACCAGGTGGGGAAGTTGCCACTATCGCGGGCCATCTCAAATACGGCCTGGGCGTAAGGGCGGGCAATGCTGGCGTTTTCAGACATGATTGCGTGGGCGGTGGTAGATGACGGACTACAGCTCAGCGATTAACTCGTCGAGCATCTTCGCGTGGGCCTCAGCATCTACTTCTCGAGACAGAATTTTCGATGCGCCGGTCACCGCCAGTGCTGCCACTTGGGCACGCAACGCTTCGCGGGCCATATTTGCTTCTTTGTCTATCTCGCCCCGGGCAGTGGTCAGGATCCTGTCGCCTTCTGTACGCGCGTTGCCTTTGGCTTCTTCCACCATCTCGGTTTCGCGTTTTTCCGCTCGACGGATAATCTCCTGAGCCTGTTCCTTGGCTTCGCTGGTTACCTGTTCCGCATGCTCTTGCGCCTTCGCTTTGGCCTGCTGCCCTTCCTCAGCCGCCGCGAGCCCATCAGCGATCTTGGTCTTGCGATCGTTCAGAGCAGTGACGATAGGAGGCCAGACAAACTTCATGCAAAACCAGACGAAAACGACAAACGCCAAGCTTTGGCCAATCAGCGTCAGGTTGATGTTCATAGCCGTTACCTAATTGGTTTCGTGTTTAGCCGCCGACGACAGCAAACATGATGTAGAGCGCGATGGCGACCCCGATAATCGGGATGGCGTCCACCAGACCCATGACGATGAAGAACTGGGTGCGAAGCATCGGCAGCAGTTCCGGCTGGCGGGCAATGCCCTCCAGAAAGCGCGCCCCAAGCACGCCTACGCCTACGCCAACGCCTACGCCAGCGAGACCAAGCAGTACCGCACCGGCAACGTAGAGCAGAGCTGTTTCCATGAGATTCTCCTGTTGGAAGTTTGTCAGGTTAAGTCAGATCTAGATCCGAAAAACAGTTAGTGATGGCTGTGTGCCATCTCCAGATAAACGATCGTCAGGGTCATAAAGATGAACGCCTGCAACAACACGATCAGGATATGAAATACGGCCCACGCCCACTGCAGCACGCCGCCGGCAATAAACAGCACCGCGCCGCCGGAAAACAGCAGCGCGATGAGGATAAAGATCATCTCTCCGGCAAACAGGTTGCCAAAAAGACGCAGCGAGAGCGAAACAGGCTTGGACACCAGGCTCACGAACTCGAGAAAAAAGTTCGCGGGCAGGAAAAGGATTTTCAGAATTGGGTTCTTCGCCGCGAAAGGTTGCATCGTCAACTCGGCCGTAAATCCGCCGATGCCTTTCACTTTAATACTGTAAAAGACCGTCAGCACAAACACGCCAAGCGCCATTCCGAAGGTGGCGTTGGGATCAGTGGTCGGCACCACCTTCATGTATTCGATACCCATCAGTTTGGCGAGTTCAGGCAGCCAGTCGACCGGTACCAGATCCATGGTGTTCATCAACAGCACCCAAACAAACAGGGTGAGCGCGAGCGGCGCCACCAGATCGTTTTTATGGGAGAAAGATCCCCTGACGTTATCGTCAACAAACTCCACCACCCACTCGACAAAGTTCAGCAGACCGCTGGGCACACCCGCGCTGGCCTTAACGGCCGCTCTCCTGAAAACCCAGATAAAGAGCGCGCCCAGCAACACCGACCAAAACATGGTGTCCAAGTGAATTGCCCAAAAGCCCATGGCTTTCGCTTCTGCAGCGCCATGCGCGATACCCCAGGTACCGTCCGGATGCTGACCAAAGGTCAGGTTCTGCAGATGGTGCTTGATGTAGCCCGTTGTCGTTAGTGCTTCGCTTGATGCCATCTCAAAACGATTCTCAGTATCTATTCTGCCGGCCGCTCACCGACATCATTCCTTTGAGCGAAGATCGCTCCGATTGTTGCGGCGACCAGCGTAACCAGCAATCCCGCCAGAAAACCCCCAATCGCCAAATCTTCCACCAACCCAAATGCCAACGCACAAAGCACGCCGGTGATCACCAACTTGCCGAATTCCGCCCGGTACAGATTCGCCAACGTCATGGCGCCCGACACATCAGTTGGGGCAGAAAACACCCGCCACACCGAGTATCCGTTTGCCACAAAGGCGATTCCGCCACCGAGAAGAGCCGAGCGGGCCTGACCGTCTGCCAGGAGGGCCAGCAACATCGTCGTGATGAATGCAGCCGCACCGGCCGATACCAGCACCCAGCGCAGGATATCTCCCGCGCTGGCACCGATGAGCGCACGGACGGCTTGCGGTGCCTCTGGCATCGTGCCGATCTCTATCGGGTTAGGGGCCGCAACCAAACGGTCTTCCAGCCTTGTTTTACTGCAACAAAGCGCGCGCAGTATAGGGTAGCGCAGGCCTATGGGTCAATCTATATCTACCGATAAAAACCCAAATATCGGGTCGGTTTTGGACAACCGGCTGACCGTTTGGAGGAGCGTTTTCAGCCGACGAGTTCGGCCCACCTTGCCTGGAGGCGATCAAGATCCGTATACCCCGCCGAGAGCAGCCCGTAGCGCGGCTCATCACCGGACGGTTGCCACTGCCAGATCAGGCTGGGAAACCCAGTCACCCCAAACTCCCGGACCTTCGTGAGCTCATTGGCCAGTTGCTGGTTCACTGCCGCTGAGCCCAGATCCGCAGCAAAACGATCTGCATCGAGTCCTGATTCTTCCGCCAGCGTAATCAGCGTCCTTTCCTCGCTTGGGTTTTTTGCGAGGAGGAAGTAGGCGCTCTGGACAGCTTCATACATAAGCTTGCGCGCTTGGGGCCTTTGCAGTCCCGCGGCGATGACGGCACGGCACGCCGGATAAGTTGTTCGACGGGGCGAACATTCATCCCAGAACGCGAAATTGAACCTGGCGCCGCTCCTTTGGACAACGGCCCTCCAGGCCGACTGGACATAGTCGCGGGTTTGCGCGTCCATGGGCTGTTCGGTATCCGGAGCCAATCCCCCCATCAGATCGACCACCGCAACCTCATCGGGCAGCGTGGCCTGAAATTCGTCCCAGACCGGCCGAAAACCCCAGCACCAGCTGCACATTGGATCGACAATCAGGTAAACCGTTAGCGCCATGAGTCAACCTTGCTTTATCGCCGGAAAACGAAAGGTGTCAGAAAATTGACCGCACATCGTACCCATATATTCCCGGGAATCTAGCCCGTAGTTTCTGGGGATGTCACATTCGCTTTCTGCCACACACAGGGTCAAGAAAAACAAGACCGCCTGACAAGGCTCCATCAGTCGCTGCGTTAATCCTGCGCAGTCGGGGTTGCCTGGCTGCATGCTAAGATTTCATTTCAGTTTTGTCTTGGTGGTTTTCTTCTGTGAACATCGAACGCGCCCGGTTCAACATGATCGAGCAACAAATCAGGCCATGGGGCGTGTTGGACAG
>CENZ01013113.1_pt1 | contig 10356 bp, 9 predicted proteins | sample 361341 | NCBI WGS metagenome assembly CENZ01 (sample SAMEA2619782, study PRJEB7988) | marine metagenome | biome: marine biome (ENVO:00000447); feature: deep chlorophyll maximum layer (ENVO:xxxxxxxx); material: "saline water (ENVO:00002010), including plankton (ENVO:xxxxxxxx)" | depth 50 m
TCAAATTACATGCAAAAAGATGCAGAATTCAATGGTTATGAATTTGAGCTTGGCCGTTCTGTGAATGTCAATGGCGGTTCTATGTCATTCTCTTATGGCATGGATTATGTCAATGCGAAGTTCAAAGATGGAGGATATGTCCCGAGGATAAATCCAAGGCGTCATATTTTCTCAATCGATTATGCTAAAGAAGGCACAAGAGCTTCTTTGACTTTAAGGAATGTCAAATCTCAAAATAAATTATCTTTGAACGAGACACCGACAGAGTCATACAACATGCTTGATCTTAAAGTGTCACAGAGTCTCCCGATTTTCTCTGGAGACCGCGAGATGATGGTTACTTTGTTTGCAAAAAATCTTCTGGATGAAGTTGCACGCAATCATTCGTCATTCGTGAAAGATCAGGTGCCTCTACCAGGGAGAAACATTGGGCTACGCTTCAACATGAAGTTCTAGCAAACCCAAGTTTCCTCTGGCATTGAACAAGATTCACCTCCTAAATTGTTGGAGAAATCACCCTCTGAGGGTTTTAATAAACCCTCAGAGGACTAAAATGGAATTGAATGGATCCTAAAACACAATTGAAGACAGATAAATTTGCAGTCACGATATCATTGGCTTGTGCGGTTCACTGTTTCTTTGTGCCATCCTTTTTCATTGTTACCTCAGGTTTTATTTTTACTTCAATCGACAACGAGTTGATTCACAAGATGATCTTATTGATAGCACTTCCGGTAAGTCTTTACGCATTGAGCCTTGGTTATAAGAATCACAACATTCTTTCTTTTCTCTACATTGGAATTTCAGGCCTTCTGGCTTTGACCGCAGCCGTGCTTTTGGGCGAAAGCCTTCTCGGTGAATCGGGTGAGAAGATTACAACACTAATCGGTTCAATCTTAGTTTGTTATGCGCATTTTAAGAATCACCAGACGTGCAAGACTCTTGAATGTTCTTCTTGCCATGATTGACAAAAAATTCTGATAAATATTTCTATTCTCGACTTAAATCAGCCATAGCATCTATGATTTCATCATAGTTTTCATAGAACTCTTTTGATTCCCCATCTTCAAGCGTGACCGGCGATTTAATATCTCTTTCAATGTTATACCAACCGATTTTCTCTAAGAGTCTAAAGAACCAGAGAAATCTGCCAACATCGCTGACATCATAGTCACGAATTGGCCCCCAATCCTGTTTTGACCCACCGGTTGAAGTGTATTTTGTAACCCGGGTAAAAATTAAATCATTTGCCTGATCTATAAAAATATACTGTCCAAATTTTCCACTGGCATTCATGATCTTTCCTTCTTCGTCATTCTTAGAAAACCACCAATGCAGACCATAATCTCTGCTGTTCATGTCAGCATGATATGAGGGAGTCGTCCATCTGGGATTATAAGTTTCCTGAACGAAGTCATAAGGCACTATTTGTTGTCCATTCCAATCACCATTTCTTGAGAAGAGCAATCCAAATCTTGAATAATCTCTGGCAGACATATCAATGCAGCAATAACTCAAGACGTTCTCTGCAGCATCTCTCCACAAGGTGTAGTTTTTTGTGCCAATGGGATCAAGGACACGTTCTTTGAGCAGGACGTCGGATTTTTTGCCTGTGGCTTTAAGCAGGATGTCGCCAATGATAAGCGAATTGACATTGTTGTATTCAAAAACAGTATTCGCTTCTTTGTCTCTCTTGATCTCTTTGGCGTATGCCAAATGATCGTCAAGGAAGAACATGATTTCGTGTTCGTGATCAGGATTTTCAAGACCACTTGCCATATCGAGTACTTCTCGGATCGTGATGTTTTCTCGATCTTCATTGAAATAGTCCAAGTAGTCGCTGACTTTATCATCCAGGCTTCCAATTTCGCCTTTTTCAATCGAGATTCCGATCAAACTGGCATAAAAGCTTTTTGCCATAGACCAGGATGTTGCAATTGATTCTCTGTCGTAACCGTCTGCATATTTCTCAGCAATTAGATACCCGTCTTTTATAAGTACCACAGATTGAGTTGCATCGTCTTGAAAAGATAAATCAAAGAGCTTTTCTACTTTTGAGGCTTCAACACCAAGCTCACCGGGATTCTTTACAGACCATGATTCACCGGGAAATTCTTTTGCACTCAATGGCAAAATAAATGAAATAGAGCAGGCGATAAGCACCAAAGATTTAATAATTTTTATTTTATTCATAAGTAATTATTCAGTCGCACTTGACAGAATGGATTTAGACGTTGAAAATCCATCTTTCAGTGATTTATGGAGATGTAGCTCAGCTGGTTAGAGCGTCGCACTCATAACGCGAAGGTCGGTGGTTCAAGTCCACCCATCTCCACCAAAAATTTAACCCATAGGGTTATTCGCTTCCAAAAATTCGCAGCAAATTGAATCAACGCCCTGATCTGTAGCAGCATTGACCATGTGGCTGATTGCCATGTCCATTGCAAAATCAGGTACTTGAGATAGTGTTTCACATGCGCAGTCTGTGAAGGTGATTCCTTCTGCTGCAGCGTTTGCTTTTTCTTTTATTGCTTCTGCATCCATTTTTGTTAATCCTTAAATTAGTTTCTTAAAAGTAGATTGTGTCAAAAAATCCACAAAACGGGAAGACAAAAATCAGCTCAATCGATCTTATGCGACAATAATCCATCCACTAATTTTGGTTCAAACCATGTGGATTTAGGGGGCATGATCATTCCAGCACTCGCAACCTCAATTAATGCCTCAATCGGAGTTGGGTAAAGTGAAAATGCAAAGTCCATCTGGTTGCTATCCACTCTTAACTCAAGACCTTCCATTCCTCGTGCCCCACCCACAAAATCAATGTTTGGATCAGTCCTCTCGTCTCCGATTTTAAAGATTGGCTCAAGGATTAAGTTATGCAGCATGGCTACGTCCAATTTCTCAACGGGATCTCCTGCAGTGATTGAATGTTTGAGCTTTAATGAATACCACTGATGATCCGTATACATTCCGAAATGATTTCTATTTGATGGCCTGAACGCATGTTCAACCTTTTTGACTTCGAAATTATCACCCAGCTTTGCCAAGATCTCATGCATGCTAAGTCCATGTGTATTTTTAATCAGACGATTGTAATCAAGAATTTTCATTTGGCTCTCTGGAAAAGAGACTGTTAGGAAATAGTTGTAGCTCTCTTGGCCCGTGTGTCGGGAGTTTTTAGCCTGCCTATTCTGTTTAACCAGAGCCGCCGCCGCAGAACGGTGATGACCATCGGCTATAAAAAGTGCGTCCATGGAATTGATGAGATTCAAAATCTCTCGCTGTTCTTCAGATTGATTGACCTGATAAATGCGATGAGAGATCCCATCGATTGACTTCACATCGTATATGGGCGACTCTCGATCCGAGATCATTTCCAATAAGGAAGACAGTTTTTCATTGTCCCTGTATGTCAAAAGCACTGGACCAGTTTGTGCATTCAATGAAGAGATGTTATTGACTCTATCCAGTTCTTTGTCGGGTTTTGTGAACTCGTGTCGTTTAATCAGGTTTTCTTCGTATGCCTCAACAGAGCTAACGGCTGCAATGCCCAGTTGATGGATGTCATTGTCGATCATCTCATAGAGGTAAATCATGTCCTCAGCATCCTCAATTAAAACATCGTCTTCGATCATTTTTCGAAGGTTTTGTTTCCCCGTCTCATAGACTGAGGGATCGTTGTATTGGATGTTTTTTTCTAAATCTATTTCGGGTCTGGAGATATGAAGAAAACTATTGGGACGTCCTTTGGCTAAGTCGCTTGCCTCCCTAGCATTGATGACGTCATAGGGTGGCGCAATCACCTCTTGAGCCATTGACGGTTTTGGTCTCAGTGCCCTAAATGATTTTATTAATTCATTAGCCAATTTGTTCTTCAGAGTGATTCAACATAAGATTGATTATTATATAAATATCTAAAAAATAATTTAATGCTAATAATTCGTAGACATCTTTGTTTTTCAGTTTCGCTGATTTTTATGTTTTTTGCTCTTCCTGTTGAAGTCTCAAATGCTCTAGAAGATACGAAAAGCAATTCAACGCTCATTACCAATGTTGTTATATACGATGGCTCAGGCGATGACTCATTTAATGGGTCTGTTGAATACAGCGGTGAAGTAATCGTTGAAGTGTTCAGGCATGAAGTTCAGTCAAATGGTTATCAAACAATCATTGACGGAGATGGATTGGCATTGGCTCCTGGCTTTATTGATACTCATAGTCATCATGACCTTGGAATCGATGAGCAGCCAATGGCGGTTGCAGCGGTCACGCAAGGGATTACGACAATCGTTCGAGCCGTTGATGGATTTTCCGATAGTCCACCATCCAAAACATCAATTTCTTCTCGAAATGAGTATTTTTCCATCAAAGAATTTAAGAACTACTTCTCCGATATTCCAGTTGCAATCAACATGGCGAGCTTCTCAGCACACAACAGCATCCGTTTTCGTGTCATGGGAGACGATTTCAGGCGGGAATCCACCAACGATGAGATTGAGACGATGAAAAGACTCGTGATAGAAGACATGGAAGAGGGCGCATACGGTCTCAGCACTGGCCTTGAATACGATCCAGGCATTCATTCTTCATCGGAGGAAGTCATAAGGCTAACCAAAGCCATTGCTGAATACGATGGAAAATACAAGAGTCACATCAGAAGCGAAGACAGGGAGTATTGGGAGGCCATCAATGAAATCATTAGGATTGGCAGCGAAACAAAAGTTCCTGTTAATATCGACCACTTCAAGCTCAACGGAGTTTTCAACTGGGGCCGAACTGAGGAGATTCTCGATATTCTCAATAAAGCGAGAGATGCCGGAGTTGATATCACTGCCGATGTTTACCCTTATGAAGCTTGGTCCAGCAGCATTACGACATTGTATCCGGAGAGAAATTTTACCGACATTGATGAAACGAACTATATATTAGAAAAATTATCTGCGGCTGAGGATATTCGTTTCTCTCATCACTCGGTCCATCCCGAATACGTGAATAAGACCGTTGCTGATATTGCCAAAATGAAGGGAATGACAGAGGCACAGGCGTTGTCCAGTCTCAGCGAGGAAAGCTATCGCTTGAGTCAAGCAAGTGGCAGCCCTGTTTCAATAGAGTCGGTTGTCGCCAAAGGCATGGTGGATCAGGATGTGAGGGAATTGCTCAACTGGCCTTTTGCCAATGTGTGCAGTGACGGAGGGCTTGAATGCGGTCATCCAAGAGGTTGCGGGACTTTCTCCAAAGTACTCAGCGATTATCAGGGAAATCAGGGATTGGGCAGCATTGAGAGAATTATTCATAAAATGACGGGATTGTCGGCAGAAACAGTAGGCATAGAAAGCAGGGGGCTACTAGTGGCGGGAAACTATGCAGATTTTGTATTAATGGATCTAAAGCAACTCAAAGATAATTCAACTTTTTTAGAGCCAAAAAAGTTATCGGATGGCATACATTCTGTTTGGGTCAATGGCCAAAGGGTTTTGAAAAACGGTGAGTTCACAGATGCCCGACCAGGAAAGATTTTATTAAAAAGAAAAAGATGAAACCGATTGAAAAATCTCAAATTGAGCAGGCATTAAATCGCAATCGTCCTGAGGGTGATACCGAGAGAGATGAGAACAGAATGCCAGCAGAGCTGCTTCACTTCATCGAGATTAGTGAAGGACAAAAGGTTGGTGAAATGAATTCAGGAAGAGGGTATCTCAGCGCAATCATTGCATATGCATTGGAGAAAAGTGGTGCGGTCTATGCTCATACTGCTCCACAAAGCATTGAGAGATGGAAAGGCAATCCGATAGAGAAACGTTTGGAATCTTTTCCCCAGGAAAACTTGATTCCAGTAGTGGGAGAAATGGAAAATCCTAATTTTCCCGATGAAATGGATATGATCATCAATTGCATGACATACCATGACACGGTTTGGACCAAAGCCGATCGAATGAAAATGAACGAAAACATCTTTGCTTCTCTAAAGACGGGCGGGTCTTACTGCATCATAGATCATCACTCCAAAGACGGACATGGGATTGATGATTGCCATTCAATTCATCGAATTGAAAAAGCATTTGTCATAGAGGAAGTTTCCAGAGCCGGATTTTATTTTGATGACGATTCAGATCTTTTTGAGAATCCAAATGATCCGTTGGATCAAATGGTTTTTGAAAAAGACATCCGAGATCGAACGAGTCGATTTATTCTGATTTTTAAAAAAGAACTATAAGGCTATTGTTCAGCCAACCATTCGTCATCGCTGTCCTCTGTAATGTCTGCAAAAAGTGGAGAGGAAAGATACCTTTCTCCAGTATCGGGCAACATCACACAAAAAGTGCTGTTTTTTGGCGCCTCTTCTGCAATCAATAATGCAGCAAGCATGGTTGCGCCACCCGAGATTCCCGTGAATATTCCTTCTTTTCTGGCCAAATCCTTGGAAGTTTCGATCGAGGCATCGTCGTTGACAGGGATGTACTGATCGATGACATTTTGATCCAACACCTCCGGCACAAAATCAGGGGTCCAGCCTTGTATTTTATGGGGCTCCCATTCGTTCTTTGACAACAAAGGCGCTAATTCAGGTTCTACAGCAATTATTTTTATCTCCGGTCTTGCCGTCTTCAAAACTGTGCCAACACCAGTTATTGTTCCACCAGTGCCCCACCCACTGACAAAGTAGTCGAGTTCTTGATTTCTAAAATCACTCAAGATTTCAACCGCGGTCGTATTTTTATGGTACTCAGGATTGGCTGGGTTTCTGAATTGATCCGCTAGAAACCAACCGTGTTTCTCTGCCAACTCAGTTGCTTTTTTTACCATGCCGGTTCCTCGCTCTGCGGCAGGTGTGAGGATTACTTTTGCACCAAGCGCCTTCATAACTTTTCTTCGCTCAATGGAAAATGTTTCAACCATGACTGCGACAAATGGATATCCTCTGGCAGCACAGACCATGGCCAATGCAATGCCTGTATTTCCTGAGGTTGCTTCTATAACGGTTTGACCAGGCTTCAGCTTTCCAGATTTCTCGGCATCGTTGACGATTGCCAATGCCAGTCGATCTTTTACCGAAGCCAAAGGATTAAAGGCTTCGCATTTGACAAATATATTCTGATCCTTTGGACCCATGTTATTCACTTTGACGACAGGCGTATTGCCAATTGTTTCAATTATGTTGTTATAAATCATCCCAGTAAATTCTCTTTTTTTGTTTCATATATAATAATCTTAATATCTTTGAATTGTCATATTTAGAATTTCTCGATCTAAGTAAATAATTATTTATTTGGTTACGATCGATTCTATTGTTAGATAATTAGAAATTATGAATCACTCATCAAAAAAATTTGTCACCATTGATCCTCCGTTTGCCTTTAATAATGGGGATATTTTTGAGGATCCATTGACCATTGCATATGAGACGTCAGGGACATTAAACGATAAAAAAGACAATGCCATTCTTGTGACAACAGGCTTGTCTCCCTCGGCACACATTTGCTCGTCTACAGAAGACACAAGTCCTGGATGGTGGGAAAAAATTGTTGGAGAAGGCAAATACATTGACACTGAAAAATATTTTGTGATCTGCATCAACTCTCTGGGCAGCTGTTACGGATCCTCTGGTCCAGCAAGTCATAAGCCAGATACTGAGGAAAAATACGGCCTTTCTTTTCCTGAAGTGACGATTGAAGACATTGCTTTGTCCATGAAGCCTGTCATTGATGAATTGGGGATCAAAACACTAAATTCAATCATTGGACCCTCAATGGGTGGAATGACAGCAATGAGCCTCGTTAAGCAATTTCCATCGATCACAAAAAATCTTGTTCTGATTTCCACCGCTGCAGCATGCAGACCGTTTTCCATTGCAGTAAGATCACTGCAGCGAAAGTTGATCACATCGGATCAAAATTGGAAAGAAGGGAAGTATCGGGATGAAGATCTTCCGCTGAATGGAATGAAACAAGCCAGATATCTTGGGATGATTACTTATCGATCGCCAACGGAGTGGAATAATCGATTCGGTAGAAAAAAATCAGAAACAATTCCCAGACCAGAGGATTTTTCAAGCAATCGATTTGAAATACAGGATTACCTGAAGAGCAGATCGGATGATTTTGTGACTGACTTTGATCCCAACTCATACCTCTATTTATCGAGGTGCATCGACACGTTTGATTTGATGGAGGAAAACGAGAGCATTGAAGAGATTATTCAGAATTTTAATATGGATCGCGTTTTGATCATTGGCGTCGACGAGGATTATCTTTTCCCTTTCGACTGCCATGAAGAATTGTTTGATGCATTCAAAAGTGCCTCTAAAGATGTTTCCATCAAGAAGCTACCCTCATTGCATGGGCACGACTCTTTCTTGGTCGATCACGAAAACTTTGGATCGAGCATTAAAGATTTTTTAGAGTCTTGACGAGAGAAGGAAACCCAATCCTGAAAGCAAAACAATAAGTGGAAGCCATTTAAGAAACTTAATAAAGAGGAGTCTTCTGGCAAATTCCTTTGAGTCATTGACCCAAGGATAAGGCTCTTCCGGCACCGGTACATCCAAGAATGCACAAAGCGGTCCCCATCCATCTTTTGCAGAATGCATGAGAAGCTTCTCGTCAGGGATGCTTTTCTTCACTGCTTCAACATGGTCATTAAAGACTCGCATTGCAAATTCTCTGTCTTCAAACCGGTATGAGAATGGTTGACCAAAAACTGTTTTATCGATCATCTTAAAGATTTTATCTGCCCTTGGAAGGATGAATCTGATCCACTTTGGAAAGTTTTGAGACATCTGATAAATTGTCGTGCTTGCACTGTCATACCAAGATCCAGCATCTCTCATACCAAGAATGACTTTTGCATCTGGATATTTATCAGAGAGCTCTTTGTAGTATGCGGCAGTAGGCCAATCAACAGCTGAGGAATAATCTTTATAAACCTCATCCCAATCCACAGATTCCCCAATGGATGCAAGATAGAAATATTCAGCTTGATCGCCATGTTGAAACACCTCTTTCATATGATGACAAGGTCCATAACCAAGTTTTTCTAATGCTTCTTTAAGCGAGAGCGTTCCCGTTCTTCCAAAACCTGCACCTATTACCTTTAAAGCCATAAAGATGATGATAACACGGGCTATTTATTAAATGATGGCTTACTTTTTTTAGGGCCATTTCTTTTTTTATGACCTTTATCATTTCCCTTTTTCTTAAATGATTTTCTTTTCTTTTGCCAATGAGGCTTCTTATTGTCTGATCGTTTTCTTTTTTTGGATCCCTGATAGTTTGATCTCTTATGCTGATTATTTTTCTGTTTTAGATTGGTTGTATTCAGGTGTTGAGTAGTCTCGAAGCCTTCAATCTCCTCTCTCGGAATCCTAAACTTCAATAGACGCTCTATATCACTGAGAAGATTAAACTCGTCTGCACAGACCAAAGAAATGGCTTCGCCTTCTTTCCCAGCCCGTGCCGTTCTTCCAATTCGATGAATGTAATCTTCTGCAACCATGGGCAGGTTGAAATTAATCACAACCGGAAGCAGATCAATATCGATTCCTCTTGCGGCAACGTCTGTCGCGACAAGAACTTGCACTTTACCCTTTTTGAAATTCTCTAGTGCCTTTGTTCTTGCTGCTTGTGTCTTATTCCCATGTATTGTATCGGACAGAATTCGCTTTTTATTTAGTTGCCTTGTTAGTTTATCTGCAGCCCTTTTTGTTTTAATGAAAACCAGAACCTGAAACCAATTATTTTCCTTAATGCTGTGGATCAGCAGTTCTCTTTTTCTGGATTGATCAACAGGGTAGACCGTCTGCTTCACATTTTCGGCGGTTGAATTCTCTGAGGCCACTTGTATCTTTTTGGGTGAGTTGAGAAGTTTGGAAGCCAGTCTTTGTATCTCCTTTGGAAAGGTGGCTGAGAACAATAGATTCTGCCTTCTCTTGGGCAGTTGCTTGATCACTTTTTCTATGTCTCTCTTGAACCCCATATCAAGCATTCTGTCCGCTTCATCCAGAACAAAAACCTCTACACCAGAGAGATCTATGGTGTTTTGGCTCAAATGATCCAAAAGCCTTCCCGGTGTGGCGACCACAATATCAACGCCTTTTTTTAGCTTACTTTTTTGAGGCCTCATGCTGACCCCTCCAAATATCTCCATGGTCTTGAATGGCAATGCAATGCCATAGGTGCGAAAACTATTATTCACTTGTGCTGCCAGTTCTCTGGTCGGCGTCAGAATTAAAGCACGAACCGTTCTTTTCTTTGATTTGGATTGCTGCAAGCGATTGAGAATAGGCAGAGCAAATGCTGCCGTCTTTCCTGTGCCAGTTTGTGCTCCAGCAAGTATATCCATGCCCTTATTAATAAG
>CENZ01027926.1_pt1 | contig 10286 bp, 8 predicted proteins | sample 361341 | NCBI WGS metagenome assembly CENZ01 (sample SAMEA2619782, study PRJEB7988) | marine metagenome | biome: marine biome (ENVO:00000447); feature: deep chlorophyll maximum layer (ENVO:xxxxxxxx); material: "saline water (ENVO:00002010), including plankton (ENVO:xxxxxxxx)" | depth 50 m
TTGAGGTGTGTAACATGTCTGTGTAACCAATTTGTACCCTTTATTCCGCCCCTAAACACCCCGGGGGAAGAGCTACACATACACTGAGAATACACGATGGGTGTAAGAAAACCGTAACAAAAATTAGCGACAATAAGCAGTTGATCCTTTAGACTAAAACCTTACCAAAAGCGAGCTAAGCGTCAACGTTAGCTTTTCATACAAACCGTAGTGTAGTCGCTTGCAGTTTCAGCGAGCTAGTAGGAAAGTTCATTTGTGAGTACTGGCATTATCGCGGTAGCAGACTTGGGTTCTAACAGCTTCAAACTTGAAATAGCTCAGGTTAAGAATGGGCGCCCAAAGATTAGTGAAAGAATTCGAAAAAATGTGAAATTGGGGGGCGGCGTCGGTCCAACCAATATGCTCACCAAACCTGCGATGAGGGAAGGATGGGAAGCTCTTGCAGAATTTGGCGATCGTTTAACGGGATTTGATCCGAAGAACGTCAAAGTTATCGCAACTCAAACATTACGGTCAGTGAAAAACGCCGCAGAATTTTTAGAATTAGCTCAATATCAGCTGGGCTTCGACATTGACGTCATCTCAGGCGATGATGAGGCTCGATTGACTTATCAAGGTATTTACCAAAGATTTCCAAGTAAGTCTGAACCCAGACTTATCATCGATATTGGTGGCGCATCAACAGAGCTTGCGCAAGGATATGGAGCGAAGTGTGAACATATCACCAGCGAAGCGATAGGTAGCGTTACATGGACTAAGCGTTTTTTTTCGGGGAATACTCTTACTGAGTCTCGGTTTCAAGACGCTGTAAGCTCTGCAGAAGAAGTATTTAAAAAAGACATCGGCCAATTCGGATCTAAGACTTGGGATCAAGTCTACGGCTCTTCAGGGATCATATCAGCGCTTTCGTTAATAATTAAAGGTAGCGCTATCGATCCAAACGGACATATTAATCGTCACGCCCTTTTTTGGATTCTACAAAAGTGCATCAGTTCAGGATCTCTCCAAAATCTCGATTTACCTAATTTAAGTGATGATCGAAGAAAAATATTTGCTGGCGGTCTCAGCGCATTAATTGCTGCCGTAAGAATATTTGATATAGACCGTATCATTCCTGTGTCGGGAGCGACGCGTGCGGGCCTAATGCATCAATTAATACAAAATCATGAAGACCTCCCATCCCAGAGACGAAGCCGAATCGAAGCGCTGCAAAAAAAGTATAACGTGGACATAAAACAGTGCAATCGAATTAGTAAATTATCGCGCCGATTACTAGCGAACTTAGAAGTCAAAGAATCTGAATCTGTCGAAAATATGCTTCATGATGCCTCAGCATTACACGAAATAGGACGTATGATTTCAGCCAATAATATCGGTAAGCATAGTGCGTATATTCTCGATAACTTAAAAATCGAGAATATTGAGCCAAAGGACCAATCTCGACTCACTAATCTTATTCGCCTCCAAAGAGGTAAGCTTAAACGCCTACAATCATGGAGGGGCGATTTAAACTTCCAACATGCACTGCTTTGTTTTCGGCTAGCACTGATTTTTGGGTATGCCCGAAAAAACCACGCATTCAAAGGGATAGAACTTAGCAATAAGGAACAAGAATATCGTATTACTGCAAGTCCCGAGTGGATTCAGCGCAGTCCGCATATTGTTTGGCTACTTCAACAAGAAGCTCATTTTTGGGAGCGAATTGGCATTTCTATTAAGCTTAAATCTAACAGTTAAATGACGTACATGAAGCCCTTGTTAAATTTATTATTTCTTTGCACTCATAATTCCGCTCGTTCAATATTGGGAGAAATCATCGCGAATACCCGAAGCGAGGGAAAATTTAAAGCATTTTCTGCCGGCTCAACGCCTAGCGGTAACGTAAACAAGTTTGCGTATCGTATTGCATCCGAGTTCGGATACCCCCAAAATCATCTTTCATCAAAATCGTGGGATGAATTTACAAAACATGATGCGCCAAAAATAGACCTCGTGATTACTGTATGTGACTCTGCAGCCAAAGAAGTGTGCCCTATATGGCCGAGTAGTCCGGGAAACGTTCACTGGGGATTTTCTGACCCATCTCGCGAAGGCAACGATGATAAGGAAACGTATGCAGCTTTTGCCTCGGTCGCGAAAGAGCTAGAACGCCGTATGTCGAAGATCGCACGTGCCAACATTAATAATCTTTCAAGCAAAGACCTAATCTCACTATTTAATGAGGTAAAAAACAAATGAGCTCGTTAACAAAAAATCTTGGATTCTTAGATCGCTATTTAACTGTTTGGATATTTTTAGCCATGGCTGTCGGTATTGGCATTGGCTATCTTTTTCCCACGATCGAATCACTCATTAATACGCTTCAAGTCGGATCAACAAACATTCCTATAGCAATTGGATTGATCTTAATGATGTATCCACCTTTTGCAAAAGTGCGTTTTGAAGAACTTCCTCGGGTTTTTACGGACCTCAAAGTATTCGGCATAGCCATGATTATGAACTGGGTTGTCGCGCCTACGTTAATGTTTCTATTGGCCGTCATGTTTGTTCCGGATCAACCTGAATATTTTATCGGCTTAATTTTAATCGGAATTGCACCCTGCATTGCAATGGTAATTGTCTGGAATGATTTGGCGAAAGGCTCTAGCGAATATGCAGCCGGATTAATCGCATTCAATGCAATTTTTCAAGTTCTATTTTTTAGCGTCTGGGCATATCTATTCTTAACCGTGCTTCCACCATATTTTGGAGTCACTGCCTCTACCATAGACTTTTCAATCATTCAAATCTCTCAAACGGTGTTTTTGTATCTTGGCGTTCCTTTTATTTTAGGAGCATTGACACGATATTTTATGCTGAAGATCGTTGATTTAGCGTGGTACGACAGCGTCTTTATTCCGAAATTGAGTAAACTAACGCTTATTGCGCTCCTTTTCACCATCATCGTTATGTTCAGCCTTAAAGGGAATCTGATAGTAGCAATTCCTATGGATGTACTCACCATTGCTATCCCCCTGCTTATTTACTTTATCTCTATGTTCGTCATAACCTTCCTTATAACCGGTCAGCTAAAAATCGGTTATCGTCGTTGCTGTACATTATCCTTCACTGCGGCAAGTAATAATTTTGAATTGGCTATTGCTGTTGCGATTGGTGCTTTCGGAATAAATTCTGGGGCTGCGTTTGCGGCGGTCATTGGGCCCTTGATTGAAGTACCAATCATGATTGCCCTTGTTAGCGTAGCATTATTTGTAAAACGCAAATATTATCTAAATAGCGATAGTTAAAAAAACTTTTTTACTACTTAAATTTTCCATATTTACTCATTAATGTTTGCTGAACATTAATGGACGTCTTTGATTGATCCTTAGCCTCTTTGGTTTTTAAAAAGACATTTCTCTCAACGTATTCACCATTGGGGTGTAAGTCCCAACTTGTTTCAGTATCTGAAAAAGACAAATCGATACACTCATGCTCGATTTGATTTCTTAATTTTGAGCTTTCAATTGGCCAAGCAATCTCAATACGACCGTGCATGTTTCTACTCATCAAATCTGCACTAGACAAATACATACTTCGCTCCCCATCGATATCAAATAGATAAACGCGGCTATGCTCAAGGAAACGACCGACAATAGAGCGGACTCTGATATACCCACTATGCCTCGCTACGGGAGCAACACTTGGTAGCACGCATGCGCCTCTCACACACAAATCAACACAAACTCCAGACGATGCCGCGTCTATTAACGATTTAGCCAGGACAGGGTCGGTCAGAGAATTCATTTTGAATCGGATCTTGGTATGCTTTCCCGCACGGGCTGCATTAGCAGTTTTTGCAATCATAGATAAGAACGCATTAAGCATATTAAATGGCGCCAAAATCATTTTGCGCAAATCAGGCTGTTGAGCTTGACTTGCTAGATGCTTAAACAAATTCTCGACATCCAGACACATTCGTGCATCTGCTGTCATAAAACCAATATCAGTATAGAGCTTCGCTGTTTGAGCGTTGTAGTTTCCTGTAGAGAGATGGGCATAACGAACGAGAAGTCCACTTTCTCGACGTGTAATAAGTAACATTTTAGAATGTGTTTTCAGCCCATGTACGCCGTAAACCACTTGAACGCCCAGAGCTTCTAGCTCTTCGGCATGACGTATATTTGCCGCTTCATCAAAACGCGCCTTAAGCTCTACGACGACCATGACCACCTTTCCCCTTCTACCCGCCTCTTTAAGTAGTTCGACTAATCTAGAGTCAGAGCCCGTGCGATACAAAGTCATATGGACTGCAACGACGTCGTCATCTCGAACGGCGGTCTCCAGAAACTCAATAACTGGCTCGAAAGACTGATAAGGATGATGTAACAAAATGTCTTTTTCCTTGATGCGATCAAATACGCTTTTTTGCCCTCGATTTAACTTTTTAAGCTGAGGACGAAATACGGGAAATTCGAGACTTTCATCACTGATAAGCTCGATTAACTGGCGCGTACGGACTAAATTCACTGGTCCATCCGATCGATAAATTGACTCTTTCGGCAATGCAAACTGAGTTTGAAGATAATCCTCCAGATACTTCGAACAATTTGCTGCAACCTCCAGCCGCATCGCACGTCCAAACGGGCGAGCGACTAACCGTGCTCTCAACGAGGTTCGCAGATTCTTTACGTCCTCCTCATCCAAAGCTAGGTCAGAATGACGCGTTACTCGAAATTGACTAAACTCCGTGATTCGTTGTCCTGGAAAAAGACTACCCATATGTTCTCGCACAATACTGGAGAGCGAGGAATAACTCCTTTGTTTCACTCCTTTCCTAGAGGGGATTTCAAAAAAACGTGGAAAAATTCTTGGGACTTGAACGATCGCTATCTCATTAGCCCGACCAAAGACATTTTCACCATCAAGTCGAGCAATATAATTGAGCGATTTACTGGCTACTTGAGGGAATGGATGCGAGGGATCTAAAGTCATGGGTACCAAAAGCGGCCTAATGCTATCCTCAAAAAGTTTTTTCACCCATAAACTTTGTGACTTATTTCGCTCCTTCTCGTTTATAACGCGTAACTTAATTTTCTTCAGCGCCGGAAGCAACTCCTTATTGAAAATTTCATATTTTTTAGATACGAGTCTTTGAGTCCTTTTAGATAGCAACAGAAACTCTTTTGGAGAGCTGTCTTGAGTTGTTTCACCATCCAGATAAGCAATTATATGGCCTGCCATCCTGACCTCAAAAAACTCGTCTAGGTTAGATGACACGATTGTTAAAAACCTTAACCTCTCTAACAACGGAACACTTTCCTTGCTTGCCCAAGTCAGGACACGAAGGTTAAAGTCGATAAAACTGAGATCCCGCTTTATTAAATTAGTATGTATCACGGTATTTTTGGTTTTCTGCATGTGCCGGTTGTACCTAGTAAATACTAGCATGGCAAAGAATGTTACAGAACTATTGCAAAATTAAGCCCTAGAAAATGGAACTAAATAACTCTCAAAAGAATCGGTTGATTGTTTCCAAGACCAATTTTGAGCATAACGGCGAACATTCTCTCTAGGAACTTCTTGCGCGAGAAGGCATGCTTGTTTAAGGTCCTCGTCCATAGCTCCGCTTTCACCGTTATGTATTACATCAATTGGGCTCGCAACCGGATAAGCGGCCACTGGAGTTCCACAGGCCATCGCCTCCAACATCACAAGTCCGAATGTGTCGGTCTTACTCGGAAATACAAATACGTCTGCTTGATTATAAAAACTCACCAGCTCAGTTTTTTTCTTAGCGCCAAAAAATTGTATATCTGGGTACTCGTGCTTGTAAGTTTCTAACAGGGGACCATCACCAACCACCCACTTTTCCCCCGGCAAGTCTAACTTCAAGAAGGCAGAAATATTTTTCTCGGACGAGATACGGCCTACATATAAAAAAACTGTAGTATCGTTATTTTTCTCTAATCTCTGAGGTTTGAATACATCGGTCTCTACTCCTCTTGCCCATATACTTAGCTCACTTATACCTCGAGCAGAGAGTTCTCTCAATATAGTGGGTGTGGGTACCATCACGTTTTTCGATTTCGAGTGAAACCAGCGTAAATATGTATACGTAATCCACAACGGACAATTGAAATAACTCTTCAAATACTCCGGAAATCTTGTGTGATACGCAGTCGTATATGGTATTTCTCTCCGCTCAGCATACCGCTTCATCGCTAATCCCAACGGGCCCTCAGTGGCGATGTGCAATGCTTCAGGCAAAAAATGATTCCATAGGGATTTGATTTTAGACTTCGTAAATAATGCGAGTCGAATTTCAGGGTAACCAGGACAAGACACTGTCTTAAATAAATCTGGAGAAATAACAAGTACAGCGTGGCCCCTCCGCTTCAACTCTCGAATGGTATTATCCAACGTTCTCACAACGCCATTCACCTGAGGAGCCCAAGCGTCCGTCACGATCATAATTCTCAATTTACCAAATCCCCCTCCACCTCAATTACTTCTAGATCCTCAACCAAGACTTGTTGATCGCTTGATTGGTTATTTTGATGGGCATTTTGAATCTCCAACCAATCAATAACCCTAAGCGTGCCATCCATCTCTTCCACGAGTGCCGTCATTGACTCAACCCAATCACCGTCATTTGCGTAAATAACATCACTAATTTCTCTTATTTCCGCTTTATGAATATGGCCACACACTACGCCGTCGCAACCTCTTTGTTTTGTCTCAGCAGCCAAAAGCTCCTCGAATGCAGTGATACAAGAAACGGCAGCTTTAACTTTGTGCTTAAGGTATTGTGATAGAGACCAATATGGATATCGAAACTTAAAGCGTATTTTATTAAAAAGTCGATTAAGCCAAAGTGTGAACGCATAAGCTCGGTCGCCCAGATACGCTAGCCATCTTGCATATTGAATAATCTGATCAAATAAATCTCCGTGGGTTACCCAAAGCTTCTTGCCATCCGCTGTTAGATGAAAATCTTCACGTTTAATGGCTATTCCGCCAAACTGAGAGCCGCAGAATTGCCTTGCAAATTCATCATGATTTCCAGGTATGAAGATAACTTCAGTGTTCTTCTTGGCCTTCTTTAATATTTTTTGGACTACATCATTGTGAGACTGTGGCCAGTACCACCGCTTTCTCAATGCCCACCCATCAATAATGTCGCCGACCAAGTATAATTTTTGGGCATTCACGCTTTTTATAAATAGAAGCAGTGCCTCAGCCTTACAGTCTTTTGTGCCAAGGTGGATATCGGATATCCAAACAGTCCTAAAATCGAGCTTGGGCATTTTTAACCTATCCAAATTCACTCTCTGTGTGGACATCTACGCTATAAGAATAGTTTATTGATCTTACGAATTAGCTACGTACATATGACAAACTTGTAACAATCATCAGCATCGAATTAACTAAAACCCAGCGACCTGAGTTTTTTTGCGAATGCCCTTCGAAAAAAAGCGACAAAAAGGCTCAGTTAATTTCCAGCGTAAATCAATCATAATGATCCGCTAGTTTTCGCCAAAAAGATCGCGAGAAAATACTTTCTCCATCACGTCGTTTAAACATTGGTGACGCCGATTCGCGACAATCACATCAGCTCGTTGTTTAAACTCATCAAGATCCGTTATCACCTCCGAACCTAAATAAACACGCTGCTTGAGATATGGTTCATAAATCACAATATCAACGGGCTCGGTTTTAAGTTGCCCAATGACCTCATTGACGCTTGAGGATCTAAAATTATCAGATCCTGCTTTCATCGTGACCCGAAAAATCCCTATAGTCTTTGGGGCTTGCTTTAATATCTGTGAGGCGATAAATGACTTTCTAGTATGATTCGCTTTAACAATCGCCGATATTAAATCTTGCGGTGTATCAACATAATTTGCCAGAAGTTGCTTTGTGTCTTTTGGAAGGCAATATCCCCCGTACCCAAAAGAAGGATTGTTATAGTGAGAACCAATTCTAGAATCTAAACAAACTCCGTCCACAATCTCCTTAGCCTCGAGACTTTTATTTAATGTAAAAGTATCTATTTCGTTGAAAAAGGAAACTCGCATCGCTAAATAAGTATTTGAGAACAATTTAATTGCCTCAGCCTCTGTAGAACCAGTTAGCAACGTAGTTGGTTTTTGATCGGAAATACAAAGCTCGCCAAGGATAGCACCGATCCTCTCGCCATTAACCGATCGGTCACCGACCACGATTCTTGACGGATATTGATTATCATGCACAGCAAACCCTTCTCTCAAAAACTCAGGAGAAAAGACAATCAGCTGAGACTTAAAAATACGCCTTATTGACTCTGTATACCCTACAGGGACAGTAGATTTTATGACAATGATTGCTTCCGGATTAATGGATAATGATGCTTCTATCACTTGTTCTATGGATGATGTATCAAAACGATTGGTATCACTGTCATAATTTGTTGGTGTTGCAATGAAAACCATCTGCGCCGCCGCAAAAGCTTGTGTTCTATCATCCGTGGGGAATAGCTTTAAATTTTCATCCTCAATTAAAAACGGAATATCCTTATCTGCGATTGGGGCAATACGATTTTGTAGCATTTTAATTTTTTTGCTGTCAATGTCGTATGCCGTGACTTGATGCCTCTGTGCCAACAAAGTCGCAAGAGATAAACCAACGTAACCAAGTCCCGCTACTGTTATTTTCATCACATTTATACGTGTTTGCAGTTACTTTCAATTGTATGTGATGTTTATTACCACTTTGTGTCATTGTGACTTAATCGGTAATTAAGAGACAGTTCAAGCGCTATTCCAAATGAAAAGATGTCATCAACTTGTAAAGTTTTGGTAATTAATTTTCAACACTCGAAACGGAGACTCTAAGCTTGTTTTATAAGATATGGATTATAAAATTAATGCTTCAAACAAACTACATAGCTAATCATCCGGAAAAAAAACGTAATTTAGTCATTGGACTCTGTACCGATGAGGCGGATCTAAGGCAATACCAAAGACTTAGGTACACCGTTTACGAAAAAGAATTTGGATATCCACAGACTAGTGCAGTTGAACATATTGACGAGGACATCTTCGATCGGACTTGCGATCATTTGTTAGTCAAGCACGAGGAAACTGGAGAGGTTATTGGAGGATATAGGCTCCTAACAGGTGAAAAAGCACTGCGTATCGGTGGTTTTTACGCGGATGAGGAATTCGATATAGTGCAGCTAAACTCAAGAAGAGCTCATCTATTAGAAATAGGCAGAGCATGCGTACATCCCAATTACAGAACAGGCGCAACCCTTGCTATGCTCTGGAGGGAAATCGTTAAATATGCTTTCACACAGCAGTGTCGATATATTATGGGTTCTGCCAGCGTATCTCTTAAAGATAACGGAGCAGCTGCAAGAACCGTTATGAATATCAGCAAACCAACTGACATTGATTTCACGATACGTCCTAGATGTCCTCTTCCAAAGCAATTTTTAACAGGTCACTCCAATGCTCCCATTGTCCCCTTAATCAAGAGCTACCTTAGAGCGGGAGCTTTAATTATTGGTCAACCAACTTGGGACTCTGAATTTAATACTGCCGACTTTTTCATGTTTTTGCCCTTAGCGGGAGTAACCGATAAATACGCTAGACATTTCGTTAAAGCGGAGAATAGCGAGAGAGCGCCGAGTTAATACAAATTTTATGCTAATAAAAACAGTGATTGATCGCATTTCAATAATTGGTATCTTCCATTGACTGCAGCTAGCGTGTAAGAAGTACTGACTCATCAGAATTTAAATAGTAACTTCTTCAGAGAACATTTTGGCCCTGAGCTAGAGGGACACCAGTCTTTCCTAAATATAAATACTAAAACACCAGTATGAACTTTTGCTGGCTGGGTGTTAGAGGAATTAGAATAAGTCCAGAGAAGTGCATGAGATATTGGGGTGAGAGGAGTAATTATTTGGTATCCATAACTTATAGACTCAGCCTGAATCTAACCACGCTCATGACTGTTGCAACAGTTCCGGAATCCCTCACTCTCCGCCACCCTCTTTTTATCTGATTTAATCTATATAAATCAATAGTTTATAAAGGTAAGAATTTGGGCTTTGTACCACACCTTTGTACCAATTTGTACCCTTTATCCCAACCCTAAAACACCCCGGGGGGAGGGGCTACACAGGGTTAAGTTATCTATAGGTAGCTTGGCAGACACTTAATAAGTGGAATTAAAGCAACTCGCGCATTGTAAAGTTGTACAAAGGAAGGACAAATCGACTAATGCGTTTTTTTGCATCTACTTGTGAGTCGCTTGCT
>CENZ01071110.1_pt1 | contig 10244 bp, 10 predicted proteins | sample 361341 | NCBI WGS metagenome assembly CENZ01 (sample SAMEA2619782, study PRJEB7988) | marine metagenome | biome: marine biome (ENVO:00000447); feature: deep chlorophyll maximum layer (ENVO:xxxxxxxx); material: "saline water (ENVO:00002010), including plankton (ENVO:xxxxxxxx)" | depth 50 m
ACACTCGTTTGCTGGTTGTGGATCAGAAAACAAGATACAATCCCCCGCGGTTACGCGCTGGCTTTAAGGACCTTTTACATGGCATTTGTAGTGAGCGATGCCTGCATCAAATGCAAGCACACCGACTGTGTGGAAGTCTGCCCTGTGGATTGTTTCTATGAAGGCCCTAACTTCCTAGTTATCCATCCGGACGAGTGCATCGATTGTGCGCTGTGTGAGCCGGAATGTCCTGTCGATGCGATCTTTTCTGAGGATGAGTTGCCTGAAGGTGAGCAACAGTTCCTGGAACTGAACGCAGAGCTTGCTGAAACCTGGCCCAATATCACCGAGAAACAGGATGCACTGCCCGATGCCGAAGATTGGGCCGATGTGAAGGGCAAGCTGGAGCACCTGGAGCGCTGATCTGCGCCAGGACGAGCCTTCCTCGAAGGCTCATTCCCCTCAAGCCTCTTCACGCACTGCCCTTGCACCCTTCTTGCAGTCCACCTGCAAGCGTTCAACTGTCTTCGCTCGCCTCCCGCATCGGCAGGTAGCGAAGCGGATCCTCGGGAATACCATTTCTCCTGATTTCAAAGTGCAGAACGTCGTTGTCGCCATCTCTGCCGACCCGGGCAAGCACCTGACCTGCTTTCACTGAGTCGCCTTCTTTCACCAGAATGGATTCATTGTGGCCGTAAGCGGACAGGAAAAGATCATTGTGTTTAACGATGACCAGTTTGCCGTAGCCTCGAAGCCCACCCCCGGCATACACGACAACGCCGCTTGCCGCTGAACGAACGCGTTCACCCTGTTTACCAGCAATGTCGATACCCTTGTTAAGCGCGCCCTTCAACGAAAACGATTTCACAACCTGCCCTGGATGAGGCCATTGCCATTCCAGACCAGACGCGGCCGGAACCGGAGCCCGCTGCTGACCAGGCTCTCCGGTCACTTTTCGTTCAACAACGTTGTCTGAATGGGTGACAGCGACGGGTCCCGAATCTCTCTCGGGCACCGATTGGCCAACAAGCTTCAGGGTTTGACCCGGGAAGATCACAAACGGCGGCGGGATATTGTTCCGTCGTGCAAGGTCGCGATAATCAATGCCGTTACGAAATGCAATCGCATAGAGCGTGTCACCCTCCTGCACAACGTAGGGTGGTCCGCGGCCCGTGCCGATCACCGGCACCATCGAGGGATGCTGGCAACCCTGCAATAACAGTACGAGGATCAGAAAGGGTCCCAAATACGGTCGGATGAGCCTGAACGGGACCATGGGTGGTGCAATCAGGTCGAGGTGTCGGTGGCGCCATCCGATTGCCTACCGAAACGTTGTAACAGCGCTACCAGCACGACACCTGCCGCTACACTGGCAATGGCCAGCAACAACTGCGGATCAAGACCTGTCGCCAACTCGTACTCAGCAGGTAATACAGACTCCTGGGCCAACGGCATCTGGGATCCATCGGAACGAATACGGTACGTCACGGTCACCTTCCATGGCCACAGTTTTCCCAGGGAGCCAAGCATGAATCCGGTCAGTACCATGAGCGTCTCATCCCTGAATCGACTGAAGAGCCAGGAGAGGAACTGGGAGAACACCATGAGACCCAGCGCGCACCCTGCCGCCAGTGTTGCAAGCACCACCAGGTCAAACTGGCGAATCGCGTCGATGACATAGGCGTAGAGACCGAGGATCAGAAGTAAGAAGCTGCCAGACAAACCGGGCAAAATCCAGGCGCATACCGCCACCGCCCCACCCATGAACACGTAGGGTAGCGTGTGTGGAAGATCCACCTGAGAGAACGACGTCAGATACACCCCAGCCAGAGAACCCAGAATCAGGGGAGCCAGCAATTCGAGCCGAAATCGCTCGACCCGTCTGGGTACGATCCACACAGATGCAAAGACCAATCCGAGGAAAAAACTCCACAGCGCAACCGGCTCGTTTGTCATCAGGTAGCCGATCAGACTCGCAAACAGCACAATGGCCAGCAGCATCCCACTAAAAAGCAGCACCAGAAAAGTACCATCGACTCTCTGCCAGACAGTGGCCAATCGCTCTCGACGAAGGTCCACCAGTAACATCGGCGTGAATTGCCGTATCGCGTTGATAAGCCGTTCATAGATCCCACCGATGAATGCGATCGTACCGCCGCTAACCCCGGGCACCACTTCCGCCACACCCATACACATACCGAGCAGCGCGGTTCGGATCAGGGAGGTCATCCTGAACCTCCCAGTAAAGGTACAAACTTCGCCGGTTCGATCGTGTCCACCGACATTTCGCCCTGTAAGCGCGTGACACGAGTCAGGTACTGTCCATCATCGGTTTCGAGCGGCAGTATCATTCGCCCGCCTTCGTTCAGCTGCGCAAACAGCGCGGGTGGAACCTGATGCGGTGATGCAGTAATCAGCATGCCATCAAACGGGCCTCGTTCAGACCACCCGTTGGCACCATCGTTATGTCGTTGGATTACATTCGTCACACCAAGATCCGAGAATGTTCGACGTGCGTTGTCGGCTAACCCAGAAATTCGTTCAATCGTAAACACCTGATCAACCAGTGCAGACAGCACCGCCGCCTGGTATCCACAACCGGTTCCGATCTCCAGTACCCGTGATGGTCGATTATCCTCCAGGAGCAATTCGGTCATGCGCGCGACAGTGTAGGGTTGTGAGATTGTCTGGTTGAAGCCAATGGGCAGCGCGCTGTCCTCGTAGGCTCGATGTGAGAGCGCTTCATCCACGAACAGGTGTCGTGGGACGGCCTGCATCACCTCGAGAACAGTCTCATCAGTAATTCCCTGGCTTCGCAGACGCGCGATCAGCCGCGCCCGCGTGCGCGCGGAAGTCATGCCTACACCCTGAATGTCGGCGCGGCTGTTCATGATGCAACCGCCACGCGGTAGTCAAAGAGTTCTCGCAGCAACGATGTTGCATAGCTGCCACGCGGAAGTTCAAAACTCAGTTTGATGCCACCATCCGTGACGTCCCAGCTCAGTCGGCGAGGTATCATCTTTACCGGGCGACGCATCGCTTTCACGCCGAGCATATTCAGACCGTTGAACCACGCGGGTATCAATCCAAACTGGTTCGCTGAAGGATTGTCTTCGTACCGATAGCTACCAGGTAACCAAGCTTCCTCACCCGCACCAATCTCATGCCACGCACGATTCACCATTTCAGACACCGCACGATTGAACATCAACGCCCGCGCCGCAGAGATCGCAAGCCCCCTGTCTTCCCTTCCGATATCACGGGTATTGGTGGCGGTATTGCCGGAATCTACCTGCAGCAGGATTTTCGCACGTTGCAGATTGCCGAGAGATCGCCCGAAACGTTGTTCACCAAAGTAGTTCGGGAAGCCCTCTTCACTCAACCTGCTGAGTCGCGCCATACATTCGGTCAGCCCAGATGTCGGAACCTCCCTCACCAAGACTTCGAAAGCGTTGCCTTCATGTCGTCCCCGCTTGAGCTTGTGGGTGTGTCGAATACTCCGAAGGATTGTTGCACCATCAATCGCCAGAGCACTCCAATCGGGGTCCTTTCGACCGGGCAGCCAGCAACTGAACCACTGCCGGGTTCTTGCGTGGCGATCCTTCCGCCCCGCATAGCCGATGTCCCGAGTACGAACACCACAGAATCTGGCAAACTGCGTCGCCAGCCAACTGGTGTTGACGCCACACTTCTCGACCTCAAGATACACGTGCTCCCCCACACCGCCAGGTTCAAAACCGAGTATTTCGCTGACCACAAAGTCATCATGAAATTGCCGGATAATGCCACTACACGAAGGGCGTCCAATCGCGTAAGCCCACGCCAGATGAGAAGAGTTGGAGGTATCTGAAAAGTCCAGGTCAGTCACGTCACCGTCGGCAACGATCGCGTCATGCTGGGGGCTACTCATGGCTCTACTCATCAATGATCAGGAAAAAGGTCTCACCATCCCGGATAAGCCCAAACTCACTTCGTGCAAGTTCCTCAACGGCTGCGAGGCCGTTCTTGAGATCCTGGATTTCAGCCACAAGGACGCGATTTCGCTGGTAACGGGATTCGTTGGTTTCAACTTTCAGGGCAACCCGCTGCGACAGGGCATCAACATGGGCCAGTGATCCTTCGCCCGCCCACAATCTGCCCTGGAGCCAGACTGACGCGCAGATCAACAGAGCGCAGCAAATCCAGTGCGACCGCTTCATCCCCGTTCAAACTCCCCGATACCCCGATAGACCGCATCAATCTTCTCTTCGATGCGCAAAAGTCGGTTGTACTTGGCCACGCGCTCCGAACGACACAGCGAACCAGTCTTGATCTGCCCCGCCGCCGTTGCCACCGCCAAGTCTGCGATGGTTGTATCCTCCGTTTCCCCTGAACGATGGGAAATGACCGCCCCATACCCGGCGGCCTTGGCCATGCGAATCGCCTCTAACGTCTCAGTCAACGTCCCGATCTGGTTCAGCTTCACCAGAATCGCGTTCGCGACCTGTTTATCGATGCCTTCCTTCAAGATAGCGGGGTCAGTCACAAACAGGTCGTCCCCCACCAGTTGCACCCGATCACCAATCTGCTTCGTGACATGTGCCCAACCGTCCCAATCGCCCTCATCGAGACAATCTTCGATAGAGATGATCGGATAACGATCAATCAGGTCAGCCAGATAGTCACAGAATCCCACGGAATCAAAGGACCGACCTTCACCACTCAAATGGTAGGCCCCATCGACGTAGAACTCGGAAGCTGCGCAGTCGAGTCCCAGCCGGACGTCTTCACCGGCGGTGAACCCGGCTTTGTCAATCGACTCCATGATCACCTCGAGGGCGGCTTCGTTACTCGGCAGATCCGGCGCGAAGCCACCTTCATCGCCCACGGCTGTTGCGAGACCGCGCTCATTCAACACACGCTTCAGTGTATGAAAAATCTCTGCGCCACATCGCAGGGCCTCTGAAAAGTTGGGGAATCCCACCGGCAGTATCATGAACTCCTGGATATCCACGTTGTTGTCGGCATGCTCACCGCCGTTCAGGATGTTCATCATCGGTACCGGCATGGCATATCGCCCACCACTGCCGTCAACGTCCGCCAGGTGATCGTAGAGCTCCACGCCACGACCATTGGCCACGGCACGTGCCGCGGCAAGGGAGACCGCCAGCATCGCGTTGGCACCGAGTCGTTGTTTATTCTCGGTGCCATCCGCATCAAGCATCATCTGGTCCAGGGCCTGCTGGTCTTCCGCCGGTCGGTTCAGCAGCAATTCACGGATCTCTGTATTGATGTGTTCAACCGCAGTGCGCACACCCTTGCCCAGATAACGTGCGTCATCACCATCCCGCAGTTCCAGCGCTTCCCTGGAGCCGGTTGATGCACCAGAAGGAACGGCGGCACTACCCACCGCGCCGCCCTCGAGCTGTACGTCTGCTTCAACGGTGGGATTACCCCTTGAATCGAGGATCTCCCGCGCACGGATATCAGTGATATTCATGTGGTTTCTCTATCCTTCCCTCAAGCGGGGCTCATTTCAGTTTTGACAATTCGATCCATCTGCACCAGCTGCGTCAGCAAGTCGCGCATCTGCGCCAACGGCCAGGAGTTTGGACCGTCACTCAGGGCCTCATCGGGATTCGGGTGTGTTTCCATGAACAGTCCGTCGATACCGACGGCCGTCGCCGCTCGCGCGAGCGCAGGAATCATATCGCGCTGACCACCGGAACTCGCACCCTGCCCACCCGGTAACTGCGCACTATGGGTGGCGTCATAGACGACAGGGCAACCAATGTTCGACATCTCAACAAGCGATCGCATGTCCGAGACCAGGTTGTTGTAACCGAAGCTCACGCCCCGCTCGCAGACCATGAGCTGCTCGTTACCGGTATCTCGCGCTTTCTGATAGACATGCTGCATATCCCAGGGCGCCAGAAACTGTCCTTTTTTAAGATTCACCGGCCGACCTGCCGACGCCACTCGTTGAATATAATCGGTCTGACGACAGAGGAACGCCGGTGTCTGTAACACATCAACAACCGCCGCGACTTCATCAATCGGCGTATCTTCATGAACGTCGGTCAATACAGGCAATGAAACCTGAGACTTCACCTCCGCCAGCACCGAAAGGCCCTCTTCCATGCCCGGTCCCCGAAAACTGGCACCGGAGGATCGATTCGCCTTGTCGAAGGAAGACTTATAAATCAGCGGGATTGAAAGGTCGTCGCAGACCTCCTTCAGCTGTCCTGCCGTATCGATCGCCATTTGAAGCGACTCAACCACACAGGTCCCTGCAATAAGGAAAAAGGGCGCACCTTCGCCCACAGAAAAGTCACAGAGTCGCAAACCTACCTCCCGCCGGCGCAGGCCGCCTCGATAAAGCGCATGAATAACGGGTGGCCGTCGCGGGGCGTCGACGTGAACTCCGGGTGGAATTGACACGCCACAAACCAGGGATGATCCGGGATCTCAATCACCTCAACCAGGGACTGGTCGCTGGATCGTCCGGCAACCCTCAGCCCAGCCTCCTCGAGCCTAGCAACATAGGTATCATTTACCTCGTAGCGATGTCGGTGACGCTCATGGATTGAACTACGCCCATAAATCTCATAGGTCATGGAATCGCTGTTAAGCTGACACTCCTGCTCTCCCATCCTCATGGTGCCACCGAGATTGGAGTCTTCATCCCTGACGACCAGGCTGCCATCTTCAGTTGTCCACTCCGTAATCAGACCTATTACCGGATGACTGCACAGGCGATCAATTTCTGTGGTGTTTGCACCCTCGAGTCCTGCGACATTTCGTGCGAATTCGACGATCGCGGCATGCAGGCCATAACAGATTCCAAGGTACGGTACACGATGTTCCCGTGCGTATCTGGCCGCCATGATCTTGCCTTCAAACCCTCGCTCACCAAAACCTCCGGGAACCAGAATCGCGTCCGCCTCTGAAAGGCAGGTATCGCCCTCCTCCATCAGTCTCTCTGCATCTAAGTAGCTGATGTTGACACGGGTCCCGGTGTGAATGCCTGCATGGTAGATCGCCTCCGTCAGGGACTTGTAGGCATCATGCAGCTCCATGTATTTGCCAACCATCACAAGATTCATATCGCGGCTCGGATTCCGTTCCGCATCAAGTACACGTTGCCACTCAGACAGATCCGCCTCGTCACAATCGATTTGGAGCCGGTCAATAACGATCTGGTCAAGACCATGTTCATGCAGGCGCATGGGCATCTCATAGATCGACGACAGATCTGCCATGGGAATGACGGACCTTGTTTCGACGTTGGTGAACAGGGCGATTTTTTCACGATCGCTCATCGGTACCTCGTGATGCTGAGAGCGCACGATCAGAACATCTGGTTGAAGGCCAATCGACCGGAGCTCCTTCACGGAGTGCTGAGTCGGTTTCGTTTTGATTTCACCCGCTGTGGCGATATACGGAACCAGCGTCAGGTGTACAAACATCGCATTGCTGATACCTACCTCAAGCCGAAGCTGCCGTACGGCTTCCAGAAAGGGCTGCGATTCGATGTCACCTACCGTACCACCGATTTCGATAATGGCGACGTCACTGCCGGTTGCGCCCGCGACAATCCTGCCTTTGATCTCATTGGTAATATGCGGAATCACCTGGATTGTCTGACCCAGGTAGTCGCCGCGACGCTCGCGCGCAATCACGGATTCATAGACCTGCCCAGAGGTAAAGTTGTTGTCCCGGGACATGCGGGTACGGATAAAGCGTTCATAGTGGCCGAGGTCCAGGTCCGTTTCCGTACCGTCAGCGGTGACGAAGACCTCACCATGCTGCAACGGGCTCATCGTACCCGGATCCACGTTGATATATGGATCCAGTTTCAACATTGTAACGGCCAGGCCACGGGCTTCGAGGATCGCACCAAGAGAAGCGGCTGTCGCGCCTTTCCCAAGGGAAGACACCACACCGCCGGTGACGAATATATATCGAGTCATTCAGGTCCCATCTCTGTGGCGGTTGAGCTGAAGAAGAGGTAAGCGACTCAACCAAGATGGGATTCTAATTTACCACCAGTCCCCCTGTGCCTCAATCTGAATATGGCTGTCCTGGCCAACTGACCCTGAGTTGGCCACCGGAATCCACCTCGGCACCTCGCGCAACCACCATTGGGGTTCCGTAGGCCGGCAGCGCGGGTATGGCGAGGATACCGGCATCGGCACAGAACAACGGGACAAAGCCCCGTACCCAGTGCGGAACACCCACCTCAACAAATACATCCTTCAGCCTTCTGCCATCCGCAAACCTGTCCCCAGGCCTTCGACTCCGAAACTCACCCGCAAGACCATCGCGCAAGCCATGCCCGTCCTGGGCCCGCTCCCGCCCAACGAGAAAATCGGCCTTCCCCGTCAGGGAGTCGTCATCGTTCAGGACGCTGATCTCGCGCGGCATCGGTTCTCCTGAAACCCAGGAGACCGCCTCTATTGGTCCAGGGTCAGGACTGGTCATCATCAGATTCCCTCGATACCGGCGGCAGACCACGTTCTGCCAACGGATCTCAGGTTCAGCATCAGGTCTCGCAGATAACACACGAAGGACCTCACTCAATACCCGCTCTCCTGGCTGGGGCAGGCCGAGGGCATCGAGGTAGCTCCGAATGACTTCGCCGCGGTGAATCTCTGGAACCCCCAGCAACGCTTCGATATCAAGGTATCCCTGTGCGACACGCACGGTTTCAAGATCACGGGACGCATAACTGCGCAACAGTCGTTCACGCTGCGCCAGACGCTCCGTGACCGCAAACATTCTGGCGATTGCGTTCTCAAAACGGTTGGCCAGATTCGGCAGGATGTTGTGACGGATGTAGTTCCGATCAAGGCTCGTATCATCATTGCTCGGATCGTCGACCCACCTCAGTTCCCGTTCGATCGCATAATCGAACAGGACAGAATGCGCCACAGGCAGTAATGGACGAAACAGTTGTCCAACCTGTAATGGACGATCATGTGGCATGCCTCCGGTAGGATGCTGCCCTCGAAGGATCGACAGTAGGAGCGTCTCCACCTGGTCCTCACGATGATGGGCGAGAAGCAGCAGGTCATCCTCCTCCATGAAGGTTGCGAACGCCTCGTATCGAGCCCGGCGGGCCGACTCCTCCAGACTACCCCCTTCGGGGACCGAGACGTTCAACACCGTGAGCTGGACACCCAGTCGTTGTGTGACATCCCTGCACACCTGTTCGAATTCACCGGCAACCGGTTGCAGATGGTGGTTTACATGCACCGCGTGCAGTTGAGGCTGTAGTTGAGAAAGCGTCAGCGATTGCACCGCGTCCAGCAGGACCACAGAATCCATTCCCCCCGACAATCCGATGACCAGCCTGCCGAGATGTGCCCGTAACCTCTGTACGCTGGTCGTGGGCAGCACGCCGCGAGAGTCGGAATCAGCCATGGTTCATCAATAGACGAACTGTGCCCGTTCCGGTCCGAACAGGTCTCGCAAGTCCTGAAGCAGTTCATCTTCCGGTCGAACGCGCCAGTCGGCGCCCAGACTGACCTCGGCAATGGCATCGGTGCACTCATAGGCGATGGTGACCGGACAACCCGCCCCAATGGTCCCCTTGTAAGGACCGAGCAATTCCGCGAGCTGACGCGTGAAATCCTGTGGCAGCTGATGGCTGGTGAGGTTCAGTCGAATCTGTCGGATCGATCGACTTCGGGCTTCTGCGAGGCTGAACACTTCGGTCGCCCTCAACTTCTGTCCGCCGGAAAAAGCATCTTCGGAGGTAGTCCCACGCACAAGGATGATTTCATCCTTCTGCAGCTTGGTGTAATTCTGGTCGTAAAGATCAGAAAAGACAGAAACCTCGACCCGGCCGCTCTTGTCGTCCAGGGTGAGAAACGCCATGGATTCGCCCCGCCGGCTCTTCATCGTCCGTAGGCCGACAATACAGCCTGCAACCGTCTGCGCTTCCCGGCCTGCCCGTAAATCGATGATCCGTGTGTTGACGAGATGACGGACCTCAGCTGCGTACGGATCCATCGGGTGTGCGGTCAGGAACAAGCCCAGGACATCCTTTTCACGATGGATACGATCCTTGAGCGAGAAAGGTTTGATCCGCTCCAGGTAGTGATAACGATCCGCGCCAGACTCCTCTTCCAGAGACACCTCGCCGAACAGGTCATCCGTACCCGATAGCTCGTTCTGCAATTTCTGTTCTGCCATTCGGATCGCATCGTCACGATTGGCATGCAGCAACGGACGAACCAGTTCATTGGGTACCTGATCGGGAGAATCCGCAGCACTCTGGG
>CENZ01101472.1_pt1 | contig 10219 bp, 9 predicted proteins | sample 361341 | NCBI WGS metagenome assembly CENZ01 (sample SAMEA2619782, study PRJEB7988) | marine metagenome | biome: marine biome (ENVO:00000447); feature: deep chlorophyll maximum layer (ENVO:xxxxxxxx); material: "saline water (ENVO:00002010), including plankton (ENVO:xxxxxxxx)" | depth 50 m
CAAACAACATCTAGTACGACACAAAGAACGGCAACGAGTCCAGTAGAACAATTTACAGAAAAACTAGATTATAGATTACGAGGTAGATCTTTTTCTTTAAGAGTTGATTCTACGTCACTAGGTACAAAATATAAACTAGGATCACCTAGAGTTGACATAAGACAGGATGGTAGACGATAATGTTAATAACCAGTATCCCACAGTATATTCAAGGTGTATCAAACGCTAAAGTTGATTTGACAACAACAAACCTTACAACCTTGTTTACTGTACCAAGTGGTGCTGACTTTAATGCAGCAATCGTAAACTCTATTCTTGTATCCGAGGATAGTGGTAATGCAGACACAATAACAGTGACACTAACTGATACAAGCAATGCCGTTTTTAGTCTATTTAAAGTAAAAGCTGTTGGAGCTAATACAACAATAGAATTATTGACAAGAGATTTAGTCTTACAGAGTGGTGAAATATTAAAAGTACAAGCAGCTACGGCAAATAGATTGCATGTTGTAGCAAGTATACAAGACGTATCGAAGACAAGAGTGACAACAAGTGCGTTAGCACAGATATAGTATTGAAGAAATAACGATTAATTGGTAGTATAAGCTATGGGCATATTTAAGAACATCACAAAAGTTTTGAAGAAAGCGGCACCATTGATTGGTAGTACCATTGGTTTCGCAATAGGTGGACCAGCAGGTGCCGCAATAGGATCTGGGATAGGATCGTTAGCTGGTGGTCGTGACTTAGATGATGCATTAAGAAATGCTGCACTAGCATATGGTATTGGAAGTTTAGGTCAGGCAGCAGGGTTTACAAAAGCACCATCAAGTGCAACAGGAATTTCTAAATTTTTACCCGGAAGAGTCACACAGGCAGCAGGAGAGACAGGATTGAGTGTAGCACCAAATTTTGGCATAGGTGCTGTTGATAAAGTTCCAATGACTAGTATGTTAAAAGAGTCAGCCAATCCTATTTTTAGTTTTATTGGTAAAAATCCCGGAACTGCTGCAACTATTGGCATAGGTGCATTAGGTCTTGGAGGACTAGGAGAAGAAGAAAAGAACACAGGTAATAAAATGCCTAATTATCCTGTGGGGAGAACTAGGTTAGGCACTGGACGAATTGGTAATAAACTGTATAATTTAGATGATCCAGACGAGCGAAGACAATATTTTGAAGATAACAGAAAAAGACAAGGTGCCGAGGATATCGAATCAAAAGAAGAAAGAGATCGTTTTATAGATGTAGTAAATCCCGGTATAGAAAATCTATTTGCGGCAGCAGGCGGAGAAGTTAAAGGTCCTGGTACAGGCACCAGTGATTCAGTTCCTGCTAGATTATCGGATGGAGAGTTTGTAGTAACAGCAAAAGCTGTCCGTGGTGCAGGTGGTGGAGACAGAAATATAGGTGCAGCAAGAATGTATGATATGATGTCAAATTTAGAAAGAGTAGCATAATGGCAACACAAACAGTAGACCAAACCCAAACCGTTAGATTAGCTCCTTTTCAAGAAGATTTTTTAGCCGATATATTTGAAAGTGCAAAAGCACTTACAGGTGATGGCTCACAAATGCCTTTTTCTGCTCAACAGTTAGCAGGATTATCAGAGGGACAAAGAGCCGCAATAGCAAATGCAATGGGTGGTATAGGATCTTTTCAGCCTTTTTTACAACAAGGAGCAAAAGCTGTTGGTCAAGGTATAGGAGCCGTAGGCACTGGACTTGGAACTATTGGTTCTGCGTTAGGGTCTTTACCAGAGGCACAACAAGCATACAGAGATCAGAGTGCTGCCGCAACTCAAGCAGCACAACAAGGTCAAGCTGGTCTTGGTCAAGCTCAAGCTATGACAGCAGGTGCTGACTATAATTTTAGTCCAACATCATATCAACAGTTTATGGATCCTTATATGGAATCCGTGATTCAAAAGCAGTATGAGGATATTGCTGAACAGGGAGATATAGCAAAAAATAAAGCAACAGCACAAGCTGTTGGAGCAGGAGCTTTTGGTGGATCAAGAGGAGCCTTGGAACAAGCAGCTATAAATCAAAATGTCCTAGATCAACAAGCTAGAACAGGAGCACAGTTAAGATCAGCTGGATTCCAACAGGCATCTAATTTAGCACAACAAGCTGCATCTAGACAGGCACAGCAACAATTAGCACAAGCTGGTCAGTTTGGACAACAAGCTGGTGCAGGTGGTCAGCTAGGATTAGCAGGAGCACAACAACTTGGACAAGCTGGTGGAGGACTTGGTAATCTTGCACAATTGACAGGTCAACTTGGTTCTACGACCGGGGCACTTGGTCGAACAGTCGGACAACTTGGAACTGCGACAGCGGGCCTTGGTCAATTGGGTCAACAAATGGGTGTGCAAGATGTCAATACACTGTTAGGCGTGGGTAGTTTACAACAACAACAGGCACAAAGAAAGTTTGATATTGATAGAGCTAACGCACTTGCTGAACAGGCGTTGCCTTATCAACAAATTGGATTTATGTCTGATATATTCAGAGGTGTACCTGCTCTACAACAAACATATTCTACAAGAACTCAACCCGGACCTAGCACTCAATCTCAGTTATTAGGTCTTGGCATAGCTGGACTAGGAGCATATGGTATGGCTAATAGAGGCACTGGTAACTTTTTAGGAATGGGATAATGAATAATCCGTTAAATAGAAGAATGTTTCGTCAAGGTGGGATGTCTAAACAGCCTATAGGTATACTTGCGTCATCGCCAGAGTTAATGACAACAGCACAAAAAGCCATGATGAATAATCAACCAATAAAAGCACAGAATGCAGTATCTGTTAATTTAAACAGACCATTAACTGCTTCAGATTATGTTAATATAGGTGGGCAAATTAATAATCCTAATAGTCCTTTAAATATTAAAAGTAGAGAAATGCAAAAAATGACACCAACTCTACCTAACGTATCCAAGATAACAGACTATATTAGTAACGTGTTTTCTTCTAAACCTGATGTAAAATCAGAAGCAGAAATAAAAACCGAAAAAATTTTAAAAGAAAAGAATGCACCAGATCCAATGAAAGCAAAAACTCTTGGTGAGTATATAAATAAATCAATAGCAAAACAAAAAATAATAGATAAAGAAAATAAAAAATTAAATCCTAATTATTATTCTCCATTATTAGACGATAAAGAGGTGGATACTAAAGAAGTGGATACTAAAGAAGTAGATACCAAAGAAGTAGATACTAAGAAAAAAGACGTATTACCAGATCCTAAATTAAGTCCTATTACAAAAGATGCTACTGAAAAAGATTCTGGTGTATCTTTATCGGCTATGATCGAAGATATAGGTAATATTGATAAAGTGGTTGATGAAGAGAATAAAAAACTTAATAATATTACCAATGAAAATATTTTAAATAAGATAAATAAAGTTACATCTGACGATAAAAAAACAGATTCAGATAAAGCTCAAGATTTAGATAAATTATTTGGTATTGATAGATTAAAGAACAAGATAAAAGCTAGAGAAGCTATTCTTGACGAGATCATGGGATCAACAGGTTCTGATGTAAGAACTGATCCAGCTTATGTGACAATGATGACAGGTCTTCTAATAGCCTCTGGACAAGATCCAAATGCTTTGACAAATATCGCACAAGGTGCTGCCAAAGGACTTTTGATGTACGGGGAAGCAGCAGGAGAAGATTTAAAAGAAAGAAAGAAAATTAAGTTAGTTGCTGCAAAACTAGGTTTCCAAGCACAAGCTACAGAAGACGCTAGACTAGCCGCTTCAAAAGCTGCTACTCTTAAATATTATAGAGACATAAATTTAGAAATGGTCAAACAAGGATTAAACAAAACAAAGCGTATTGATAATATGGCTAAAGCTATATTAAGTTCTCAAAAGCCAGAAATGTTTGCTGGTTTTGCAGAGGCAGTTGAACAAAACAACATGGCTGCATGGGCAACTTCTACTGCGACAGACATGGTTGATAAAATAGATGCGACTATTGGATCTAAGAAAACAGATCAAAATATAAATACTGAAAATTCTTTTGAAGTTAAATTAAGTAATAACGAAGTTCGTAATGTTCCTTTAGCAAAGGGATTTATTATAAGAAATGGCTTTGTTATAAAAGAGTCTGATAAAAACAGTAAAAAAGCACAGGGAATTCCTTTAGAATTACTTATTAAAGATTATCAAAGCACAAATAAGTTAGCTGATTTAGAATCTCTATTTGGATAAAAAAATGGCTGTTGATCTTAAACCAACTATTATTGATTTTGATCAAGAAACTGAGACTACGTCTAGTGATTTAGTTCCTAAAGAAATTGATTTTGGAATACAGGAAAAAGAAGAAGACGAAGGCACTGGAATAATTTTAAGTGCTGCAAGAGGTGTTACAGAAGCTTTTGCATCTATTCCTAAATTGTTTGCACTAGGTGTTGATGCCTCTCTTGATACTAATTATTTTAAAGAAGCCACAGACATAACTGAGAATATTAAAAACTTTATTGCAGACGAGCCAACTAGCACTGGTGGTAAAATATCTGAGGGTCTAAGTAGTTTTTTAACAGTTGGTGGACCTCTGATCTGGGGTGTTTCAAAAGCACATAGGGTAGCTAACTTTGGTAGAAATGCAGTAACTCCTCCTACGAGTAAGTATATGAAAGCTATGGTAGCATTAGGTGATTCTAAAGCTGGTAAAGTTTTATTTAAAGGAAATACAAATTTTTCAAGAAGAGCTAAACTCGCTGGAACAACCACTTTGTCAGGAGCTTTTACTGAATTTTTAGTCAAACAAGATGGAACAGCTACTTTATCTGATACTTTTGGTGTTTTACCAGATGCATTAGAAACGGAAGATACATCAAATCTAAATGGAAGAGATAAAGCATTTGCTGTTTTTAGAAATAAGTTCAGATCAGGAACAGAAGCGGCAGCCATAGGAACTGTATTCGAGGCAGCTTTTCCTGTTGTTGGAGCCGCAGTTAAAACAACCGCAAAGATCCCTGGTGTTAGTCCAATAGCCAAGGGCATATCAATAGGATTCAACAAGCTTGGTGATACTATTGGTAATAAATTATTAATGGGTTTACCTGGTAAATTCTTTGCAGCTAGAAGAGGTATTAAACAAGAAATATTTGAACAATTATCAGATGCAACAGCTATGACTAGTTCACAAGCATCTAAGATGTCCGACTTACTAGCTAAGTTTGATGAAGAAGCTATAAAAGTTGTTAATGGTCAAAGACTTTTTGGTAGAGGTAGAGCAGGAATACAACAAGCTAATAATAAATTATTAGAGTTTTTAGAGGGTAATTCAAACGCCTTAGATGATTATGGTCCAAAAGTAGTATCCTCCGCAACTAGAATGAGAAATCAAATCGATGAACTTGGTGATGATTTGTTTACCGAATTAGAACAAACCATGATAACTGGAGGTGCAGACAGACAATTCATAACTAATATCATGGACGAAATTGCTAAGAACAGAAACGCTTATTTAAGAAGATTGTACGATGGAGCATTTACAAAAGAAACACCTGATTTAGCCACAATAAAAGCTAAGAAAGCTAATGATTACAATAGAACAGTTGCCGAATGGGCATCAAGAATGAGAAGAACGGACACAACATCTACCGATGATGAACTATTAACTGCAGCAAAAGAGGTTGTTGATAATGAGATTGTCAACAGTAAAATAAACGCTGACATAGCACCTCAACAAACACTTAAAAATTTTATAGATTCTTTAGTTCGTGGAAAAGAAGCTGTTGGTGCAGTTCCTTTATTTGATGTTTCTGAAGGAATTTTTAAGGAAAGAGCCAAAGGACTTTATGATATTCCATCATTTAGAAATTTATTAAACGAAATAAAAGATCCAAAAATTCTTGCATTAAGAACAATCAACGATCTTTCTGAAACATTGACTTCTGCTAAATTATATAAGTCTTTATCTGATGATTTTAAAGTGCCATTGAATCAAGCTGTACAAATGACTGAGAATGGTCTTGCTGTGATAGGTAGACCATCATTTATAAATGTTCCTGACAATGCTTCTCAAGATGTTTTAAAATTTTTAAACACACAAAAATATACCAAACTAGGAGATAAAAGACCTCAAGCATCTGCTACTTTAGACGACATCAGATCAGAAATAAATGACATTAGAACTAGAAGACTTTCGGCTGGAAGACCAACGAATAGACAAGAAGCTTTAGAACGAAGATCCAATTTAGCAGAGTTAAGAAGACTTCAGAAAATAGAAAAAGAAGAGATGGCTAAATTAACTGCGTTTGGTGGTCGATATGGAGAACTGTCAGGAACATACGCAGCCAATGAAGTTTACAATTCCTTAAATGTTTTATCTAAAACAGGCATGATTCAGAACAAACTTCTTGCTACTGCATTACAAGCAAAAGGTTTATCTCAGATGTCTAAAACTGTTTTAAGTCCTCTTGCTCAAGTTCGTAATTTTTACTCTGGTATTTTTATGTTAGCTGGTTCTGGAAATCTAATGAGAGACATGAATTTAAGTGAATCTTTACGTTTATCTTTTGGTAAATATGCTGATTTACCCGAAGGAGAACTGACTAAATATGTTGAATTTTTAAGAGCTAATCAAGTTATGGATACTAGTTTAGCCGTTAATGAAATAAAAGATTTGATAAAAAACGCTTCTAGATTTCCAGATGGTAAAACATCAGCTTACGATATAGTTCAAAAATTACCTCTTGTTCCAACATTAACAAAACTTTATCAAGGGACAGATAATTTTTGGAAGTTGGCTGCGTTCAATGGAGAAAAGTCTAAGTTTAGTAGTGCTTTAAACAAAGGTGTACAAGGAACAACGCTTGATAGAAAAGATATAATAGAAGATTTAGTTGAGTCAAATAAATTGATAGATGGTGTTGAATCAAATTTAGGACCAATAGCTAAAAGAAGTTCGTCCCCGGTTCTTGAATCTTCTACTTACACTCCAGACACATTAGATCTTTTAGCTGCCGACATAGTTAAAGATGTCATGCCTATATACAATAGAGTTGGACAATTTGTAGAATTTACAAAAAGAACACCCATAATTGGTTCCTTTGTTTCTTTTGGCTCTGAAATGGTCAGAAATGGTGGAAATACTCTTGGTAGATCTTTAAGAGAAATGGGATATAAAGTAGGCGATAATTTAAAATCTAAGATAGCCAACAATATTAGACAATCAAATCCTAATATATCTGAAAGAGCTTTAAGCAGAGCAGTCAATAAACAGGTAAATAAAATACAAACAGAAATAAGAGCTATTGGAGCTAACAGGGTGGCAAGTTATTATGCAGCAACACTAGGGGTGCCTCAAGCTATGATAGCAACTGCGTCTTCTTTAACTGGTGTTACCGATAAACAGATAAAAGATACAAGCTGGTCAAGACCTCCGTTTATGGAAGGTCACAATATAATGCCTATCAGTGGTTTTTACGAAGAAAAAGGTAAGAAAAAATTTGATTACATAGATTTAACTTATATGTTGCCACACGATATGTTAGTTGTTCCTTTTAGACTTGCTCTTCAAAAATATAACGAAAAAGGTAGTGTAAGTCCAAATGAAGCGATAGATATATTTAGTGCTGCATGGCAAGGTTTTACCAACTTTATGGATCCATTTCTTGGAGAATCATTGATAGCTGAAAGACTTCTTGATGTAACATACAGAGGTGGTGCAACTCAAACAGGAGCAAAAATATACTTTAAAGATGAAGCTTTTGGCGAGCAACTTAGTAAATCAATGCTTCACATTGTAAATGGTTTGAATCCAACTATCGTAGAAAATTTAATTACATTAGATAAAGGTCAAATAAGAAAAGGTAAGTTTACTAAAGCCATTACAGGAGAAGCCACAAAGATAGGTGATGAAATAAAAGTAGAAGATGTTGCTCTTACACAATTATCAGGTCTTAAAAAAATGACAACAGATTTTCAAACGGCATTAAGATTTAAAGGGTTAGAATTTAAGTCATCAACTAAAGGTCCAAAAAGTGCTTTTGGACAAATAATGAGTCAAAATGATACAACTGAAGAAGATATTTTATCTCAGTATGATATTACTAACAATCAATTGTATCAACAACAGCAACGATTATATTCAATTGTAGAAAAGGCTAGATCTATAGGTATTAAGGACTCAATAATTAGAAGATCATTGAGAGGAGAAGATAAAAGTGGTCTTAATAACGTAGAAATAACTAATTTAATGAATGGTAAATTTACTCCTTTTAAAATAACTCCAAATATGGTTAGAAAAATATTAAGAGAAACAGTTGTTCGAGGAGAAAAAAGAACAGTAGAAAGATTACCTGTAGCAAAATTACTAAGAAATTATCAAAGTAAATTAAACCTTTCTTTAAAACAAACTGATTTAGAATCAGCAGCACCAAAAACTGATAACATAATCTTAAAACCCTCTGTAATAGATTTTGAAGATCAGACAAGAACTTCTGAACCTAGAGTTGAAACTCCAAGTTTAGTTCCGTCTGAAATAGATTTTTCTAATATTACTTCTAAACCCTCTACCAAAACAAGAACGGATCCTGCTTTCTTAGGAAGCAATCCAGTTGATATTCTTAAAAACTTAACTATAGGAAATAGAACACAATGAAGCTATCAGACAACTTTTCATTAATAGAGTTTACTAAATCACAAACAGCCGAAAGAAAAGGCATAGAGAATAATCCTAATGAAATACATACTATAGCAATGGTAGAGTTGTGTCATAATATATTAGAACCAATTAGATCTGCCTTTGGAAAACCAGTTATGATTAATTCTGGTTATCGAAGTGTTGCTTTATGCGAAGCGATTGGATCAAAATCAACCTCGCAACATTGTGATGGAGAAGCAGCAGACATAGAAATATATGGTGTAAGTAACTACGATCTTGCTAAATACATTGAAAATAATTTAAACTTTGATCAGCTTATTTTAGAATGCTGGGATGGTATCGAGCCTAACTCTGGCTGGGTTCATGTTTCTTATGTCAACGATGTTGCAAATAGAAAAGATGTGCTAACATATACAAGACAAAAGGGTTATACAAAAGGAATAGTATGATGAAAGAAGGTCCATTCAAAAGAGCAGTAGAAAAAGAGGACGATGACACAGTCATTATGCAACAATTTATTGTTTTAAAAATAAAAAATGGAACTCTAGTAAAAGAAACACACATGAGAAGTCACACTTTTTATGGAGATTATCACGATAGCTACATGTCTGAGTCTCTGATAGACATGAAAGAAGTACCGAAAGAAACAATGCACTAATGGCTTACAAGAGAAATTATAAACGTGAATATGCTTCAGAGCCTAAGTCTCGTAGGAAGGAACGAGCTAACAGAAACTTGGCTCGTAGACAAATGATGCGTAAAGGAAAAGTTAAGAAAGGTGATGGTAAAGATGTACATCACGTTGGTGGTAATGCTCTTAACAAAAAAAGTAAATTAAAAGTTGTGTCTGCTTCTAAGAATAGATCATACGCTAGAACTAAAACTGGTAAAAAAAAGAATCCTAAATCATAATGTCCACATTAATTTGCAACTTGCCATCAATAGACGTTTGGGTTAGAAGAGAATATCTAAGAGATCTTCAAGATGGTCATGGAGAATTTGTAAAAGGTGTTTGGGTTACCGCAAAATCTATACCTGGTAGAGCATTTTATTTCGAAACTTTTCTTCCTGATTATGGTGCTTTGTATGACAAGCTACCTATTTCTGCATTCGTTTCTAGACCAGATACCCCGACTCCAGATTTGGATCTTTACAATCTTCAGTTTTGGAATTGCATGGACTATGGCGTTGTGTCTATTTCTAAACAGTTTATAGGATCTATGGACTATGAAGTATTAACTAGAGATCAAGGAACTGTAGCTGGATCATATATTTGTACTCTTGATAATTATCACCAGGATCCAAATGTAATTGATTATTCAACAAGTGAAACACCAGCCGAACATAAATCGTTTAATTTACTTGAACTAAATAATGGACAGTTTTGTTTATATCCAAATAATAGAATGAGAGTCTACGATAATTCTTTAACACCACAAGAGCCATTGCAGCCAGACTTCAAAGTGAGTACAGTAGAATATCAAGTTGAGAATGGTAAGATGACCAGACTTGGTGATACGGATGAATACTTTTGGAAAACCAAAGATGAATGATAGAGTTTGCTTTAGTCTATATGATAGGCACAAT
>CENZ01202490.1_pt1 | contig 10219 bp, 8 predicted proteins | sample 361341 | NCBI WGS metagenome assembly CENZ01 (sample SAMEA2619782, study PRJEB7988) | marine metagenome | biome: marine biome (ENVO:00000447); feature: deep chlorophyll maximum layer (ENVO:xxxxxxxx); material: "saline water (ENVO:00002010), including plankton (ENVO:xxxxxxxx)" | depth 50 m
GATTCGCGTTTCCCTCAGGTTACACTTGAAGAGTTGCCAAAATTAAGCATTGGAATAAATCTCCTGTCTGCAATGACAACAATAAAGCCACAAGATGTGGTGGTTGGCAAACACGGACTTCAAATCAAAAAAGGTTTATCTGGCGGACTATTTTTGCCAGAAGTTGCAAAATCCCAAGCTTGGGACAGGATCACATTTCTGGAACAACTTTGCATTAAAGCGGGTTTACCTCAGGAAAGTTGGCAAGATCAAAATGCAGAACTATTTTGCTTTGAATCTGAATCATGGGTTGAAAATTGATAGCCCCATTAAATTATCTTTACCGCCAACTACGTCCTTTTTTATTCTCAAGAGACGCAGAGAAAATGCACGATCGTATGCTCTCGAGTGTGGAAATTTTCTCAAAACTTCCTGGTTTCCACTCACTTTTACGTAGTCAATTTTTTTATGATAACCCGCTATTGCGCACACAACTCTTTGTTAAAAATATTACAAATCCTATAGGACTAGCGGCTGGATTTGATAAAGACGGCCGAATCCATCCCTCACTATTCGCACTCGGTTTTGGATTTGTAGAAATAGGAACAGTAACTCCACGTCCGCAAGAAGGAAATCCTCGGCCTAGACTTTTCCGCCTGAAAGAGGATCAGGCGGTTATTAACCGCATGGGCTTCAATAATCAGGGAGCATGTAAAATGGCCGAAAGACTGAATACGAACAGATTAAAAATAAAGCCAGCAGATACACATATTTTTGAATGTTCTAAAGATTATCATGCAAATATTGCATCTGGAATGTTAGGAATAAATATTGGCAAGAATCATGATACAGCAATAGATAAAGCCTCTGAAGATTATGTTTCCGCGCTCAGTACACTCTATCCATTTGCTGAATATTTCACACTGAATATCAGTTCGCCAAACACAGAAAATTTGCGGAAACTACAGAAAAAAGAAGCCCTGAGAATTTTACTGGATTCTGTCTGTGCAAAGCGTGACAAACTCGACAAGAATTTTTCACGCAAAACCCCATTGCTTGTCAAACTTGCTCCTGACACGGATGAAGAATCATTGGAAAATACTAGCCGTGTTATTCAGGAATTTTCAATTCAAGGTCTAATTGCCTCCAATACTACTGTTGAACGCACAAAATTAAAAAGTAAGTTTCAAACAGAAACAGGAGGTTTGAGCGGTAAACCCCTTCAGAAGAAGAGCACCGCGATGATAAGGAATTTATTTGCGGAACTAGGTAAAGGAATACCAATCATTGGCGTTGGAGGGATTTTTAACGGAGCTGATGCTTACGAAAAAATTAAAGCTGGAGCGGCAGCTGTGCAAATTTATACCGCCTTGATTTACGAAGGTCCGGGTATTGTCCTAAAAGTTAAAGCGGAACTGGCAAATTTATTGAAAAAGGACGGATACAAGAGTGTTTCTGAAGCGATAGGGACGGATCACTGAATTTTTAATTGTTTTTTTTGACGGATTACAGACAGCATGTCTGCTTTTGAGGTTATCTTTACTCTGGGACGCCCCTTTTTTTGACCGGCTTCAGTTTCATGAGCATCAAGCAGTTTCCAGTCCGAAAATGAAACATACTCAACTTTACGGTTTTCGAGTAGTGAAACAATATCCAGATTTGTACAATTTTTCCCAGCTTCCATTTTTCCTTTTAAGAAAGTCCCCAGCATACGATGCACGGTTTCCACTGCATCCTGTTTATTAGTACCAATCACACCACTTGGACCACGCTTTATCCAACCTGCGACATACTCTCTTTCCCGAAGGATATTGCCGTCTTCTGGATCTTTGACCTGACCGCATTCATTAGGAATTGTACCTGTTTTTTGATCAAATGGCAGATCTGAAAGAGGCTTACCATAATAACCGATTGAACGGAAAACAAGCCCTGCTGCTGCTTCATTAATTTCTGCAGACGCCTGTGGGACCAAACTACCATCTTCCATTTTCACCAGTTGATTTCGTACCATGCTGATTTTTTCAACTTTTTGATTTCCAGAAATTTCGACAGGCGAAGTAAGAAAGATAATATGAACCCGTCTCTTTTTACCGGAAACCTCTTTTTCAGAAATTTTCTTTAGAATTTCAATATTTTTCTTAGTATCATTATTGGCATTATTTTCCAGAATATTCTGACTTTCAGCATCCAGTTCAAGCTCATTTTTCTCGACAATCACATCTGCCTCAGCAAGTTCCAAAAACTCTCTTAACTCTGCGGGTGAAAACGCTGCCTGTAATGGTCCTCGGCGCCCTAAGAGCCAGATATCTTCAAGCTGACTGGTTCGTAGTGCTTCAAGCGCATAATCAGCAATATCAGTTTTTTCCAGTTCTTGCGGAGTTTTTGCCAGAACCCGCGCCACGTCAAGAGCTACATTTCCAATTCCAATCACAAATGCATTACGCGCGGACAAATCAAATTTATAATCACAAAAATCCGGATGCCCATTATACCACGCAACAAACTCCGTCGCAGAGTGGCTACCGGACAAATTCTCTCCTCCAATTCCAAGTTTACGGTCAGTGGGGCTACCGACTGAATAAATGACTGCGTCATAGATTTCCATTAAATCAGCCCGATAAATATCTCTTCCAAACTCTACATTTCCAAAAAACCTGTAATTCTCATTTTCCGCAATACGCGTATATATTTTTTGCACAGATTTAATTTTCTGATGATCAGGCGCAACTCCTCCGCGTACTAATCCAAAAGGAGTAGGTAGGCGTTCAAACATGTCAACTTTTATTTCCCAAGACTTCTGCCGTAAAAGCTCGCCCGCTGCATAAAAACCAGCTGGTCCAGAACCGATAACAGCTATTTTCCAGTATTGATTCATGAGTTTTTATTATTTAATTGTAAAGTGAGAGAGCTTTAAATATTAATTTCATAACTTATAATTTGGAGGCATGAACTTTATTTATGATTTCCTCCGCACCATTTTTCTGCAACCAATATGCAACCTTCCGACCGAGCTGAACCGAGTCTCGGCGATAGGCACATGCCTCGTAGCGTAAAACTGACTTACCTTCCGGATCCGCAATTAAGGCGCGCAAAAACAATTTATCTCCATTTAAGATACAATATCCGGCTAGTGGAATTTGACAATTACCTTCCAACTCAGTCAGCAGGGTACGCTCCGCAATTAGACAATCCCAAGTATCTTGATCATTGAGATGCTGAATGAGACTCAGCGTCTGCTGATCATCAATTCTTGTTTCTATTCCAATAGCACCCTGACCAATTGCCGGAAGCATCCATTCCATTGGGAGCACTTCGGTGATACGCTCTTCAAGTTCAATGCGTTTTAGTCCAGAAACAGCCAAAATTGTAGCATCAACTTCTCCTTCATCAAGTTTCCGGAGTCGAGTGGTTACATTACCTCGCAAACTACAAACAAGCAAATCCGGCCGGTGATGCTTTAACTGTGAAGCACGGCGAAATGAACTTGTTCCCACCACTGTGCCCAGCGGAACATCGTCAATGCATCCATATTTTGGACAGATCCACGCATCTCCGGGATCTTCTCTTTTTGCAATTACTGAAATTCCCAGACCTTCCGGTAAAGTTCCTGTGACGTCTTTCATACTGTGCACTGCCATATCAGCTCGCTTGTCAAGAAGAGCTGATTCCAATTCCTTGACAAATAGTCCCTTACCGCCTACTTCAGAAAGCGGACGATCCTGAATGCGGTCACCTGTAGTCTTTAGTATTAATAATTCTACAGATACTTCAGGATACTTTTTAAGGATTTTTTCCTGCACCCATCGCGCTTGCCATAAAGCTAAAGGACTTCCGCGGGTTGCAATCTTAAAAGTAAGTCCCCTTGAACCGCTTGTCAAAAAAGCGTTGGGCATGAGTTATGATTTGATTACTTTTAGTCTGGATTGTTTGTTTCCTGTTTGTTCCAGATTAAGAGGGGTTGGATTTAGGTCAAAGATTTTTATTAGCGTATCCAAATAAAGATGTGCATCTTCCGAATGAGAGATTTTCTTGAGATTATGCGATGGATCGTGCAGTAATTTGTGTACTAGCCTGTGTACCATTAATTCTACTTCTTTACGCTCTGACATATGCATGTTTTTCATACGTCCGAAACTTTTCTCCATTTCATCTTTGGCAATTGAATGAAAGGCTTTACGCAAGCTTTTGATAGTCGGAACAACGGACAAAGATTTAAACCATAGTTCCAGTTCCGCTAATTCATCCTCGATAATTTCTTCTGCTATTACAGACTGCTTCTTGCGTTCCTCCTGGTTTTCTGAAACAAGAGATTGCAGATCATCAATATCGTAACAAAATGCGCCGTCTAGCCTATTTATTTCAGGGTCAATATCCCTGGGTACAGCAATGTCTATAAAAAACATTGGGTTAGTTTTACGCATTCTCAAACAGTGCTTAACCAGTTCAAGCTTGATGATATAATCACGTGCACCGGTTGAACTTATGACAATATCCGCCTCATGAAGATGACGTCCAAGATGATCAAATTGTACAGCCATCCCTTTAAATTTCTCAGCAAGTTCTGCTGCACTTGCAAAGGTCCTGTTGGTAACAAACAGTTGTGAAATACCATTCCGCATCAGGTGTTTGATCGCTAATTCAGCCATTTCCCCGGAACCGATTACCATCACACTTTGTTTTGAAAGATCCTCAAAAATATGTTTTGCGAGCTCCACGGCAGCATAGCTTATAGAAACAGCATTACTGGCAATTGTTGTTTCAGTTCGGACACGCTTGGCAGTTGAAAAAGCACGTGTAAATATTGGATGAAGAAGTTTTCCGGTCAATTCAGCATTACTGAAAGATTGAAAAGAATCTTTGAGCTGACCAAGAATCTGGGGCTCTCCAAGCACCATCGATTCTAAACTCGAAGCAACCCTGAAGAGGTGTCTCACTCCGTCCAAATTATGAATGGTATAAACACTTTCCTTCAGTTCGTCAAGTTTCCAATACGTTTCCAACATCTCTATGATTTGTCTCAACTGATGTTCTGCGTTTACAAGATAAAACTCTGTACGATTGCATGTGCTAAGAATTGCAACACCATCTAAATTGAAACGCCGACTGATCTGCTGTCCAAGTTCTAACTGTTGTTTTGGAGTCAGTGCCAGTTTATCCCTTACTTCAACAGGAGTTTTTCTGAAATTCCAACCGATTACATTGAAACGCATAAGCAATAAAGATTTTTGGTAGTCTAGTTTTTTGCTAATTTTCTCTACAATAAATTTATAAAATTAATTCGCACACAAAGGGAAATTGCTTTTTTCCGTTCATACGCGCATCATATACATTTGAACAAAAAAACTCAAGACAGGAATATTTTTCATGGTTGCTTTCTTCTCCAAATGGTTTACCGCAAATCATTTAACCACATTGCGTGTGGCATTGGTGCCTATTATTTATACAGGCATCGTAATTGGTAGGGACGAGCACTGGATTTTGTTCAGCACATGGCTCGTTTTTTTATTCGCCTGCCTGACAGATTACTGGGACGGTGTACTGGCTCGCCATCAAGGAAAAACAACTAAGCTAGGCAAATTACTTGACCCTGTTGCTGACAAAATTTTGATTGGATCAATACTTGTTTTACTGGTGGGAATTGATAGAGCTCCCGCTCTGTTAACTGTAATTCTTATCTCCCGTGAATTTATAGTTAACGGCTTACGTTCCATCGCAGCGGTAGAAGGAATTGTTATTTCAGCCAGTTCCGGAGGGAAACTAAAAACCATCTCACAAATGTTTGCAGTGGGCTTCCTAATCATTCACTACCCAACCATTGGAATCCCAACCCATGAGGTTGGAATTGTCATTCTATGGGCTTCAACTGTTATTTCTCTCTGGAGCGGATATAAATATGTTGTGGCATATTTTTTAGCAATAAATGAACAATGACCAAAATTCCCACATTGAATTTCGACTAGTTTTTCTCTCGTCTGGACAAAAATTTCACAACTGCTATGATAAATATGAAGTCTAGATAAACAAATTACAATACAAACTTATGACAACTATTCTCTGCGTACGCAAGGACAACCAAATTGTAATGGCGGGCGACGGACAAGTCTCCATGCAGAACACCATTATGAAACCTTCGGCACGTAAGCTGCGCAACACTTTTGACGGAAAGGTTATTGCTGGTTTTGCTGGTTCAACCGCAGATGCCTTCACTCTCTTTGAAAAATTTGATGAAAAACTCGAGCAGTACAACGGGAAGCTCCTTCGCTCAGCTGTTGAACTTGCCAAAGAATGGAGGACAGACAAAATGCTCCGTAATCTGGAAGCATTACTCGCGGTTTCAAGTGCAGAGGCCTCACTTGTTATTTCAGGAAACGGGGATGTAATTGAACCTGATGATGGACTGATAGGAATAGGGTCAGGAGGAATGTATGCCCTTGCAGCTGCACGTGCTCTAATGGAAACGAAAATCAGCCCACGTAAAATTGCAGAAAAATCCATGAAAATTGCCGCTGATATTTGTATCTATACCAATGACAAAATTACCTACGAAGAATTGGAATACTAAACAAATGAAATCTGCAACAGAACTAAATATGACGCCGCAGGAAACGGTAGTAGCATTGGACCGTTACATAATAGGTCAGACTGACGCAAAAAAAGCTGTAGCGGTAGCTCTACGCAATCGCTGGAGACGTCTACAACTTGATGAAGATTTAAAAGATGAAATTTTACCAAAAAACATCATAATGATCGGAGCAACAGGTATCGGCAAAACTGAAATTGCTCGTCGAATTTCCAGATTAGTCAATGCTCCTTTTGTAAAAGTTGAGGCTTCCAAATTTACTGAAGTTGGCTATGTGGGACGTGATGTTGAATCAATGATTCGCGATTTGGCAGATTATTCAGTCAATATGGTACGTCATGAGCAAATGGAGCGCAAACAGGAAGCCGCAAAAGAAATGGTAGAGGAGCGTCTACTGGATCTACTCCTCCCTCCGGCAGAGAAAAAGGATGAAGAATCTTCAGTTAATAAAACGGAAAACCCGACTCGAGACAAATTCCGGAAAAAACTTAGCTCCGGAGTTTTAGATGATCGCATGGTTGAGCTGGATGTATCCGAACGCCCTTCCGGTGCTGTGATGGAATTTATGCCGGTTTCAATGAACGACAATATGGACATGAATATTCGAGACATGCTCTCAAATATGATGCCCAAACAGTCAAAACGGAGACGTGTCAGTATTGATGAAGCGAGAAAAATTTTGCAGCAAGAAGAGGTCAGCAAACTTATTGACATGGAAGAAGTATCACGTGAAGCAGTAACACGTGTTGAACAAAGCGGTATAGTTTTCTTGGATGAAGTTGATAAAGTAGCTTCGCGCCGAAGCCATTCTCAGGGACCAGACGTTTCCAGAGAAGGCGTACAGAGAGATTTGTTACCGATTGTGGAAGGTTCAACCGTCAACACCAAATATGGACCAGTTCAAACAGACCATATCCTTTTTATTGCCGCAGGAGCATTTCATCTTACAAAACCGTCTGACATGATTCCGGAACTGCAGGGAAGATTTCCAATACGTGTTGAATTACAGTCACTCAGTCGGGAAGATTTTGTGCGAATTCTGACTGAACCAAAAAATGCACTGATAGTTCAATATACAGAGTTGATGAGAACAGAAGGTGTTGAGTTGGAATTTACCAAAGACGCAATTGACACCATTGCGGAAATTGCCTGTCAAATTAATGAAGAATCCGAAAATATCGGTGCACGCAGACTTCACACAGTTATGGAGCAACTGCTTGAAGAAGTTAGCTTTACTGCGCCGGAATTGAAAGGTCAAAAGATATCTGTAACTCCGGAATATATTAAAAGCCGAATTTCTAACTTATTGAAAAATCAGGATTTAAGTCGTTATATTTTATAAATATACAAAAATAGTAGAATTTAGTTTGGCAAATTTCATAATGAGTATGAGAGCACGGCAAGTATAAACAGTTATACAAAAGTCATTCTTAACAGAGGAAATTTTGGACTATCCAACGTTGTTGTTGCAATTAGAAAATCAATTGCAATCTCTTCATAAAAAAGGGCTAAATTACATTAATATCGAAGCTATGCCCAAAGTAAAGCTGAAGCTGTTGCTGGATGGGTTAGAAGAAATGATGTGTACAAAAACTGAAATAACTGTAAAGCACGAAGGCGCTAACTACAAACTGTCTGCACAAAATCAACCTGTGCTAAAAATTAATGATGAAAAAATTGATACTGGGGTATATCCACCTTCAACAGGTATTTCAGCTTTCAAGGAAAGTAATTCAGCAGCAATAAAACAAACCGTAACAGAGGTATTTGCTCAATTTCCACCTCAGCAAAAAACCACTGATAATTTTTCAAGCTTGATAAAATTAGCTGCAAAGTATAAATCTTGTCAAAAGTGTGAACTTGGGAAAACCAGGACAAATCTGGTTTTTGGCCAAGGCATTCAGCAAGCAGCAGTGATGTTTATAGGAGAAGGTCCTGGAGCAGAAGAAGACGCTCAGGGAGAGCCTTTTGTAGGGCGGGCGGGAAGGTTGTTGACCAAGATGATAAACACATTAGGAATTGAAAGGCAGGATGTATACATTACCAACATTGTAAAATGCAGACCTCCTAAAAACAGGAACCCTACGCCAGCAGAAATTTCATGCTGCATGCCTGCCCTGAGACAACAAATTGAATTAATAAATCCGAAATTGATAGTCACGCTGGGTAATGTGCCCTCAAAGACTTTGATTCCGGAACTGCCTGGAATTACCAAGGCGCACGGGAGAATTATGCGATACGAAAATTGGACAACGCTGCCGACATTTCACCCTTCATACCTTTTAAGAAATCGTTCCGCTATGCCTCAGGCCTGGGATGACTTTAAAAAAATCCCGGAATTGGCTTTTCAACAGTGAAGGTCCCTCAGCAAATTCAATATTTTTAATACACAGCATAAGAATATATAGATTATGATTGACTTACAGCCTGTCAAGGGGACCCGTGATTTCTTCCCTGACGAAATGCGGATGCGCAACTGGTTATTTCAAGTTTGGCGCAGTGTTTCGGAACAAGCCGGATTTGAAGAATATGATACATGTGTATTGGAACATGAGGAGCTTTATATTCGGAAAGCAGGTGATGAAATAAGTAAACAGCTATACAGCTTCGAAGACAAGGGAGGTAGGCGCTTAAGTCTGCGCCCGGAAATGACACCATCACTGGCAAGGCTGGTTCTTCAAAGAACAAAATCATTATTATTCCCAATCAAATGGTTTTCGATGCCACAATGTTTTCGTTATGAACGTATGACCAAAGGTCGTCGGCGTGAACATTTTCAGTGGAATGCAGACATCATCGGTCAACCGGATATGGTGGCAGAAGCAGAAATTCTGATGCTACTCATATCGGCATGTGAATCAATGGGACTTTCTGCAAAAGATATTCGTGTTTTTATCAATGACCGTCGCATCTTAAACGCTATACTTAGTCAATTGAATGTAACGGAGAAACTCCATAGCGCAATTCTCGTTATCATGGATAAGCGCGACAAAGTATCTCCTGAGACACTAGGCACAATGCTGAAAGATGTTGGAATGACATCTTCGCAGGTACAGCATTTAAATGAATATTTAACAAAAACGAACCTGCAGAAATTGAAAGAAGAGTTGCAGCATACAGAGGGTATAGATGAATTACAACACTTGCTACAGTTAATGGATACTGCAGGATACAGCGATTATCTGCAATTTGATATTTCCATCGTCAGAGGATTATCTTATTACACAGGTGCTGTTTTTGAGATCAACAGTCCCGAAAAACAGCACCGCGCAATTTGCGGTGGTGGGCGATATGATTCTCTTCTTTCAACATACGGCGGAAAATCCGTGCCTGCGGTTGGTTTCGGATTTGGTGATGTGGTTGTTTTAGATGTACTTAGAGAGTTGGAACGCTTTCCGGAGTTGACGCGTAAACTGGATTACACTATAATTCCTTTTGACAATGAACAGGTCGGAATCGCATTAAAAATTGCGAATGAATTACGTTCAAAAGGTGCAATTGTGGATTGTAATTTTAGCATGAAAAAAATGAAGAAATCGCTCCATGAGGCAAATGAATCCGGTGCAAAATTTGCGATACTGCTTTTTCCGGAAGAATTGAAACAGGAGAAGGTGGTTATTAGAGACATGCAACTTCGTGAACAGAATCCAATAAATATCA
>CENZ01201133.1_pt1 | contig 10207 bp, 6 predicted proteins | sample 361341 | NCBI WGS metagenome assembly CENZ01 (sample SAMEA2619782, study PRJEB7988) | marine metagenome | biome: marine biome (ENVO:00000447); feature: deep chlorophyll maximum layer (ENVO:xxxxxxxx); material: "saline water (ENVO:00002010), including plankton (ENVO:xxxxxxxx)" | depth 50 m
CAATGTGTTTACCCGGATGCGCTTGTGTAATGCGAAGGGCCAGCTTGATCTCAAACACAAATCCAACCTCGCCAGCGCGCCCGTTGGTTTTCTGCCCTGGTTTGATTATGAAAATCCTGGGCTCGGTGACACCCGGGTGGTTTTCGGCCATTGGTCCACGCTCGGCCTTGTCCAGAAATCGCGCTACCTGGGTCTTGATTCGGGCTGTGTCTGGGGGGGGCGTTTAAGTGCTGTACACCTTGAGTCAGAACACGTTAACATCTTCTCGGTGCCCTGTGGGTCCACTGCAACTATCAATCCCGCATGAATAACGCTTACGAAATTGACATTGAGATTGAGACCTCCTACATGGCGGAGCACTCCGAACCCGATGAAGACCGATACGTTTTTGCCTATACGATTACCCTTGTTAATCGAGGCTCGGTTGCGGCGAAACTGCTTTCTCGACGATGGATAATTACTGACTCGGACAACCGAACGGAAGAGGTGGAGGGCGAAGGCGTCGTCGGGGAACAGCCCACCCTCAAACCCGGCGAGGGATTTCGCTATACCTCAGGTGCGGTAATCGAAACCCCGGTGGGCACGATGCACGGTTCCTACAAGATGCTGGCAGAGGACGGAGAGACGTTTGATACGGATATCCCCGAGTTTGTGCTTTCCGCGCCCAGAGTACTACACTAAAATATATAAATAATTGATTTATTTATGTTTTTAAACATCTAGATTGCTGACAGCAAAAGCATTACGCTGAATAAAGTCCCGCCGGGGTGCAACCTCTTCCCCCATCAGTACCGTGAAGATTTCATCCGCTCCCACAGCATCCTCGATCTGAACCTGCGACAGGCGCCGCTGCTCAGCGTCCATTGTCGTCTCCCAGAGTTGTTCCGGGTTCATCTCACCGAGGCCTTTATATCTCTGAATATTGATCCCACGGCGTGCCTCAGACATCAGCCACGACAATGCCTCCGTAAAGGACGCCACCTGTTGCTCGCGTTGGCCACGCTTTACAGTGATCACCTCGCCGACTTCAGACCGGAGTCGTTGACCTAGGGCGGTGAGAGAGGTGTATTCGGTCGACTCAAAAAAGTCCTTCAAAAACCGACTTTGTTGGTAGCGGCCATGCCGTTCACTGTCAACGACCAGAGCCACTCCTTCGGTCTGATCATCCCAGCCCACACGGTAGGCAGTGCCGCCGGTGTTTGCCTCGACATTGAGCACCTCACTCAGCACTTGAGCAAAAGCATCGCGCTCGGAGGCCTGTGAAACGGCTGAAATCTCAAACTGTGGTTGCCCAGAGAGCGCCCAGAGGACTTCAGCTTGATAACGCCTCGCCATTCGTTGAATAGCGGTTTCCACTGCGAAAAAGTCGCTGCAGATACCCCGAAGCACGTTGCCCGAAAGCGATCTGGCGGTATCGTGCTCGGGTACCAATTCAGCGTCTTCAAGAGCCAGGTCCAAGAGCATCCGGTGTAGTTCGTCATCATCCTTGACGTAAGTTTCTTTCTTTCCTGAAGTGAGTTTATAAAGTGGAGGTTGCGCGATATAAACGTGGCCACGCTCGATCAGTTCGGGCATCTGGCGATAGAAAAATGTCAAAAGCAACGTACGGATATGAGATCCGTCGACATCAGCATCGGTCATTATGATGACCCGGTGATAGCGCAAGCGACTGACATCGAAGTCATCGTTGCCGATTCCTGTCCCCAAAGCGGTGATTAGCGTTCCGACCTCATCCGACGCGAGCATCTTGTCAAAACGGGCCTTTTCGACGTTTAGAATCTTGCCTTTGAGTGGAAGAATTGCCTGAAAACGCCGGTCCCTGGCCTGTTTTGCTGAGCCGCCAGCTGAATCACCCTCGACCAGATAAATCTCACAGAGAGCTGGGTCTTTTTCCTGGCAATCAGCCAATTTTCCAGGTAATCCACCAATCTCCAGAGCACTTTTGCGCCGAGTCATCTCCCGCGCCTTTCGAGCCGCATCGCGGGCACGCGCCGAATCGACGATCTTCTCCATAATCCCGCGCGCTTCGCCAGGGTGCTCCAGCAGGAACGTGCCGAGGTGATCGTTAACCAGGGATTCCACAGGACCGCGGACATCGGAGGAAACCAGTTTGTCTTTGGTCTGTGAGGAGAACTTGGGATCCGGTAACTTGACCGACAGCACAGCCGTAAGGCCCTCTCGGCAATCTTCGCCGCGCAAACTAATCTTGGCCTTTTTAGCGAGTCCCGATCCTTCCATATAACGGCCCATGGAACGCGTGATCGCCGACCGTAGCCCCTCGAGATGGGTTCCGCCATCGCGCTGCGGGATATTGTTGGTGTAGCAGAAGACGCTCTCCTGGTATGAGTCATTCCACTGAAGGGCAAGCTCGACGATCACATCGTCGCGCTCATCGCGGATATAGCAGGTAGTCGGATGTAGAGCGCTCTTCTGGCGGTTAAGGTGAGCCACAAATGCCTCGATCCCGCCTTTGTACTCAAAAATATCTTCAGTATCCGCTCGCTCGTCGACTAACTTATTTCGTACCCCCGAGTTAAGGAATGACAACTCGCGAAGCCGTTTAGCAAGGATATCGTGGTGCATCACCGGGTCTGAAAAGATCTCTGGATCCGGTCTAAAGTGCACCTCTGTGCCGGTTCGCTCAGTTTCTCCTATGACCGCCAGAGGGTCTTTAGCGAGACCTCTTTCGAATTCCTGTCGGAAAATCTGACCTTCCCTGTGGATGGTGAGCCTCAGATAAGAGGAAAGGGCATTCACGACAGATACCCCGACGCCGTGAAGCCCTCCGGATACCTTATATGAATTCTGATCGAACTTCCCGCCAGCGTGCAGTTGGGTCATGATGACCTCGGCTGCGGAGCGACCCTCTTCTACAATCATTCCCGTCGGGATACCGCGCCCGTCATCGATAACGCTGATGGTTTCATCTGCGTGGATCGTAACGGTTACCTCGCTACAAAACCCCGCCAAAGCCTCATCGATTGCGTTGTCGACGACCTCAAAAACCATGTGGTGTAGGCCTGTGCCATCGTCGGTATCACCGATATACATACCCGGGCGCTTTCGCACCGCTTCAAGGCCTTTGAGCACCTTAATGCTGCTCTCATCATAGACAGGGGAATTCGCCATAAGTACTCCAGAAATAGGTCAATAATTATACCATCGAGACCAGGTCATCACCCTGGAAAACGGCCATTTTTAAGGGTTTTGGGGGTTCCACGTGGAACACGCCTGAATATAGACGGGCTGTTCCACGTGGAACGTCTTGAGAGTGCCTAAAGGCGCATCGGCATGATGAGGTACAGCGTATCGTCGTTGTTAGGGTCGTGCAGCATACAACCTGTATTAGCGTCCTGAAATTCGGCTTCTACATTGTCACTGGTTAGTGCTTTCAGTGCATCCATTAGGTAGGTCACGTTGAAGCCAATTTCTACATCTGTCCCTTCGTACTCCACGGGAATCTCGTCGGTAGCTTCTTCATGCTCGGGATTATGTGCACTGACCTTGAGACTTCCTTTGCTGAGCTCCAACCGGATACCCCTGTATTTCTCGTTGGTCAGTACAGCGGTTCTTGCCAGTACTTCATGGAACTGCTGACGGTCAGCAACCACCTTCTGTTTGAGTACCTGCGCCATAACCGCTTTGTAATCCGGAAATTTGCCATCGATCAGTTTGCTGATCAGGATTGCTCCGGAGCGCTCTAGACTGATGTGGTTGTTGTTGAGTTCCACCGTAACATCCTCCGTACCCTCTCCCAGAAAGCGCCCTAGTTCTGCGACTGCTTTGCGGGGCACAATTACTTGCCGCTGGCCGCCCACCGAGCTAGCGAGTGTTGCGCGGCTTCTTGCCAGACGGTGTCCGTCCGTGGCGACGGTGGTGATAGTGTTGCCCTCCAGTTCCACCAGAACCCCATTCAGAAAGTACCGGACATCCTGCTGTGCCATGGAAAAAGAGGTCCGATCTAGAATGGTTTTGAGGTCCTTTCGGGAAATAGTGATCCGTTCCTCCCACTTACCAGCTTCAAGTCGGGGGAAATCCTTGGGGGGTAAAGCCTGAAGCGTAAAGCGGCTCCGGCCAGAGCGCATTTTTGCTTTATCGCCTTCCCCACTGAAATCAATAGTCGCGGTCTCGGGTAGGGCCCGGCAGATATCCAGTAGTTTGCGGGCGGTAACCGTGCACTCGCCGTCCTCACCACTGAGTACCTGCGCCTCGATACTGATCTCAACTTCGAGGTCTGTACCAACCAGCGTCAACCTCTTCCCCTCCAGACGTAAGAAAACATTAGCGAGTATCGGCAACGTCTGTCGTCGCTCTACCACACTGGTCACGATGCTCAATGGGCCTAACAGAACTTCACGCTCGATCTGAAATTTCATATTTTATTTAAAAGGATGATAGTGTTAATAAGGCCTGTGGATAAGTTAATAACTCTTTTTTTATTATAAATTTCAAATACTTATATATTTATATCAGTTAGGGATCCTGTTGAAAGAGTGCGGAGAGTTTCTGGATAAAAGCACCCTTTCTTTCAGAACCTGATTTTAGCCGACATTATCCACAATTTATCCTCACTAAGCGCCCAGGATTCTTTGTAGGTTCTGATAATCCTCGCGCACCCTGGCGTCTGTCGCAACCAACTCCTGGACCTTGCGTTGAGCATGCAACACAGTGGTGTGGTCACGACCACCAAACGCGTCCCCGATTTCCGGCAGACTCATATTGGTTAACTCCTTAGCTAAAGCCATTGCCATCTGCCTTGGCCTGGTGATCTGTCGGTTTCGCCGCTTTGAGTGTAGGTCAGCAATCCGCATCTTGAAGTACTCGGCCACAATCTTCTGGATATTCTGAATGGTCACCCGTCGCTCCTGGAACACCAAAAGATCACGCAGAGACTCGCGGGTGAGCTCCAGATCGATGGGTCGCCCGGTAAATCCACTACTCGCAACGATACGGTGTAGTGCCCCTTCGAGCTCACGAACATTGGAACGAATCTGCCGAGCAATAAAAAACGCTACTTCATCCGGTAGCAGTACCCCTTTCAACTGCGCCTTGTGTTGCAAGATCGCGACGCGGGTCTCAAGTTCGGGTGGATCGATCGGAACAGTGAGGCCGGAGCCGAATCTCGAGATAAGTCTTTCCTGAACGCCAGTAATCTCTTTTGGAAAGCGATCACTAGTGATGATAACTTGACGCTGACCTTCAAGTAAGGTGTTGAAAGTATGAAAGAATTCCTCTTGAGAGTGCTCTTTTCCGGAAAAAAACTGGATGTCATCAATAAGTAACGCGTCGAGCGACCGATAGTAGCGTTTGAAGTCGTTAATGGCGTTGTGCTGTAGGGCTCTTACCATATCGGCGACGAAGCGTTCGGAGTGCACGTACACCACATTGGCTTTAGCCTGGTTGTCCATCACCAAATTACCCGCGGCTTGCATGAGATGGGTTTTCCCAAGCCCGACACCACCATAAAGAAACAGCGGGTTGTATGCCTTGCCGGGGTTCTCCCCGACCTGACGGGCGGCGGCTCGTGCGAGTTGATTTGATTTTCCGCCGATATGACTATCAAAGGTGAAGGCCGGATTCAGCCTACCCTCAAACCGTACAGGCCCGACACCAGGCCGTTTGCCCGCCTTTTCAACTTTCCCGCTTAAACCAACTGTAGGTGGCGTAATGCCACTGCCTACCTCGACCTTGAGTTCAAGAGGTGTTTTACTGAAACTGTTTACTAAAAGCACCACTTCATCGAGCAACTCTTTGACGATGAAATCACGGACAAACTGGTTCGGCGCAAGAAGTTTAAGGTCTCCACCCTCTTCGACCGCCTGCAAAGGGCGAATCCAGGTATTGAATTGCTGTGAGGAGAGATCATCTTCGAGACGCCCTAAACACAGGTTCCAGACAGCAGACAACGGCAAATCTCCTAAAGTTGAATGACTAACGCGCTTTTGAGGTTTCCCTAAAACTTAGCGTTTTAGCCTGTTTTGACTAGTTTGATCCGAGCAAGTAGACTAATTTTAGGCGGTATGAAGAATTTTATCCACAAGATAAAAATAAAAAAATCTTATCCACAATTATCTAAAAAACAGTGAGAAAACAAGAAAAACATTGACATTTTTCCGTTTTAAGAGGTACATTCCAGCGCCCTTTTCCGCTTCAGGGTCTGTATTGCCATGAAAAGAACTTTCCAACCCAGTGTGGTCAAACGCAAACGACGCCATGGTTTCCGGGCGCGCATGAAAACCCGCGGGGGCCGAGCGGTTCTCAACGCCCGGCGTGCGAAAGGTCGGGCAGTGCTCAGCGCTTAAGCTGCGATCGCGCTAACAAGCGCGCGGCTATGATCGGTTACGACTTCGCCGCAATCCGACGTCTACTTCGGGCAACTGCTTTCAAAGCGGTGCTGAAGGATCGGTGTAGCAGCAAAGACCAGCTATTTGTTGTTTATGCAAAAGAGAACGGCCTCACACGTGGGCGCCTTGGAATAACTGTTTCGAAAAAGACGTCACCGAAGGCTGTGCGACGCAACTTGATTAAGAGATTAGTGAGAGAATCCTTCCGGTACCACGCGCTGGATGTTACGGGCCTGGATGTTGTCGCAATAGCGCGCCAGCCCAGTGCGAGCGCGGCAAACAAAGACATCTGCCAAAGTCTGGATAGGCACTGGCACCGAGTAAATAGCCAATGCAGAAAATCCTGATTGTTTTCTTGAAAGGATACAGGTACCTGGTGAGTCCATGGTTCGGGCAATCCTGCAGGTTTTATCCTTCTTGTTCGTGTTATGCCATTGAGGCGGTTGAGAAACGAGGCGTGTTCTTGGGTTTATGGTTTGCGCTTCGACGACTCGGCCGTTGTCATCCTTGGCATCCCGGCGGTTATGACCCAGTTCCCGATGGCCGCCAGACAAACCTTCCGGGTGAGGCGACCTAAATGGACTTTCAGAGAATGATCCTTTTTGGTGCGCTGGGTATGGTGCTGCTGTTGTTATGGCAGTCGTGGCTCGAGTATGAGTCGGGCAAGAACAACACAGGCTTTAATTCAAACACCTCTATGTCAGCGGCTTCCGGGACAGTGCAGAATGGCGCTAACGGAACAAACGTTGAGGCCGATGATGTACCCCAGGCGCCAACCGCCTCAGCAGCACCCGAGACTACAGACACCCCATCCGCAATCCCGCTAAGCCAGAGTCTGCCAGGCGCGCGCCGGATCACGGTGGAAACGGATCTGGTCCGTGCGGAGATCGATACTCAAGGCGGTGATCTCAGGCATCTTGGTTTACTTACCTACCCAGTTTCTCTGGACCAACCGGACATACCCTTTGTGTTGTTGAATGATTCGGGTGCAGATCTATTTCTGATCCAGGATGGTCTGTTAAGTGCAGGCCAGCAGGCTCCAAATCACCACACAGTTTTTTCTACCAACCGCCAGAACGTCACACTCTCCCCCGGTGAAGACAGTGTTCAGGTTCACCTAGACTGGACCTCTGACGAGGGCATTCTGTTTAGAAAGACGTTCATCTTTCATCGGAACAGTTATTACGTCGACGTGACTTTTACGGTGGACAACCAAAGCAGCGAAGCGTGGGCGGGCTACCGGTATTCACAGATCCTGCGCACTCAGGTCGCTGAACCGAGTAGCGGCTTTGGCTTCCTGGGGAGACTGCCGAGTTATAAAGGCGGTGCCATATTTACTCCTGAAGATAAGTACCAGAAGATCGACTTCGAGGAGATGTACGAGGCGAATCTCGCGCGATCTACCACCTCGGGCTGGGTCGCGATGCTGCAACATTATTTTGTAGGCGCGCTTCTTCCGAGCTCGGGTACGGGCTATGAGTTCTACTCGAACGTAACTCGTCGCGACAGTGGACCACGTTATCTGATCGGCTATAAGACCACCGAGCCAACTACGGTTCCGGCAGGCGGTTCCCAGACGCTACAAGCAAAAATGTACATCGGGCCTAAAGAAACCGAACGGTTGATCAAGGCCGACAATCAACTAGAACTCACGGTTGACTACGGCTGGCTGACACCCGTGTCATCACCCCTGTTCTGGGTGATGACCTACATCAACCGGGTTGTGAACAATTGGGGCGTCTCCATTATTCTGTTGACGCTCCTGGTCAAGCTGGTGTTCTTCCCGCTTTCCGCGGCGAGTTACAAATCGATGGCGCGCATGAAAAAGATGCAGCCTCGAATGCAGACGCTTAAAGAACGCTTCGGCGACGATAAGCAGAAGTTCCAGGCGGCCATGATGGAGATCTATAAAAAGGAAAAGATCAATCCACTGGGCGGCTGTCTGCCTATTGTCATTCAGATACCGGTTTTCATTGCACTTTACTGGGTACTTTTGGAAAGCGTAGAACTGCGCCAGGCGCCGTTCGCGCTCTGGATCAAGGATCTGTCTCTTCAGGACCCCTACTACGTGCTGCCGATACTGATGGGCGCTTCCATGTTCGGTCAGCAACTGCTGAATCCCGCACCGATGGATCCAATGCAGCAGAAGATCATGATGGCTTTGCCGTTGGTTTTCACCATCTTCTTTCTGTGGTTCCCGTCGGGTTTGGTCTTGTACTGGCTGGTCAACAACGTCCTGTCGATTGCCCAGCAGTGGGCAATCACACGCAAGATCCAGGCCGCCGACACCAAGACCTAAGCGGTCGGCCGACTGTTTGCGTTGGGGACCGGACAAAAACCGTGAGCGCCCCCACTCGAACCATCGCCGCCAGAGCGACCCCACCCGGGATCGGCGGTATAGGTGTGGTCCGTGTCTCGGGTCCCAAATCCTTACGCATCGGCCAAGAACTGACCGGTCGCCAGCTACAGCCACGCGAAGCGACCTCGACAGCCTTTCATGGTCAGGACGGCCGCACCCTCGATTACGGCATCGCAATTCTTTTTAAAGCTCCCGCTTCTTATACGGGCGAGGACCTACTGGAACTCCATTGCCACGGCGGACCGGTCATCATTGACAGCGTCCTGGCTGAATTAAGCGATATGGGAGTTGACTTCGCGCGCCCCGGGGAATTCACCGAGAGGGCGTTTCTTAACGGAAAAATGGATCTTGCGCAGGCCGAAGCCGTGGCTGATGTCATCAATAGTCAGACAGAAGTCGCAGCCCGCTGTGCCTTAAGATCTTTAAGTGGTCACTTTTCGAATGATATAGGGTGTGTTTCAAAGAATATAGAATCATTTAGGGTCATTGTTGAAGCAAATATAGACTTCTCAGAAGACCCCGTTGGAGAAATAGAACATAGCGTAATTAAGAAGAAGATAAGAGAACTTAAGGCTATTATCAAAGATCTTATAGATCGTTCCAAACCGGGAGAATTGTTATCTACAGGGGCCGAGGTCGTTCTGATCGGGGCCCCAAATTCGGGTAAATCGAGCCTGCTGAATACTCTTGCAAGATCTGACCGGGCCATCGTTACCTCCACGCCGGGGACAACCCGGGATCTTTTAGAGGCAACAATTTCTCTTGAGGGGCTAGCGATCCGGTTGATTGATACGGCAGGTCTTCGACAGAGTGAGGATGAGATAGAAGCCGAGGGTATGCGCCGGGCGATCGCGGCGACAGAGCGGGCTGATCTCGTGCTTGAGGTTCGAGATGATACCCAGCCTAGTCCCGTTGACCTCGAAATTCCTGGTCACGATTTAAGTGCTCAAAGCAAAATCGTGGTTTTAAACAAGTGTGACCTCAGTGGCCGTACCTTCGGTACAGCCGAAGAAGCAGACGGGACTCCTGCTGTTGCGATCAGCGCGACAACTCGACAGGGCGTTGACTCCCTAGAAAAAGCCCTGCAACAGAGGTTGGGTTATCAGGGAGCTGGGGAGGACACCATCATGGCGAGGCGCCGTCACATCGATGCGATGCGGCGTGCGACCTCACACCTTGATCAGGCAATGATCCATTTTGAAAGCACGGATCTTTTGGCCGAAGAATTTCGTCTCGCCCAAAACGCGTTGGGTGAGATTACCGGAGAGGTTACGGTAGAGGATCTGCTCGGGGAGATCTTTTCTAGTTTCTGCATTGGCAAGTAGAGCGCTAGGCTAGTGTTAGATTTTCGCGCTCACCGCAGTGTTTGGCATTCGTTGGGGGGAGCGACAAATTCTAAATACTGTGAGACCCCTAATTAAGAGGAAGAACTAAACCCAAGGTGTGCGTAGCGATCCTGTTTCGTTTAAAAAGTGGACTTCTTCGGAAATTATTGAAGAAATAC
>CENZ01003212.1_pt1 | contig 10206 bp, 12 predicted proteins | sample 361341 | NCBI WGS metagenome assembly CENZ01 (sample SAMEA2619782, study PRJEB7988) | marine metagenome | biome: marine biome (ENVO:00000447); feature: deep chlorophyll maximum layer (ENVO:xxxxxxxx); material: "saline water (ENVO:00002010), including plankton (ENVO:xxxxxxxx)" | depth 50 m
TGCTGATTTTCTTTCATCCCAAGGAGTACCTATATATTCAGTAAGATATGGATCGCCTTTAACTTCATTTCCTCTTTCATGGTATTGAGGAGATAATGGACCATTAACATGACCACCTTTATTGAATAAGCTATAAAGCATATCTTTTAAGAATGGTGCAGCAAATTCTCCAGCTACTTCCCCTGCTACTGCGCCCATAGGCCCACCTGCAGCGGCACCAGCTGTTGCTAATCCTTTCTTTAATCCTTCTTTACCAACTTGCTCCATACCTTTATCAATAGCTCTATCTACAAACATATCACCAGCTCTTTCAGCCATATTTGGTGCAGCTGGAGCAGAGTCCATAATTGGTTGTGCTGTCGGTCTACTACCCATTTGAGCTTGTTGTAATCTTTTTTGTAGTTCAGAACTTGGCATTGCTAATTGAATCATTTTCCTCCTCCTCCGCCACCGGTTTTCTCAATTGTTTGTGGTGCGCTACCTAAATAACCAAAATATCTTTCAGCACTAGTATGTGGTGCGTCTAATCTTTGTTGCGCATATTGTTGCATTGTACTACCTGCTTGTCCTAAAGACTCTATTCCAGCAGCAGTTTCTTGTTGACGTCTTTGAAGATGCTGTAAAGATCTATCAGATAGAGCTTGATTCATTGCAGCTTGAGATCGTGCTGAGCCTAAAGAACCGCCTGCAGAAGCTTGACCTAAAGAAGTACCCATTAGATTTTGTAAATCTCTTCGTTGAGCTCCAGTAGTATCATAGAGTCCTTGACCAGTGATAGCTTGTCTAGCTAAATTTTGCTGGTAATTAAGAGCTTCTTTTTGAGCTGGATCTAAAGCAGCAACAATAGCATCAGGACCTGTAGCAGTATCTTGTTTATATCTATTTGTTACATCTGAGAGAACATCAACTAAATATGGTTTAAATTCGGGATCAATACCAGTAGTTTGAGTTACAGTATTTCCTCCACCTCCTCCTTTACCCATAAAAGCCTCCATTTATATATTTCATTTAATTAATCTCCTAAATTTTTCCTCGTACTGAAATTTGGATTCTACCATTATAATGTTTTTCCAAAAATCTACCATATTTTAAAGCATGTTCTTCATCTTGTACAGAATCTGCTCTCCAATATTTTCCACCATTCTCTTTTATATGTTTCATTAATTCATCAAATAATGCACGAACAATAAGTCCATTAGTTGTATTATCTTTATCTACAATACAATCTTTAACATCCATTATCCATTCATTATTATAATAATTATTAAACGTAGAAGCTGAAAGAAATCCTTTTAACTTGTTATCATTATAATAACCAATAACAAGAGCATGAGGACTTTCTTTTTGTTTTTGAACTAAAGATAAAAAATATGAAATCCAAGCGCTTTCGTTTCTTTCATACCCTTTATAATTATTATCATTAGTAGATTTATTCATTAACTTGATAGCTTCAAACACATCATTATCAAGAATTCTTTTTATCATTTTTTATCTATCCTTACTTTTAAATCGGCAAGGTCTACAGCATCTCTTATATCTTGTAATAACTTAAGATTTTGTTCTCTAAGTAAATTAACTTCTTCAACTAATTTAAATAAAGTTAAATTAAGAGTTGCATTTTCAGTAATAGGAGGATTATTAATAGCCATTACTTAATACCTCCTTTACTTACTTTTAACTGTAATCCAGAAATATTCCAAGCTTTATTATTTCCAGCAGTATTATTTGTATTAGCATCATCTACTCTATAGTTAACAAATCTACCATGAACTCTTGTATCAACTTTATAATTTGATGCTACAACAAAGTCATTAATTGAAAGTTTATTTGCTTTAGAATTAGTTTGAGTATTATCTTCTGCTGTAGTTAAATAAGCTTCTTCTCCTGGAGAATTAGTTCCTCTAACTCTTACTCTAAGAGTAGCTCTTTGAGGATCACCACCGACTGTTGTTACTGTTCCTCCATCAGCAAATAAAGAAACACTTTTTAATTCTTCACTATCAAAAGTAGGACTTATACTCATTTGCTCTTTTTCAAAATAAGATATATAATTAGTTCCAGCAAAATCATAAGTTAAATCTGCAACTCTTACTCTATTAAATAAAGTTCCACTACTATATCCACTTTGTACAAATATAGGATATATTTTACTTGGGTTAATATCTGTACTTTGCCAAGGTCTTACAATATCAAATGTAGTTGATATAGCTGTAGCTGTAGTTGCTTGAGTAGGATTAGTAGTAGATACTGTATTTCCTTCTGCAGCATTAGTAAGATTAGTTGTAGACGGAGCTACCTTCGCAGCTACTGTTTCACCACTAAATGGATTATAAGTTAATACATAACTTGCATCACTTGAAAATTGACTAGGAGTGATTGTTAAAGTTGTTGGATCTGTAGTACTATCGTTAGTAATATTAACTAATTGATTAGTATTAAGAACAGTTAATATATCTAATAAAGCATTTGTACCTTCTAAATCAATTAATGTACTTGCAGTATTATTAACTGCTGTATGTAATGTCATATCAACAGCTAAACCATTAGGCTTATTTAGCTCTGCTGTATTTTGTGTTGCATCAGGATTATAAAATAAAGCTCTGTATGCAGCATCATTAGTATCATTCCTAACATTTGCTAATGTTGTACTATCCCATCCTGTTACAGAACCATAATGTTTATCATTAGCTGCTTTTACAAATGTACTATCTAATATTCTTCCTGGACCTTCGCCATAATGTTTATCAAATACAACTGTACCACCATTAAGTGTTACTGTTACTCTAGTACCTCTTGCAAATAAAGGAGTTATACCTTCTGTTGTAGCTGAACCACTTGCGTTACTAATAAGCGTTTGCCCACCTGTATATCCAGTTCGAGTTGTTCCTTGTGTTATTGTATAAGAGAACGTACCTGTAATAGCTTGTCTATCAACTGCAGTAAAGTCTAAGTTAGGACTACTTCCTCCAGGATTTGCTAATGTCCATATAGCTTGGTTAGCTGAGTTACCTCCAGCTTGCCATGCATTATAAACTAATGTAGCAATCTCATTAGGAGTAATGTGAGGAGTAGTACTATATCCGACACCACTATCTATATCAAATGTATTTGAGTTACCTGAGCCTGCAGTTAGAGTAACATTTAATGCAGTACCAAAGTCTGTAGGAGGAGTAATTACTAGTACATCTTCACTTGTAGATGTAGCAAGTCCAGGTCTAGTTTCACCGACAGTAAAAGAACCATTAGTAACACCTGTAGGTAATGTTCCACTACTTACTATTGTAACACTATAAGCATCTTGTGGACCTACAGCTGGTGCTGTACATATGACTGCATTAGTTGAGCTATCTGCAGTAGTCCATGAGCTATTATTAGTTATAAGACTTTTGATTTCATCTCTTATAAGTGTAACACTGTATGTTCCATTTAATAATGAATAAGCATTTGTTCCATCAGGAAAATTAACTGTAAGGGTTATCTCTCCAGTAGCAGTAAAGTTACTGAATGAGCCTACAGTAATAGTTTGTTTTTCTTTAACACCTCTATGTTGTTTAGCAGCATGACCATTAACTATAACTCGCTGTACTTCCTTTTTTCCTCTATTAGTATAACCAAAGTTACCAGAATTACCTGTAATTTTTAATGTCGCAGTAGGAGTTCCACCACCTTTAACTGGCCCAACATCCCCTGAAGTAACACTATTAAGATCTCTTAAAGTCCAAGTGTTATCTCTATAATTCCATATTAATGCTTCATCTGACTCTCCAGCAAGTGAAGCAAGAGTAGGATAACAAATCCATATTTCGTTTTGTCTATGATTTAAAAGAGTGAATAATTGTTGTTCATAAGTAGGATTAAGATTATCAAAGAAATATCGTCTTACCCTTTGGTCAGCTAATGATTGTATATCTCCAGGGTTTCCAGCAAATACATAAATATCATTTCGACCTATAATAAAATGTTTACCATCATATTCTATAACACCACCATTAGTTAAACAACCATACTCATCTGTTATTGAACCAAATGATACTGGCGCGTTAACATTACCAGTAAGCCTCATTACATGAATACTATCTGTTGCATAGATATACATACCACCTTGTAATGGTTTCATATCTTTAATAACACTTGTTTCTGCAAGAGTAAATTCATCTGCTGTGTTTACACCAGTTTCAAATGGATTCCAGTTATTTGGAATTCCTCCTGGAGCTGCAACATCAGAGGTTCTTACTTCTCCTGCTAATCTTCGTACAGTATTACTGCCATCTTTTTCTGTAAGGTTTCCAGCAACTAATAAATCACCAAATGATTCTACTACACCGGCAGTCACTGTAACTACATTTCTAGATTTAACATTAACTGTAACTACATTACCGTCTGCTAAACCACCAATATAAGTTATAGTAGTATTAGTAGCAGCATCTGTATATAATTGAAAATTACTTGAACCAACACTTGGTAGGCTTCCAGGAAGCGCACCAGGCACAAAGTTAGAAGTATTAGTAGTACCAGATCCTGCAGGAGTTCCAGCTTGAGCGGTTCTTGAAGAACCACCAACTTCTATTATAACTTCATATAAAGAAAAATCTACCTTTTGACCACAATCAAATAAAGAACCTTCTCCAGTATTCCAAGTATCTTCAACAATTTTTTGATCTACTTTATAACTATCCCATCCAGGTAATTCAGCCAAAACAATATTAGCTATATCAGTATTTCCAGGAGTATCTAGTATATAATGAGGTTTATCTAAACCATTATTAATAATAAAAGCAAAACCACCAGAAAATAAAGTATGTTGCCATCCAGTAGTAGTATGTTGAAATCCATTACCACTATTTAAAGTACTAGGAGTAATATCTCTTTTAGCTCCTGTATGGTCTTGTATATAAACCTTTTGACCAACAGTAACATTACTACTTAATAAATCTACAACCCAAATATAATAACATCCAGTAGGTTGCTTATTAGGATTTTCCCAAACAGCAAAATATCTTATTTCACCGAATGATAATGGAGAAGATAAATCACTAGTTATATCATTTAATAGTAATTCTCCTTCCATTTTTCTAATTGCACCATCTTTAAATCGTACATTTCTTGCGTTAGTGAATATATTATGAGGTAAAGAGATTGGAGGAGTATCTTTAATAACTCCTTTAGACGCAATATCAAGAACGGAAACTACATCTTCTGCCATAATATTTCTCCTTTATTTTTTAAGCGCATTCTTTTTGGCCAGTTGTTGGGTCGATAAAGCAAGCTTCAATCTTTTCTTTTTCTTGATCCATCTTCTCAATCTGAATAGGTATCTCCTCTTCTTCTTCCACGACCGTATTAAGCACTCCATATCTTTTTCCGCTGAGTCTGAACGTTGTGCAACCCTTCGCACCACCTTTCCAGGCATCAACATAAACTTGTTTGAAATCTTCATATGTAACGTCATCTCCTACGTTACAAGTTTTTGAACAAGCACTATCAATATAATGCTGTGATAATAACAATATAGATAGATGCTCATTTACAGTTGTCTCATTCGCAGTTTTTCCTTTTATACCTTTTGTATAAGCATAATCTTCAACTCTTTCTACTTTAGGTCCATCAAAAGTTTGAATAGTTCTATCATAATAATGACTAAATACTGGTTCAATACCACCACTAACATTATTAGCAACTAAGCTTATAGTTCCTGTAGGAGCTATAGACGTTAAATGACTATTACGTATACCATGTTCTCTAATTAATTTTTTAACAGAAGCTGGTAAAGTTCTAACAAAATTTGATTTTAAATATTCTTCTCTATATAAAGGAAATGGTCCTTTTTCTTTTGCTATTAAAGCTGAAGCTTTATAAGTATTATCTCTTAAACACGCAAATATTTTTTCTGCCCACTTCATAAAATCTTCAGAAGCATATTTAAATCCTAGCATTTCACCAGCATTAGCTAAACCAGTAACACCTAAACCCATTCTTCTTTTATCTTTAGCTTCATCAGCTTGAGCTTTTAATGGATATATAGTTCTATCTACAACGTTATCCATTGCTCTTACAACATGCATAATGTCTTCTTTAAATTTTTTAAAATTAAAATTATAAGTATATTGAATAGTATCTCCACCCATAATTTCTTCATCTTTTTCTAAATAACCAACAAGATTAAATGATCCTAATAAGCAAGCACCATAAGCTGGTAGTGGTTGTTCACCACAAGGATTTGTAGCATTGATTTCTTCACAATACCACAGGTTATTCATTTCAGCAATTCTATCAATAAACAAAACACCAGGCTCAGCCCAATCCCACGTGCTATCCATAATATCATCCCATAGTTTTCGGGCGGATATTGTTCTATGCACTTGTCCTTCGAACACCAAGTCAAAATCATCCCCAACATCGCTTGTTAAAGCCTCCATAAATTTATCAGTTATACCAACACTAATATTAAAACCAGTAAGATTATGAGAATTACGTTTAGCAGTAATGAATTCTTCAATGTCCGGATGGTCGACCCTGAGGACACCCATCTGCGCCCCACGTCTGTGTCCTGAGCTAGCGATGGTTTGACAGATAGAATCAAAGATGCCCATAAAGGATACAGGACCGCTAGCCTGGCTATCGAGCGATTTAATTTTATCTCCTCTTGGTCGGATTTTACTAAAGTCATAACCAATCCCACCGCCTCTACGCATTGTTTCAGCTGCTTCACTAGCTTTCTCCATTATACAGTTCATACTATCTTCTATTTCACCAGATACAAAGCAATTATAAGCTGTTGTAATCCTATTAGAGCCAATAGCAGCTTGAACTCTACCTGCTGGTAAGAATCTCATATTACCTAATATATCTTCTAATTCATATCTATGTTGGTCATCATCAGAAAGAGCTCTAGCTATTCTCTTTATTTTTTCATTAAAACTCTCATCTTTTTGACGATATTTCATTTCGTCTATCTCTTTAGATATATCCTTATCTGGTCCTATATATTCAGTATTACGCACTTTATTGTCTCCATTTAAATAGTTTTTCGATCTCTAATAGGAGACACCTTTTTTACTTAGTTATACCTTTAAATTTCTCAAAAGTACGTAATCCACCAAGTCCTAACATACCCATAAGAACGGTTAATAAACTTTCCATATCAAACGTCGGTAGTTGAGGTATTTGTACAGCTAAATATGCACAAACAAACATAATAAAAGGTGCTAATACAAAATGCCAAGCTAAAGCTACGCCACAAGTCCATCCTACAAATGGTCTCCAACCAGCTACAAATATACTTCTATGAGCAGCTTCTGCTTTATTAATTTCTAATTGGCCTTTAGCTAATTCTTGAGCATGGCGTTCTGCCATTGTTGATAGTTCATGAGCGAGTTTGTTTTTAACGTCTTTATCTTCTATAAATTTACCTAAAAGATTACTGACTGGTCCTATTAAAGCTGTTAACATTATGCTTTCTCACATTGGCAGTTACATTTACAAATTCTTATCTTGTACTGCTTTATCTGTTTGATAAAGTTCTTTAGTTTTGAAATAATCATATTGTTTAATTCTCTCCTTAAACTTTTCTTTTAAAGTTTCGTTTTTGCAACTATTAAAAAATAATTTTATAGCAACTTTACTACTTCCTTTAAATTCAAGCTTGTTTTCATTATATAAAAATCCTATAGCATTATCTATTATTAATAGTAATTCTTCATCTTTATATGTTAACATTATTTTTTCTTTTTTAAAGCACTATTAATAGAACTTATAACATCGTCTATATTAGGCTCTTTTTGATTTGGGTTATATTTACACATTATATTTCTTGGACAAGTTGAATCAACTACTAATTCATAAGTTTTATTTAAACCTATATAAATACAAGCTTCTTGACCATTCTTAGCTTTAGCTCTTTTCTTTAATCTACAGTTTATAAGTTTAGGATTATCCCTTAAACCTTTCCTTAATTGCTGTTGATATGTCCAATTATAAGTTTTATTAGAATTATATTTGTATTCACCAGCGTGTGCCTTATTACCATATAGATACGCAATAAATAATATAAAAGCAGTAATAATAATAGCTAGTAATCCTATACCAATCCATTCTAAAACTTTTCTTCTAAGTATTTGTTGTTTATATATTGCCTCTTGGCGCTGCTTTCTTATACGACCTTCCATAGCAAGAAGATCATCATATGCTCCTGGTCCTTGTGTCATGTTAAGCCATGTTTTTAATTCTTGTCTTTGTTCTTGTAATTTCTTTTTAGCAATATAAGCAGACATAGCCTCCTCTTCTACTGAACCCGCAGCAAATAATTTTTTAAAGAGTGGTGGATTCTTAGCCATCTTTTCAGCATTATCAACATCTGAAGCAGCAGTCATCCATCGAGATACATCTTTACCCATTGATTCAAAATCGCGACCAATTTGAAATCCTTTTTTAATTGCATCAAAAGCTTTAGATGCTACACTAACAGCCGCTGTAATAGTTAATGGGTCCATTTATTTCTCCTACTTATTCTTTGGTAAACATATTGCAGTGAGCTCCTTATATGTACCATCTTGTTGAGGAACAGATCTTTGATTGCTTAATCTTTCAGCAAAATATTTACACGTATCTATATTAGCAAACACTTGTGTTTTATTATATAATTGAGTTCCCATATATACGTATAAAACAAACTCAATCATTTCATAATTATACTTATAACTAAAGCAACAATACCTAATGTACCTATCATAGACATTGCTTCTATACGCCACATACGTTTATCTAATCCATGTAGCTTTTCGTTAACAGCTTCATACCTTATTGCACATTCTTTTTCATGTGCATCAAGTTCCATTTGTACTTGTAGTTCAGGTTTCATTGACATTTTCATTACCCCTTAATCTCTTGTAGAGTTAACTGACAAGTTCCACTCGCCATTTCGTCATTGTTGTAGTTATAACCAGCAATATTTCTAAGCATTATTCTTGTGCTACCTGAATGTTCAATAATACCTTGTATGTTATATGTAGTTGCAGAAGTTGTGCTAGGAGAGTCAACAAAATGAAAAGGAACAGAAGCAGGTCTACTAGCCGAATAACCTGCATCTTTAACAACAGAGTGCATAGGACTTGCTCCACTTGCATCAGCACCATGAACAGTTGTTGCTGTTGATAAATCAGTTGTTTCACCTATCACTGTGCTTCCTCTTTTTAATCTGACTCCTATGTAATCTAAAGCTGCACTATGATCACTATACTTGCCTCCTATTGATATAAATCCTGTAAGAAGAATTTTACTACTTGTAGCTGAAGGCGTTATTGCAAGACTTATAACAGTACTTGGAGTAGTTGAACTGTTGCCTGAATAAGATGCTGATGTCATATCATTAGTGCTTACTGTTTGTAATATTGCACCAATAGGGAGCTGAGTACCAGTAATAGTAGGGATATTAGCAGCAACAAGTGCTTGCTGATTGCCACCGAAGTTTAATTTTGTTAGTGCCATTATTTTAATACTCCATATAATTCCCAACCTTCATGCGTCATAGTAGCTGTATAAGTATCTTGAGCATAATTAAACATGACTATCTTCATTTGGTCATTAACTTCGGCTGTTTGAACTCCTCCCATTCCTCTTCTCCAACAATAGTAATTCGTTCCACTATAATCTGATCCTCCATAACCAGTATACTGAACTGCAGTAGATAGAGTTGATACTTCATTATTACAGATTACAAATTCGTAATTTATAAAATATTTAGCAGCATCATCAGTCAAAGGCATATTATAATAAAAAGCTCTAACTCCATTTGTAGTTGGATTATCTTCACCAGTTACTGCTGATCCTTGTAACTCTTCAAAGTTATAAGCCCAGTAATCTCCAGAAGTTCTACTTCCACTTGCACCATCATTTCTTACACTTCCACCACTTGTTCTAAACCTTAATCCAAAACCATGTGCTGTTGACATTCTAACACCACGAATATTCCATAGCAACCTTGAGTATTTACCAGCAGTAGTTGGTAAGTCGACTGTAAATGGACTTGTGCCTGCAGCTGCAGCTGCTGAAGATATTTTTTCAAGCGATCCAGCACCAGTAACAGTTCCACTAAATGTTACATTCTGAGGAAACGTTACTGCACCACTACTTGCAATAGTAGCTGCAGCATTACTTGCACTACTCTGTATATTGTTTACTTTAATTATACTTGTCATGTTATTCTCCTAT
>CENZ01021570.1_pt1 | contig 10201 bp, 9 predicted proteins | sample 361341 | NCBI WGS metagenome assembly CENZ01 (sample SAMEA2619782, study PRJEB7988) | marine metagenome | biome: marine biome (ENVO:00000447); feature: deep chlorophyll maximum layer (ENVO:xxxxxxxx); material: "saline water (ENVO:00002010), including plankton (ENVO:xxxxxxxx)" | depth 50 m
TATCTGTTGATTGCGTCGCGCCGGCCGGGAAATTCAATGCACTTATGCTCTGAAATCTCTATCTCTTCGATTACACCAAAGAAAGCCCTGGCCACCTACGCTTATTGATCCAGTGTGCCTGGCACTGGAGGTCGCAGGGTCTGAGGTGCAGCGCGCAGACCGGTAGCGCTGCGAAAGCTCGGCGCCAACGAAATCCCGGCGTTCCTGCGCACAGGGATAGTCGCGTTCTTTCTACAGCAATGCCTGGCAATGCTCAGGTTTCAGTCTTTTTGTTGTATTCGCAAAGATCTTCTATCAAGCAGGAGCAACAGCGCGGCTTGCGGGCAATGCAGGTATAGCGCCCATGCAGGATGAGCCAGTGATGCGCGTCAAGCAGGAACTCTGCAGGAATGAACTTGAGCAGCTTTCTTTCAACTTCCAGCACATTCTTGCCGGGGGCGATGCCGGTTCGGTTGGAGACGCGAAAAATGTGTGTGTCTACTGCCATCGCTACCTGCCTGAATGCGGTATTAAGCACCACGTTCGCGGTCTTGCGGCCCACGCCCGGCAGGGCCTCAAGTGCCTCTCGATTATCTGGTACCTGCGAGTCGTGTTTTTCGATAAGTATGCGGCAGGTCTTGATGACGTTCTCGGCCTTACTGTTAAAGAGGCCGATGGTCTTGATGTACTGCTTCAATCCATTGACACCTAGTTCGAGTATCGCCTCTGGTGTATTAGCTACTGGATAGAGTTTGTCGGTGGCCTTGTTGACGCTGACATCGGTGGCCTGTGCCGACAGTATCACTGCTATCAGCAACTCAAAGCTATTGCTGTATTGAAGCTCAGTGGTTGGCTTGGGATTGGCATCTCGCCAGCGAGTGAATATCTCTGTGCGTTTGATCTTGTTCATGAGTTTCCTGCTTACTGCTCGCTGGATTTCAGTCGCCCTGTAACCCGGGCCCGCTCTATAGGCGGTTCGTCACGTCGATAATAGGCTTCGGGTTTGCTGATGCCGAGCGCATTGCAAACCGCTACAACAAGCCCGAGAAGTATGAAGGCCCCGGGTTGTAAGGCAGCGAATTTTAGCCAGTCTGACTGCGTTGCGGCAGCACTTTCATCGAAGTTACCAGGGATCAATAGAGACATATTGGCAAAGATTGCCCCGCTGATGAGTAATTCGCGCAGCAGGGAGAAGCCAAAAAGGGTGACGCCAAGAGCGATACCAAGCTTGCAGGCGTCGAGCAGCACGGGCAGGGCCGTAGCAGCCTTCTGATAGCGAGGCATCTTCACCAGCAGCGCAAAATTACAGGCGACGAGATAGGTATAGATGCCAAGCTCCCGGTAGAGTGGGTAGAACCAAATTTGCAGCAACTGGCTAATCACCGAGGTGTAGCCTGCCATTATGATAACTATCCACAGGTACAGGTGACGGGAGGTGATATAGCGCCGCAGCCCATGCACGGTTAGCGCTGAGGCCAGGCATACCAGCAGATTGATAACAGCGAGAGCGCTGCCTGTAACCGTAGTCTGGCTAACCGCTAATAGCGGGCTCAGCCCCATCAAGCCAGCCAGTGAAGGATTGTTAGACCAAACAGTGGTTGATGACTCTGCAAAGCGATCAAGTTCGCTCATGCATGGCCTCCTGGGTTGATAGCGGATTATCAGGCGCTTTTGGTTTATGCAATTTGCGTCCGGCGCCCTGACCGTAGATTCTTGGCCGGAAAAAATGGTCCAGCAGGGGGGCGAAAAAGTTTCCAAACAAGACCGCGATAGCGATTGAATCAAGGTAGCTGCCCCAAACCCGAACAGCATATATGCTGCTGCCAATAATAATGCCGTAAGCGATCTTTGCTGGGTTGCTGGTGGCTGCGCTGACGGGGTCGGTGGCAATAAAAAATGCACCAATCATCGTGGCGCTGCCAAATAAGTGCAGATAGGGTGTACCCATAACAGAACTGCTGCCATCGGAGTAAAAGAAGCCAGACCAGCAAATCACGGTGGCAATAATTGAGAAGGGTATGTGCCAACTAATGACCCTACGCGCCAACAGAAAGAGCCCCCCCACCAGGTAGGCAATATTGATCCACTCCCAACCGGTTTCAGCGCTGCGGGATAAGACCGGTAGCTCTTCCGCGAGCGCTCGGTTGATGGCGCTCTGGAGCGACATCTTGGATTCGATCAGCGGAGTCGCCATCGCCAGTCCATCAATATCAAGACTGTTCGCCAAAAACGGGAACGTGAGCTGTAAGTTCTGCAACAGGGCAGACAGACCCAAAGGCGATGCGCTCGAACCCAAGTTCAGAGCCGCCTCGGAAAGGTACCAGGTAGTCATTTCCAAAGGAAACGCCAGCAGCAGAAACAGATAGCCAGCCATGGCTGGATTGAAAACGTTATGCCCGAGACCGCCATAGACATGTTTTCCCAGGGCGACGGCAAAGCCGATGCCCATGCCCAGCAACCACCAGGGCGAGCCCGGCGGCACAGCCACGGCAAACAGCAGAGCTGTCACCAACACACTGCTGTCCGCGAGGTGATACTTGATCGGCAGTCCTCTTGCCTTCAGCGCGAGTGCTTCAAAAGCCAAAGCGAGCACGCTGGAAACCAGCAGATTGATTATGAGGCCATAGCCAAAGAACCAGGTGGAGATGAGAATTGACGGTGTCGCTGCTAATAACACCTGCTGCATAATTGTGGCCGTTTGACGCGCAGCAAACTGCATGGGGGAGCTGATGGAAGACATGATCAATCGTTCTCCCTTTGCTTCTTCGCTTTAACTCGAGCTACGGCTGCTGCAATCTCCATTATGGCTGACGCTCTGGAAAAATCGGGCGCAGCCGCGAGGTCGGCGGCTTTGGCGCGCGTTTTCTTTCGATTGTTGGCGTCTGCCAGTTTCTTCTGACGGTATTGATAGTGTTGATAGCGCGCCTGCCAGTGTTGGCTTTGTGCCTGGTTCCGCTCAAGCAGATGTATGTCCTCCTTGCTGCATCGATAGTGTTGAACTAGGGGGATGTTGCTTGGACAGACATAAGCACAGGCACCGCATTCAATGCAGTTCATGAGCCCATGGTCGCGCAATTCTTGCTGATCCTGTGACCGGCTAAAGTGCAATAGCTGTTGTGGTAACAAACCAACCGGGCAGGCTTCTGCACAATACCCGCAGCGGATGCAGGCACGTTCGGGCATTGGCTGTGGAAAGTTCTCTGAATCTGTGGCAACGATGCAGTTTGTGGTTTTCTTCACCGACGGCTGTTCTTCTTCGGCATAGCGTCCCATCAGGGAGCCACCGAGAATGATGTGCTTGGCGTTGTCCGCGAGTCCGCAAAGCTCGAACAGGTGGGAGAGGGGAGTTCCAATCAAGGCATAGAAATTCTTCGGCGTCTGCAGCGGCGAGCCAGCCACCGTTACGACTCTACTGATGCAGGGCTGGCCGTAGGTCACCGCCTCAAAAACAGCGCGAGCGGTCCCGGCGTTTTGCACCACAATGCCGACATCGGCTGGGCGCAGCTGGTCTGGGACCTCTTTGCCAGTGGTGGACTTGATGATGACTCTCTCGTCACCTGCTGGGTATTTGCTGGCGAGGAGTTTTAGCTGTACCGGGCTATCACCCAGAAATTTCCGAACGGCAGCTATCGCGTCTGTTTTGTCGGATTCGATAGCAATAAGACAGGAGCGGGCACCGCTGGCGAGCATTAAGTATTCGGCGCCACGAATGACTTCCTGGGCCTTTTCCCGAAGTAGCGCTTCATCACAGCAAATATAGGGTTCGCATTCGGCTGCATTGATAATAAGAATCTCAACTTCAGCCCCGGCTGCAAGCCTAAGCTTGGCGGCCGTGCTGAATCCAGCACCACCAAGCCCCATGATGCCAGCCTTAGCGATGCAATCGATCAGCGACGCAGGAGAATGCATCTTGGCTTTTTGCTGGGACTGTTGGGAAACCTCTGTATCCTGGCCATCACAGGTCAATCGAATATGATTCGTGCCGATTTGTTCAATCGTGCCGGATGTCGGTGCGTGTAGAAGCAGCTCTTTGCGGCTGTGATGCTGAGCTATGATTTGAAACTTAAGAACCTGATCGCCTTCTTTTACTACAGGGGACAGGTGTTCTTCTTTATATTCAGACAAGGAGAGCAGCAGGTACTCAGGTGGCGGCATAGGCATGATGCGCGATACCAAGGTGCGCTGCTTATGGGGAGCGGGTCGTATGCCACCTTTGAAAGAGGCGTGACGTAATGCGCTAATACGCTGAATCAAATTGCTAATCACCAGGCACGCTGCTCGCTTGTTGTTGCCGTTGCCGAAAGGCCAGCTTGAGCGACCGGCGCGGGAGTCCGCCACTGTCGAGGTGTTTGCCGAAGTGGGACCAGGTCGATGCAGTCTACCGGGCAAGGTTCGACGCAGAGGTCACAACCCGTACACTCAGCTGCAATCACTGTATGCATGAATTTGGGTCCACCCAGAATGGCGTCGACGGGGCAGGCCTGTATGCACTTGGTGCAGCCGATACACTCAGCTTCGCGAATCACGGCGATCAGAGGCGGCTGGCTCTGACCATGGCCAGGATCAAGGGGTTCAGCCAGTTCCTGCAGTAATTCACTGAGACGGGCGATGGTTTGTTCGCCTCCCGGAGGACACTTGTTGATTGCCTGGCCCTGGGCTATCGCACGGGCGTAGGGTCGGCAGCCTGCGAATCCACATTGGCCGCATTGGGTCTGAGGTAATTCGCGGTTAACAAGGTCAACGAGTGAGCGCTGCTGCTGTCGCTCAAGGTTCAACCAGCGCCAGAATCTTCTGGTGGTCCAAAACAGGCAGCCAAGTGCAAGTGCCCAAACCAGACCCGTTGCTAATGGTTGATCTGTCAAAGGCAGCATGGGCTAGATTAAACCGGCAAAGCCCAGCATTGCCATAGCGGCAATGCCGGCGCTGATGAGATACAAGGGTGAGCGACGAAATGCGCGCGGTGCGTCGCAACTATCAATGCGCTGGCGTAAGGCGGCGAAGGCCAGTAGGCAGAGCGAAAACCCAAGCGCGGCACCGATGCAGTAAATCAGCAGATCAGCAGTACTGCGCAGGCTCTCCGTGTTCAGCAGGCTAAGGCCAATGACGGCGCTGTTAGCGCTGAGCAGTAAAGTGGCTAGCAGCTGCCTGCGCGCCGTCAGCGGGAAATTCGCATGGAGGAGAGGTAGGCCAAAGCTTACCAGTGTCGCACTAACCGCAGTGAAACTGAGCAGGCTAAGTGCGTCCAGCCCGAATGGTTGTAATAGCCACCGGTATAGCAGCAGATTGATGACGCCAGACAGCGAGAGGGAAATGAAACTCAAAACAGCCAATTCGCCGGCGGCTTTCAGCCGTGCGGAGTAAGCCAACAGCGAGGACACGCCGACCAAGTGCACCAGGGCAAGGTTATTGACCAGGGCGGCGGCGATGAGGGTGCTAGGAATTGAAGTCAAAAGCAGAGTGCAGCTTACTGGGTTGATCTAGAGCGGATTCTAGCACGGCTGAAACAGGGCGATGAATTTCTTCACAACCCGAACAGACAAATAGACTTCTCAGTCAGCCCGGTTTATCAAGCCAGTGGAATAGGCTGATGGAATGCGGTACTGGCTTAGCACTGCTTGTTCAGAGTCCAATGCCTCTTGGTGATTAATCACCATCTGATAGCCATTGCTATTTTCGAATACAATATTTTCTTCAGCATTGGACTGCAGCATGTCAGCAAAATGCGCAAAATCGCGGATTGGCTCATCATTTACGAATTCTACAACCCAGTTGCGCCAATCGTGGTAACCCAGGTTAACGTCAGCTGCAAGCACCTGCAGTGCTACAACCAGTTCCCGACGGTCGGGAGAAGCCCACTCGTTGCGTGCCTGCAATAGACTCACCGGTGCAGATCTGCCCCAATCATTACCCCAGCGCTTGATCAGGTTCATGTTGAGCGGCACAAACAGCACACCGCCATAGATGTAGTATTCGGGCGCCTTGTCGAACTGTTCGCCGCGCACGAGGCTATGATTCGCCATGGGGATTTTCGCTTTCATATCTACGGTTTTCTCAACTCCACCACGCGAATAGGTAATATCAATGGATTCACCGATGTGATGCATATCGATAGCATGCTTGTAGTCGGTGAGTAGATCCTCTGTGAGTTGGATAGTGCCGTCGTCGGCGATATCGAATTCATCGATTTTTAGGATGACATCGTTTTCCTGCAGAATGCCATCGGCCGGCGAGTCTTCAAACACCTTGATAATCAGCACGCCGTTCTCTTCCTTTTCCAGGCCATAGGCGGCCTTTGCCGCAGGGCTGTCCAGAGTCTGCGTGCGGAAACCTAGATCCGGAAAGCCATCCAGCTGCTGGTCTTCACTATCTTTCAAGACATGCTGCACAATACTTGGGGGCACGAAATATCCAAGATTTTCGGCTCGACCCCCTGCGTTTGCCTGCATGACGACGCCAACGATTTCTCTGTCTACGATGACCGGGCCGCCGCTATTACCCGGGTTTATAGCAGCGTCAATTTGACCGGCCAGCAAGTAAGCACCTGCGTGGGCATACACCTGTTGCTCAACGCGAGACAGGATGCCCTTGGTAATGCTGAGGGTTTTGCCGCCTATCGGGTAGCCGTAGACGGACACTTCCTGCAGTGGTTCGGGCAAGTCACCAATGCTGAGAGCCTTCAGGTCACTGAAAAAGCCGGGCTCATCTACGGTGATTAGCGCCAGGTCTGCTTCATGGGAAATGAAGGTGACACGGGCCAGATAGCGACGCGGGTCATTGTGCTTCTGCGCCTGAACATAGCTTGCATTGGCTACAACGTGGGCGTTGGTGAGAACCCGGTTACCGTCTATCACAGAACCCGAGCCACTGCTCTGTCGCGGAGTTAGTAAGCGCCAGGGTGTAAAGTAATCAGGAGCAGCCTGGGTCGTGTAGATTTTAATGATCGAGTCTTCGACATCCCGAATTTCGGACTGCTGTGCAAAACTGCTTGTACTCATCAAGCTGACAAATAGCGCACTCAATGCCAGCGTGGCCCGTGCTGCTCGAAAAGACTGCCTGGCTGATTTACTCATAAATTGTCGCTCGACTGAAATACTGTGTATGGAATGGCTGACCGTGTGTCCAGCTTATTACGTTCAGTCAGCCGCGCCAATGTCATAGGTGCGGCGCTGCAGAAAGTGCTAGCGTTACTTGGAAAAAAAAAGATGTCACGATCTAAATATACGTTAGGTGTGCTGTGGCCAGATTACGTGACGCGGAGTCCAGGCTCCGCGCCAGCATCAGGGGCAATCAGCCAGATTTCTTTGCCTCCAGGGCCCGCAGCTAGAATCATGCCTTCGGAAAGGCCAAATTTCATTTTACGCGGTTGTAGGTTGGCTACCACTACTGTGAGCTTCCCAACCAGCTCAGCTGGTTGATAGGCTGATTTGATTCCCGAAAATACCTGGCGCGTGATGGGGTCGCCATTCTGATCCGGGCCCAGATCCAGTATTAGTGTTAACAGTTTGTCAGCGCCTTCCACGTGCTCTGCCTCGAGAATACGGGCCACCCGCAAATCGATTTTGGCAAAGTCATCAAAGCCGATTTCCGGCTCGAACCCGGTTGCCGCGGCAGCGGCCTTGCTTGCCAACTTCTCCTGTTGCGCCGCGTAGGCTTTCTGGGTGGCGTCGATCATGGCCTGGATCTTGTCGGTTTCTACCCGGGTGATCAGGGGCTGGAATTTGTTCAAGCGGTGGCCGGTCAACAGGTGATCAACATCATCCCACTGCAGGGGCTCGACGTTCAGGAACGCCTCCGCCTTCTCTGTCATTGCTGGCAATACCGGCTTCAAGTAACAAAGCAGGAGGCGGAAGGCATTGATGCCGGTGCTGCAGATCGCCTGTAGCTCAGCCGATTGCTTGTCGGTCTTGGCTATAACCCACGGCTCTTTGTCGTTGATGTACTGGTTAGCCCTGTCTGCCTGGGCCATGATCAGGCGAATGGCCTTGCCATATTCCCTGCTCTCAAAATGCGCGGTGACTTCTGCCTTGATCGACTGTATGCCCTGCAGCAATTCGAGATTATCTGGTTGTTCTGCCAAGCGGCCTTCGAAGCCCTTGTTGATGAAACCCGCGCAGCGGCTGGCAATATTAACGACCTTGCCCACCAGATCAGAATTGACACGCAGTGCGAAGTCCTCAAGGTTTAGATCCAGATCATCGATGCCAGCGGACAGCTTAGCCGCCAGATAGTAACGCAGGTACTCAGGGTTCAAATGATCGAGGTAGGTGCGGGCATTAACGAAGGTCCCGCGGGATTTGGACATCTTGGTGCCGTCTACCGTCAGGAATCCGTGGGCAAAAACTGCTGTGGGCGTGCGGTAGCCAGAGCTGGTTAGCACTGCCGGCCAGAACAGGGTATGGAAGTTGATGATGTCTTTGCCAATGAAATGGTAAAGCTCAGCATCTGAATCAGTTTGCCAATAACTGTCAAAATCGACACCTTCGCGATCGCAATAGTTTTTGAAGCTCGCCATGTAGCCGATTGGTGCATCTACCCAGACATAGAAATATTTGCCGGGCGCGCCGGGAATCTCAAAACCAAAATAGGGCGCATCACGGCTGATGTCCCACTGCTGCAATTCTTCGTCAAGCCATTCACTGAGTTTGTTGGCAACCTGGTCCTGCAGGGCGCCAGAACGGGTCCATTGTTGCAGCATGTCCTTGAACGCGGGTAAATCAAAAAAGAAATGCTCGGATTCTTTTTCAACCGGCACTGCACCAGAAATGGCGCTGCGGGGATTTATCAGCTCAGAAGGGCTGTAGGTGGATCCGCAGGCTTCACAGTTGTCCCCATATTGATCCTCAGTTTTGCACTTTGGACAGGTGCCCACGATGTAGCGATCCGCCAGAAACAGGTTTTTCTCCGGATCAAAAAGCTGCTTGATGGCGCGGCGCTTGATGTGGCCATTGGCATCCATGGCCTTATACATCGATTCAGAGAAGTGACGATTCTCCTCAGAGTGGGTCGTGTAAAAATTATCATAGCCAATGAGGAAGTCGGCGAAGTCCTTTTGGTGCTGTTGGTTGACCTGGTCGATTAGCTGTTGCGGTGTAATGCCTTGCGCCTCGGCACTGAGCATGATCGCGGTGCCGTGAGCGTCATCTGCGCAAACCCACACGCAATCGTGCCCGCGCAACTTCTGCAGGCGCACCCAGATATCGGTCTGGATGGCTTCCATCAGGTGGCCCAGATGGATATCGCCGTTGGCGTAAGGCAGGGCGCTGGTGATGAGGATTTTTCGTTGGTTCAAGATGCTGGCCTGTTTCTCTGCAAGGTGAATGACTGTTTGCGGCTGTTAAACGGCTAAGGTTTGCCTAGATTTCAACCATCTCGAAATCTTCTTTGCCGACTCCGCACTCGGGGCACATCCAGTCATCCGGAATATCCTCCCAGGCCGTGCCGGGTGCAATGCCTTCCTCAGGCAAGCCAAGTTCCTCATCATAAATAAAACCACAGACTATGCATTGCCACTTTTTCACCGGGTGTTCCTCCGCTCAAACACGATGGCCTCGTGTATCTGTTAATTCTTTTGCGAATTTCGCGTATCCCGTCCCGGCAGCAGCCACGCTGGGAATGCTGTGAGGCGCGGGGACTAGGCTATTGATTAGCCTGTTGATAACTCTAAGAAAGTTGGCTGTTCAACAGGCCGCGCATCATACTCCAGATAGGCCCAAATTGCCATGACACGGGCGTCCGCGCAAAATGGAAATGGGGTGATTCAGACCGTGATTGCCTATATTATGCGGCTGCATTATTTGGCCTTCAAAATTCATCTAACAGCACAAGGAAACTGCAGCATGTCAATCAAGTCGGATCGATGGATACGAGAAATGGCCTCAACCCAGGGCATGATCGTACCGTTTGAACCCGGGCAAGTGCGCTACGTTAATGAAGAGAAGGTCATTTCCTACGGCACCTCGAGCTACGGTTATGACGTGCGCTGTGCCAGTGAATTTAAAATCTTCACCAACGTGCATACGACCAATGTAGTTGACCCAAAGAATTTTGACGAAGGCAGCTTTGTTAGTATCGACGAACCGGTTTGCATAATTCCGCCAAATTCTTTCGCGCTGGCGCGGACCGTAGAGTATTTCCGCATTCCCAAAGACGTACTTACAATTTGTCTGGGCAAATCTACCTATGCGCGCTGCGGCATTATCGTTAACGTCACGCCACTGGAGCC
>CENZ01017141.1_pt1 | contig 10192 bp, 9 predicted proteins | sample 361341 | NCBI WGS metagenome assembly CENZ01 (sample SAMEA2619782, study PRJEB7988) | marine metagenome | biome: marine biome (ENVO:00000447); feature: deep chlorophyll maximum layer (ENVO:xxxxxxxx); material: "saline water (ENVO:00002010), including plankton (ENVO:xxxxxxxx)" | depth 50 m
TTTTATTCAAGTTCTTCAAGGTGAAAACGCAATTTCAAGAAATAGAGAATTAATGGGTGATACTGATCCCGCTAAGGCTGAAGTTGGATCAATAAGATCAGATTTTGCTTCAAGCATTGATGCAAATGCTGTTCATGGCTCTGACTCTAAAGAAAGTGCTGAAAGAGAAATAAATTATTTTTTTGTAGAAGAAGAAATTCTAAAATAATTATCTTGGAATCAAAAAAAAATCTTCTAGGGTATTCAATGATACCTTTAATTGATTTTTTTAAATCAATTAACGAGCCCAAATATAGAGCGCAACAATTATTAAAATGGATTCATCAAAAAGGAGTAACTAACTTCGATTTGATGACTGATTTTAATAAGCCATTACGAGAGAAATTGAAATCATTAGCTACTTTGGAACTACCAAAAGTTTCTAAAGTATTTAAATCACCTGAAGGTACAGAAAAATATTTAGTAGAATTAGCCTCAGGATCTATGATAGAGATGGTTGTTATTCCTGAAAAAAAAAGAACAACTCTTTGCATTTCATCTCAAGTTGGATGCGCTCTTCAATGTACATTCTGTGCAACAGGCGCACAAGGATTTGAAAAAAATCTTACTGCAGATGAGATTATTGGTCAGTTATGGCTTGCTAATTTTTATACTAAAAATAGTAATAATATATCTAATGTAGTTTTTATGGGTATGGGAGAACCTTTGCTTAACTTTGATCCAGTTATTGAGTCTGCCAAATTAATGAAGGATCAGTTTGCATATGGCTTATCTAGAAAAAGAATCACCTTGAGTACATCAGGAATAACACCAAAAATTAATAAATTCTTTAAAGAAATTGATGTTTCTTTAGCTATTTCTCTTCATGCGCCATATGACAAACTTCGTGATGAAATTGTGCCAATTAATAAAAAATATCCAATAAAAAAACTCATAGAGGCTTGTAAGAATTACTTAAAATATTATGAGGGAAAAAGAAACGTTACTATTGAATATATACTTATAGAAGGAGTAAATGATTCAAAAGATAATGCGATAAAACTTGCAAAACTGTTAAAAGATATCTCATGCAAGATCAATTTGATTCCTTTTAATCCTTTTGATGGAAATGACTATAAACGATCAAATAACAAAACTATTAAAATATTTAAGCAAGTTTTAATGGACTCAGGTTACATAACTACACTAAGAGTCACAAGGGGCGATGTAATTGACGGTGCATGTGGGCAATTAGTTGGTAAATTAAATAAACCTGTAAAAGGTAAAAACATAATAGATCATCAGTTTGTTTCATGAAAAGTAAAAATACAAAGGGTGATTCAGCAAGAATTGGACTTTTATTTTCAAAAAAAAGAGATAATTTAGGTTTATCAATAGAAGATATTGCTAAAAGTATTAAAGTTAATACATTTCATTTGGAAGCTATAGAGAATGGCGATTACTCAAAATTTCCTAGTGAAGGTTTTGCTAGGGCATATTTTATTAAGTATTCAAATTACTTATCATTAGATTACTCGTTTCCCTCCGATGCATATAAAAAAGACAGAGAAGATGAAATTATTGAAAGATCAGTTACATGGAAAAAACCATTTTATTTTTCCAAAAATTATATTTACTTGTCGTTAATTTTTTTAATAATTCTTATTTTACTTTTTTTGAGCTTTCTTCAATTTAATGTAAAACAAAAAAATATTTTAGAACCAAATTATGAGGCTATTTATAACTTAGTAGTAGCAAATAAAAAATCTTTTCAAATAAGATCGTCTAACACCCCAGAAAATGAACCTCAGACCAATAATAATTTGGTTTTAAGCTTTACTTCACAATGTTGGATTGAAATTTATTTTGATGAAAAATTAATAAAGAAACAGTTATTTTTTAAAGGAGAAAGCATTCAAGTGAAAGTTAAAAAACCATTTAAAGTAATAGTTGGTAATGCAGATGCTGTAATAGGGTCGTATAATAATGAGTTAATTGACTTTACTACTTATGCGAATAGATTAAGAGTAAGTAAGATTGAATTTAAAAATGAGTAACTGGATAACACGAAAGAAAACTAAATCAGTAAATGTTGGTGGTGTTTTAATTGGAGATGATAATCCTATTGCAGTTCAGTCAATGACTAATACAGACACCAATGATGTATTAGCTACTGTTAAACAGATCAATGATCTTCAAGCATCAGGTGCTGATATTGTAAGAGTTTCGGTTCCTAGTTTTGATGAGGCGGCAGCTTTTAAGGAAATTAAAAAAGCGGTCAATATTCCTTTAGTTGCAGATATTCATTTTGATTACAAAATTGCTCTCGAAATTGCAGATAGTGCAGATTGTCTTAGAATTAATCCAGGTAATATTGGCAAAGAAAAGAAAGTTCAAGAGGTTATTCAAGCAGCTATTCATAATAATGTTCCAATTAGAGTTGGCGTGAATGCTGGTTCTTTGGAAAAAGATTTACAAAAGAAGTATGGAGAACCTAATGCTGATGCTTTAGTTGAATCTGCGTTAAGGCATGTTGATATATTGGATAAATTTAATTTTGAAAATTATAAAGTGAGTTTGAAAGCCTCAAATATTGAGATGACTGTTGAAGCATATAGAAAAATTTCAAATCTTATAGATCAACCACTTCACCTAGGAATTACTGAAGCAGGTAGTTATAGGTCAGGGACTGTAAAATCTTCAATTGGTGTGGGCATGTTATTAAGTGAGGGCATTGGCGATACAATCCGTATTTCTCTTGCATCAGACCCAATTGATGAAATTAAAGTTGGTTGGGATATATTAAAAAGTCTCAATATAAGAAGTAGAGGAGTAAAAATTATTGCATGCCCAAGTTGTTCCAGACAAAATTTTAATGTCATTGAGGTCGTGAATGAATTAGAAATTCGCCTAGAGGATGTATCAGAGGATATTGAAGTTGCAATAATAGGTTGTTATGTAAATGGTCCTGGTGAAAGCAAAGCTGTTGAAGTTGGATTAACTGGCGCAAGCCCAAATAATTTAATGTATGTTGATGGGTTGCCAAACAAAAAAATAAGCAGCGAGAAGATAGTTGATGAGATTGAAGATCAGGTTAGATCTAAAATTGCTAAAAAAAAACCAGTTGAAATAATTGCGAGGAATTAAATTGGATAAAATTAAATCATTAACTGGTATGCCTGATTATTATGAAGATTTTCAAGACGACAACTCAAAAAAAATTTTTTACATAGAAGATGAATTAAAAAAAATATTTAATTTATATAATTTGAAAGAATTTAGAACGCCTGCATTAGAAGATAGCTCTTTGTTTAGTCGCTCTGTTGGCGATATTTCAGATATTGTAAATAAAGAGATTTATTCTTTTGAAGATAAAAATAAAAAAAATATTTCTTTAAGACCAGAGGGCACAGCAGGGATCATTAGGTCAATAATTCAAAAAAAACTTGATATCTCGTCACACAAACTATGGTACATAGGACCAATGTGGAGATATGAAAGACCTCAAAAAGGAAGATTTAGACAATTTACACAAGCTGGTGTTGAGATTTTAGGGAATGAAGAAGGCACGTCTGAATTTGAAATGATTTCTATAGTTACTTCTATTGTTAATAAATTTAAGCTTAAAAACTATGTCATTAAAATAAACCATTTAGGTAACAAAAAAACCAAAGATTCGTATTGCACAGCATTAAAAAAATTCCTTGAAAATTTTAAAGATAATATTCATTCCAGTGATCTAGAAAAATTAGAAAAAAATCCATTAAGAATTCTTGATTCTAAAAGTCAAGAAACACAAAGGATTCTTAAAAACGCACCCTCCATAAAAGATTTTTTAGATAAAGAATCTTATGACTTATTAAAAAAAATAAAAGATACTTTTTCTGACATTGAAATTGATTTCAATCTAGTTAGAGGACTTGACTATTATTCTGGATTTGTTTTTGAAGCAAACTCATCTGATCTTGGTGCTCAAGATGCTATCCTTGGTGGTGGAAGATATGATAATTTATCAAAGGATCTTGGTGGCAAAGATTTGCCAGCAATCGGAATGGCAATTGGTATCGAAAGGCTTGCTAATCTAATAACAATACCCTTAAAAATTGAAAAGCGCGTATCTTTTATAATACTTACTAGCAATTTACGACAAAATGCATATAAAATAGCCAACCAATTAAGAGAGACTAATAATAGTGTTATTCTAGATATAAGTCTGTCTGATGCTAGCATAAAAGCTAAACTAAGGAGAGCTAATAAGGATAATTCATCGCATGCAATAATCATTGGGGAAGATGAGCTCAAAAACAATAAGGCTATAATAAAATCTTTAGAAAATGAAAAAAACGAGCAACAATCTGTCACTGTAGATGAATTATTAAAATTTTATAAATCCTTATAAATAAAACCTGAACAAACAATGAATAGAATAATTGAAAATAACAGCTTTAGGGCGATCTTATCTAATTTCATTAATAGGTATAAAAAAATACTTTTCACTTCTATTATTGTTCTTTGCTTAATTATTATTTTTATTTTGTTTAATTATTTTTATAACAAAACTCAAAATGAAGATGCAGCAAAAATATATTCACAGTGGACTAAACAAATTCAAGAATCAGAAACTAATGCTTTAGTTTTATATGAAGATCTTACAAGCACATATATAAAGACTGGTTATGCTCATTTAGCATTATTAAATTATGCTTCACTTGAGGCAAAAAAAGGCAACAACCAAAATGCTTTAGATGAATTTTTATTGCTTGTAGAGGCCACAAATGGATTTAGTGGCAACAATCTGCTTAATAAACTAGCCAGAATTAACTCAGCAAGACTTTTTCTTGAGCAAGGAGATCTTGATGATGCATTGAAAATGATCAAAAAATATATTGACTCTCCTTCGAATGCTTTAATTCATGAACTAGCTGGCGACATTTTTTTTAAAAAAAAGGAATTCAATAATGCAAAGCATCAATACATAATTGCTAAAGAAGAATACTCAAACGAAACATCAAAATTAATAATTGATATGAAAATTGCTAATTTGGAGATTTAAGGTGATTTTTTTAAACAATAAATACATTATTAATTTATCGATTATATTAATATTTATATCATCGTGTTCATCATTATCTAATTTAAAGTTTTGGGAATCTGAAGAGGTTGAAGATGACGAGCCAAGGAAATTACAAAACTATAATGAAGTTTTTAAAATTGAAAATTCATGGAAAATTAGTTTTGATGGTGAAAATACTCTTGGCAACTTTAAACCATCTTTCTCGGGTAAAAATATTTATTTTGCTGATACAGAGGGAAATGTAAAGTCGATAGACATTTCAACTGGAATTGTTAATTGGAGCATTAAATTAGATAAACTTGCTTCGGGCATCTCATCTGGATTTGGTGTCTTAATAGTATCAAATACCACAGGTGAAGTAATATGTTTAGATCAGGAAAAAGGGTCGATACTTTGGTCTAGAGACGTAAAGGGAGAAGTGCTTTCAAATGCTGCAATTGATGCGAAAATAATTGTTATAAAAACTAGTTCAGGTGAGTTATTAGGTCTCAGTAAAGAATCAGGAACTACAAAGTGGTCATATAGATCTAAATTACCTACATTGACTATAAGGGGTAGTAGCAGTCCTATTATTGAAGAAAACAAAGTTTACGCAACATTTGATAGCGGTCGTCTCGGAGTATTTGAATTAGATTCTGGATTTCTTCTATGGGATTCTGCAATATCTTATGTTAGTGGAAACTCTGAATTAGAAAATATCATTGATTCTGATTCAAAACCTGTAATAGACGGTAATTTTATATATGCAACTAATTATCAGGGTAGTTTAAGTATTTTTGATAACGCACAAAGAAGACAGGTTTGGAATTCACCCATTTCATCTTTTTATGAACCTGTTGTATTAAAAGGAATAATTGCGGTAATAGAGGACGATTCTGATATAAAAACTTTTGCATCAAAAACATTAAATGAATCGTGGTCTTCAAATGAATATAAAAATAGAGAACTCTCAAATGCTATATCTCATAAAGGACAAATAATAATTGGAGATTTAGATGGATTTATTCACATAATTAACCCAGTGAATGGCCAGACAATTGGAAGAAAAAAAATATCACGAAAACCAATAATGACCTTATATAGCAGGAGTAATCAATTTTATGCAGTTGATAATAACTTCAATTTATTTTCATTAAGCATTTAAATGTTCAACAAAAATGTTTACTTCTGTTTCAATATTAGGCAAACCGAATGTAGGTAAGTCAACATTATTTAATAAACTCACCAGATCTCGCAAAGCTATTGTTTCTGATTTTTCAGGTTTAACAAAAGACAGAAATTACGGTTATATCAATTTTCAAGAAAATTATTGCTTGTTAATTGATACAGGCGGAATTCAAAAAGAAGCTGAATCTAACAACAAAGATATTTCAGAACAGGCATGGATTGCTGCAGAAGAATCAAATCTAGTAATCTTTTTATTAGATGGATCTCAAGATCTTTCTAGTGAGGATTTAGATATTTTAAGAAAAATCAGAAAATTAGATAAACCATTTATAACTGTCTTAAATAAACTAGATAAAAAAAGCAAAAATAATCTAAAAAATGATTTGAATGAAAAAGGTATCGATGATTTTTTTGAAATAAGTGCAGAACATTCAAAAAACTTACCACTATTAAAATCTTTTATACAAAAATTTCTTCCTTTAAAGGCTAAACCAGTTGAAGATGGAAAAAAAATAGCGGTGTTAGGAAGGCCAAACTCAGGAAAATCGACGTTTATTAATAAATTCATCAAAGAGGATAGATTAATAGTTTCAGAAATTGCAGGAACAACAATAGACTCTATAAGTATTCCATTTATTGCAGGTGGTAAAGAATTTATATTTATAGATACAGCAGGTATTAGAAAAAAATATAAAAAGAGTGGAAAAATTGAATATTTCTCATTTATAAGAGCAATGCATTCTGCAAGTGAATCTGACGTTGTTCTATTTATTTGCGATGCAAATGAGGGTCTTGTTGATCAGGACTTAAAAATAATTAATATGGTTTCAGAAATTGGGAAACCTATAGTAATAGCATTCAACAAAATTGATTTACTTTCAAAAAATAAAATAAAAGAGCTTTTAGATTCAAGAGAAGTTAAATCAAAATTAGTTGAAAATTATTTATGCCTCACAATGTCAGGAAAAAATAAAATAGGTTTTAAAAAACTCTTTTATTCAATAAATAGAGTGCTTATGAAGTCTCAAAAAAAATATTCAACATCTTTATTAAATAAGCTTTTAGAAAAGTTTATACATCTTAGTGCGCCACCATCTGTGAGTGGAAGACAATTAAAATTAAAACATGCTCATTTTGCAGGAATCAATCCTACAACAATTATTATAAGTTCAAATCAAGACAAAAAAATTCCACAAAACTATAAGAAATATATTAAAAATTCGTATAAAAGTTCACTTAATTTAGAAAGCGTTCAACTTAACGTAATTTTTAGAAAATCTGATAATCCATTTAAGAATAAATCAAATGAGCTTACAAAAAGACAAATTAAAAAAAGAACAAGATTAAAAAAATTTACTAATAAGAATAAAAAATAAGGTTTTATAATATGTATTGTAACTTTCTTTTAAATTTCTAAGTTATAATCTCAAATATAATTGCACCTACATATAGACATTTGTCACTTTAAATGAGCCAAAGACCAGTTTATATTGATTTAAGAAAGATTAACTTACCTATGTCGGCAGTATCATCTATCACGCATAGATTATCGGGTATGTATGTATTCTTTGTCACTTTGCCTTTGAGTTTATATTTACTTAACGAAACAACATACAGTAAAAGTGGTTTTGATTTTGTATTAAAAACATTTGATAATTTTACGTTTTTTTCTTTCTTCATCTTATTAAGTTTTTTAATATTTTGGTATCATATTTTAACAGGTGTAAGACATCTCATTATGGATTTCTTTCACATTGGTGAAACTTTAAATGGCTCATATTATTCTTCAATTACAGTATTTTTAATTTGGTTTTTATCTTCTGCAGCACTAATTTTAAGTATTTATTTATGAAAGGCTCATTAATCTGGAAAATTCAAAGATATAGTTCATTGATTACATTGTCTTATGTTATTTATTTGTCTTATTTTTTTATTTCTAGTAGCGATATTACTTTTTTTAGTTGGACGACCTTCATTCTGTCTTATCAAATGAGAGGGTTAACTACATTAGTCGCATTAATTTTGTTAGTTCATGCAGCAATAGGTCTTTGGACAGTGGGAACTGATTACCTTACAACACGAACACTGGGTTTTTTAAATAATACGTTGTCTAATAATGCTACTAATATAAGATATTCTTATTTTTTTACTATTGCATTGCTTTTAATATTTTATTTATTGGGAACTTTATATATTGTTTGGAAATAAATAATAATGATATATAATTATAAATATGACAAATAATCTACATTCAATTAATTTTAACGATATTAAAACAAAAGAATTTGACGCTCTCATTATTGGTGGCGGTGGCTCAGGTATGAGAGCATCACTAGAATTAGCAAAATCAGGACTTAAAACCGCAGTTGTTTCAAAAGTTTTCCCAACAAGATCTCATACTGTTTCTGCACAGGGAGGCATAACATGTGCTATTGCAAGTGCCGACCCAAATGACGATTGGAGATGGCATATGTATGATACTGTCAAAGGTGCAGACTTTATTGGCGATCAAGATGCTATAGAATATATGTGTTCAGAAGGCCCTAAGGCAGTTTTTGAGTTGGAGCATATGGGATTGCCTTTTTCTAGATTTGATAATGGTAGAATCTACCAAAGACCATTTGGTGGTCAATCAAAAGATTTTGGTAAAGGTGGTCAAGCAGCCAGAACTTGTGCTGCGGCGGACAGAACAGGCCATGCATTATTACATACTTTGTATCAAAATAATGTCAAAGAAGGTTCAAATTTTCTCAACGAATGGTTCGCAGTTGACCTTGTAAAAAATAATAAAGATGAAGTTACCGGAGTGATTGCTTTTTCAATAGAATCTGGAGAAGTAGCTTATTTAAAAGCGCAAGCAACAGTTCTTGCTACTGGAGGCGCTGGAAGAATATATGCTTCAACAACAAATGCTTTAATTAATACTGGAGATGGCTTAGCTATGGCATTAAGAGCTGGATTCCCAGCTCAAGATATGGAAATGTGGCAGTTTCATCCAACTGGAATTTTTGGCGCAGGATCATTAGTCACTGAGGGTTGCAGAGGAGAGGGTGGATATCTAGTTAACGGAGAAGGAGAAAGATTTATGGAGAGATATGCTCCAAATGTGAAAGATCTTGCAGGAAGAGATGTAGTTGCAAGATCAATGGTCCTTGAAATTCTTGAAGGTAGAGGATGTGGTGAAAATAAAGATCACATTCATTTAAAATTAGATCATTTAGGAGCTGACGTTTTAAATGCAAAATTACCTGGAATATGTGAATTATCAAGAACTTTTGCTCATGTTGATCCGATTTACGAGTCAATACCAGTTGTTCCTACATGTCACTATATGATGGGAGGAACTCCTACGAATGTCCATGGACAAGCCTTTAATAGAGTTAATGATCAAGATTATGTTATTCCTGGGCTTTTTTCTGCTGGAGAAGCTGCATGTGTATCTGTTCATGGCGCAAATAGACTTGGAGGAAATTCTTTGCTTGATTTAGTTGTCTTTGGTAGAGCAACTGGGAAACACATTCAAGAAGAAATCAAATCGGGTGGTGGAGTTGAATCAGCTACAAAAGAAAATATTTCTGAGTCTCTAGAAAGACTTAATAAATTAAACGAATCTTCAAAAGGTTATGAAACTTCACAGGTAAAAAAGGAATTACAAGACTGTATGCAAAATTATTTTGGAGTTTTTAGACGTGGTGAATTTATGGAGAAAGGGCTCACTGAGCTATCAGAAATAAAACATAAAGTAGAAAACTTACACTTAAAAGATAAAAGTTCTGCTTTTAATACTGGTCGAGTTGAGGCAATTGAATTGCAAAATTTATTTGAGGTAGCAGAGGCTACAGCAGTTTCTGCATATAAGCGAACTGAAAGTAGAGGAGCACATGCAAGAGACGATTATCCAGAACGAGATGATGAGAATTGGTTATGCCATTCACTTTATGATCCAAAATCTAAAAGTTTATTAAAAAGAGA
>CENZ01061120.1_pt1 | contig 10189 bp, 8 predicted proteins | sample 361341 | NCBI WGS metagenome assembly CENZ01 (sample SAMEA2619782, study PRJEB7988) | marine metagenome | biome: marine biome (ENVO:00000447); feature: deep chlorophyll maximum layer (ENVO:xxxxxxxx); material: "saline water (ENVO:00002010), including plankton (ENVO:xxxxxxxx)" | depth 50 m
ACTCGTAGCAACAATAGATCCAGACCATGATGCATATCCACCAATGGTCATATCACCACCAGTAGTAACATCACCCTCAAGATGACTAGTACCATCAACATGTAGATTAGACATTAAATCTGTATCATTACAGACATATAATTCTTTCTCTACCTGTAGTTCTTGTAATGTAGTAATACCTGGACGGACTAATACATTACCAGTAAAGATCCTAACATCACCATAAGTTATTTCTGTATGACATTGCTGTATGTCATTAAATCCAGCAAAGATACATGGATCCTCGAAATAATCAACATGATCACCGTGAACATATGGCTTATTTGCCACATCTACTTTATCATTACAATTAAATGAATTTGGATTAGATTCTGCCATTATAATAAACCTTTAAAGTCCTTAGCCATTGATTTTAATTTATTAGGAATACCACCATCTTTAAACTTAGTAGCAATACCTTTCAGTTCTTCAATAGTTCCACCACCAAGAAGAGTCTTGGTTTGCTCATCTACGATCACATCAATACCTGCCTTAGCAGCATCTAATTTTGCCTTAAGTAGATCACCTTCAGCTTGAATTGCTGCAAGATCAGTAGAATCCAGAATACCAATAATATCTTTCTTCATAGAAGTTAGATTACCAAGTTGCTTCATCTTAAAGTCTTTTGGTACAATAGAATCCATCATAGAAACAGCATCATTACTAAAGTTACCAATAGTCTTAGAAGCACCCTGACCAACAGATCCTGATCCAATTTTATTCATAACACCAGTTAAAGCATTACCACCTGGAATAACACCAAGAGCAGATTGTGCTGAAGATGTTAATGAATCAATACTATCTGTTGTTAAAATATTACCAATATCTTTTACTGCATTAATTGCAGATCCACCTCCCATAAGATTAAGACCACCTTTAGCAACTGAACCTAATGGACTCTTAATCAATCCAGTAGCATCATCCACTAATTTAGATCCACCAGGAATAGGCAATTGACCAGCAACTGTACCCAATGGATCACTAATAATACCAGTAGCATCATTTACCATTTTATTAAGTCCTGCAAATCCACCTCCACCAGCAAGAGCACCTTTTGCTTGATCAAGAAGACCACCAGGCCCTGATGCTTTTGACACTAAATTCTTAACATCTGCTAAAGGACTTTCAAGACCTAACTTAGCATCATCAATGGCTTTTTCTATCGGTTCAATACCACCAATATCAGGGTTATCAATACCAAGATCTTGGAGACTTAACCCCATTCCCCCTGCTGCTGCACCAGCAACCCCTGCATCTCCTGCAGGACCAGCACCTAATGCAGTTTCTTGTGATTTAGGATCAAAAACTTTTGCTATAACATCATCAGGAACAAATGTATTGGCAAGTACTTTATGTCCCCAAGTATTAGAAACAAGATTACCCCTCTTTGCTTTCACTGCAGCAGTATTTGCTTTAATTAGTGTACGACCAACACTAGACTGTAAGTTAAGATTTCTACCTGCTTTAATATCAATATCTCTATCAGCAGTCATCATTATATCTTTAGCATTAACACGAACCCTACCTCTATCGGCATTGATAGTAATATCACCTGTAGTAGCACTTATTCTAATATCAACACTATTCGGATCATTCTTATCTCCTGCATGAATTTCAATAGACTTATCACATGCCATACGACCTAATCCAGATCCATGACCATGAGCTATTAGAAATACTTCACCATTATCATTAGACCCATAGATCTTAAAAGTCTCTGGACCATCCCTACCCACTCTTGGATCACCAGATACAATCCGAAAGTGACCTCCTCGTGAATCAACAACTTTTCTTCCGTAATTCTCAGCCATCAGGATTTACCTACACAGTCAATTACAGTTAGTACTCCTTCCTGTCTAGCAGGTGGAATATCTCCAAATATCGGCCTGAGAACTGCACCTCTTCCGTTTTCAGAAAGTATCTTAAGTACTGGTGGCACTTCATATTTAAGAATATTTAGTACCTTAACAGCAACAATACCACCTGTATCTGGATCAACAACAAGTTCATAAGTTGGTTGATTTTTAATATTAGTTAAAGTAACTCTCTGAGTTTCTGGAACAAGTTCTCTAAATGGATCAGGAACATCAGGAGGTTGTACAACAGTTCCTGTTGGATCTGTTGGATCTGGTATTACAGGTTCTGAAACAAATGGAGTTGTTGTTGCAGTTCCAGTAATAGGATCTGGGAATCCAGGTTTAAATGTAAGAATAGTTTCATCTATCTTATCTCCTGGTTCATAACCTTCACCTGGATCCTCAACATACACAGTTGTTATTCCAACATTTTCTGGAGGATCTTCAACAACTGGATATCCTTCACCCACAGTATCAATAACAACACCAACCACTTTACCATCTTCAATTATAGCATGTCCATGAGCACCTGCTCCTTTACCACACTTATCAGCAAAACTAATAGCAGGTGGAGATTTATAATTTCTACCAGGAACTTTTATATTAACACCAATTATACTAGCAGTTTTACTAATACCATCAGCAATACCACCTAAACCACTATTCTCTATAGTCTTACCAAGAACAACCTGACCTATAGCACCTATTCCACCACCACCAAAAATTTGAAGTTTAGGATTACCACAATTCTGCTTACCACCAACACAAGATCCACCAGCACTTAATTCATCAATAAGACTGGAAATCTCACCAACAGATCCAAGAGTCTTAGTAACACCAGAAGGTATAAGATTGCCAAATTTACTCTTAAGACCACCTGTTAAAGCACCCCTTATACCTCCACCACCTATTAGACTACTTGCAGCACCACCTAACAATCCACCACCTAGAGCATTACTTACAACATTACCTGCAATATTACTTAATCCACCACTAGCAAGACCTTGAGCAGCATCAACAATACCACCAACTGCATCAGTCAATCCACCTATTCCACCAGAAGCTTTATTCATCTGATAGGAAACATAACTAAATGGATCTGCACCTTTCTCTAATGGACCACCAGCAATTTGATACTTTCTAATAGGTGGACATTTATCTTTATTAGTTTGTCCACAATCCAAAAATCCAGAAAAATCCTCTAGAACAAGTGATGAACTTCTCAAAAAATCACCAATATCAATACCAATATCAAATATATTACCCAATCCACTGAGAGGACTCTTTAATCCATCAGCAATACCATTTGTAATCTTATTTAAAAAACTAGCAGCAAAATTAGTAGCAACACAACCAGAAATACCAAGACCTGACTTAAGCAGATCTTTTAACATATCAGATACAGTACCTCTCAATCCTTCTACTACTTTATTACCAACACATGCTAGAGCATTTTCTACATTTTTAATTTTAGGTATCTCTCCTATCTGTGCTGCTCTACCAGCAGAATGAGCAAGAGAATATGACTGAGGAGTAGTCCCCATCTGAGCAAATACTTTTCCAAAAGTATCTTCATATAATTTTTCTAATCCTTCTTGCAACTTTGGTTCAATATGATCGTAAGTAGCATCCATCATACGACCAACAAATCCATTTGCCTGTGTCTCTACTAGATCAGCAACGGCATCAATTTCGGCCTCAAGTTTTTGTCCTGTCAAACTAAATTCTTCAACCCTACGACCCATGTTCTCAAGTGCCAGTGCCATTCTAGACACAGAACTAGTACTACAAGTATCTGGTGTAATTACATTTTCACCTGAACCATCTTGATCTATATGTTGTCCTGTTGTAGCACTAGAGTTAGTTGGTTGACTCTTTTTATTTTGTTCACCAGACTGATTTGGTACTCCAGTTTCAGGATCCTTTTCAGTCTTTGGGTTTACTGGAGTTGTATCAGTAAATGCTGTATATGGTTCAAATGGAGCAGTAAACTCACCATCATCCTTTACATCATCTGGTCTACCAAAAACACCAAGGATGGCAGGGACTTGTGCATCATCACCATCTAAAAAGAATCCAAATACTACATCACCCTGCTGAAGAATAGTTGAAGTATGGTAGTTAGCACCACCAGATCCAGCAGTAGTAGGTAATAAACAAATTGCCCAAGGCAATTCTTCATTCTCAATTCCACCTTCTTCCACCATAGGATGATATCCCATGATGCGAACCTTATATCTATTACTCCACCCATCTCCTTCATCCAACTGATCAGGCTGAGATTTCCTAGGGGCAATTTGACCGATCCACCATCTGAATCCGTCTCTACCTACAAATTGACTCTTGCCTAATAGTGATTCTTCCATTAATCGTCATACACTCTACATTCCAGTGAATCTGGATGATTATCACAATAAACTTCTAAATGCTTGTCCTCATGCCGTGTGTGCCAATCATTAATCTTAGCATCACCAGGATTCTCTTCATTCTCTTCATGAGCATGAAAAGCATCATTGTGCATCTCTAAATCTGCCTCTGTGTACTCAATCATACCATGATTTACATGCTCTTTATGATCCTTTGGATCAATGTAAGATTCATGGTTTAAATCGTGTTCTGGGACTTTAGTTGTCATAGTTAAACTCCTGAGGTATCTCGAACAATCTTCATAGCAGTATGTGATTTATTACCACTAAAGAAATGACTGATCTCCTGAATAATATATAGACCACTTTGAGTATAATCAACCTTGTCATCTTCTGCAACTTCAGGAAACATACACTTAATAGTATCACCAGCATTTAAAAATATATTTGCTGCTACTTGAATAGTAACAACTTGTGTAAATAATGATTTATATCTAGTTATTGCCTGAGAAGCATCTAAAGTTTCATCCATATTTATTGTTGTAGCAGCAATGCCAACAGATTTTGGTTCTAAACATCCAGTTGCATAAACAGAAGTAACAATTCTATGTGCCATTTCTGGTTTAGAAAATTCTCTATTAGCTATTGGTGGTGCTTCAGAAGACTCTGTACCTAAAGTTTCTTGCTTATTATCAGTCTGTTTAAACACAGCATCATCTGGTTTAGTAAACTTAAAGGTATTAGGATCAAAATAAATTCTATATGTTGAATATTCTCCACCTCTTTGGGAAGATATTACATTAGCATTATCAACATTATAACTTAAAATTTTAGTAAAAGATTTTTCTGGATTCTCAAGTGCTTCATTTTTACGATCAAACCAATACTCTTCAGATGGTTTATCGTTTTTAATTAATGATTCTATAGATCTAAATCTCATCCCCTTGGTCGTTTGCCATAAGAAAAATCCAGCACTATTAATTCCTTTAGATTTATTACTAGTAGTAGCAGTAACAGGAATTGCTCTTTTTGCTAACATTGGAGCAATAGTAAGAGGTTTTCTCATATTACCTATAAAATTATAAGTATTAGCAGTTTCTTCAATATTATCAATCTCCGTACAATTAATTTTTTTCATTAAATCTTTAATTATATCACTAATTTTAGTAGCTTTATACTTCCCAACAATTCTTCTATTTAAATTAATCATACCCTCCTTTGAAATCAAATGCAATACAAAACTTTCATACTGCTTGTCCTGAACATAGTTCGTCAACTTATTAACAAACATTGTAATTTCAAATTCACCAGGAGTATTTTTTCTTTGAATTTCAATAGGGGTTGTAATATGAATCTTAACCATCTCACCTCCCCTAATAGGAACACCATTATATAAACCCTGATCACCAACATCATCTCCAGTAGTAGTTACTTTCATTGTAGCAGTAACACATGGAGAAGTTATGTTTTCAAAAAATTGAAACCATGATACTTTTAATTTAAGCTGAGTACCTACACCACCTTTCGCTGGTGTTATAGTAATTGATTCATATGTACTTCCCTGTGTTGGTGCAGCCATTAGGTAAACTGAGTATTAATTTGATTTATAGTGGCATAAAGATCATTAACCACAATTACAGTTTCTTCTTCGTTAGATTTGTGAGATCCCTTTCCATCAGAGGATGAATGACCCTCTATATTTATTGGTACAGTAACAATCCTTTTATTATTTCCATTATTATTAAGTTCACTACTAACATCATTTTTATCTACCTTTTCAATAACTGATCCTGGATTCATAAGTTTCTGTCCTTCAACTGAATTTTTCCAAACACCAAATATTTTTAACTTTTGCTTATCTGATAATGGTATATAATGTTTATTATATGCTTTATAATCATACGCTACACCATTAATATAACCAATCTTATTAACATTATCTGCCCAAGAAACAACTACTCTAGTTTCACTCTCTATTTTCCTTGGATCATCTTTCAAAGTGGCATTACCAGACTTCTTCGTAATTTTAAGATCATTCTTTGTAAACCCAAGTTTTTCTGCTGTAAGTTTTTGATCATCATCATTAACTTCAACTGAGTCAATAGAAGTATTACTCTCAACATTACTCTGACTATCTGATAATTTAAATTTAGCAAATGCCTGATCTAAACCAACACGATTCCACATAGGTCTAAATTCAACTACATCACCATCTTCATTCTTTTCCAATGCTTGTGCTGTTTCTTCAATATGTGGGAATATTGCCAACATATTCCTTTTAGCAATTTCAGGACTTTTTTCAATAGTCTCCGAATTAATATTTCTTGATCGCATTAAAGCAATTGCCATTATGTCTTGATTCTGATCACTAAACTTATCACTTGGTTTCAAACCTGCCATCTCTGCTAATGGAATCAATGCTCTTAAATTATACTTTCCAGCACCTTCACCATCTCCCCTTATACTCTCAACTTTTTTAATACTCATATTAGTTAAATCTTCTTTTTCTACACCACCAACTTGAGTAGCAGATTTTGTACCTACTGCTTGTAAAAGAGGAGTCCAATCTCTATTATTATCTGCTAAGTCCATAACCTCTTTCTCAGTTTGATCCCTAAGTGCTCTCTTACTTTTTGGATCACCTGCATAATCAGTAATAGCTTTATTAATACCTTCCCATGATTTATTCCATTGATCAACTACACCCCCTTCACCGTTCACGCCCCTTACTGCTTTATCCAAGTCGGCCATCTCTTTCTTCAATTCATCAGATTTAAATATAGCTGCTTTAATACCATCTTTCTCATAATCTGCCATAAACTGTTTAGATACATCACCAAGTTCGTTGGCCACATTCATTATACTATTAAAGAAATCAACGACATGACCAAAGACTTTCCTTGACATTGTAACAAATCTAGTAACTTCTTTAACTATTGCTGGCAATTTATCAAGCAACCATCCACCAAGGATAGCAGCAAGTGCAGTCATTAATCTTTTAAAGAATCCACCTGAAGTTTTTTTAATTTTATCACCAAACTTCTCAGTTTTTTCTGCTTTTGGTTTTGCTTCAAGTAATTTCTCATCTTCTTCCTTTTCCTTAGTATCCAATAACTTCTTCATTTCAATCTTCTTATCAGCACCTGCAGCTACCTTTGCATCTACCCTATCAGACAGAGATGCTTTAATGCCAGCAGCAGTATCTTGGATTGAAAATAACCCAAAAGAAAATATTTCAAATGCTTCTTTAGTTGGTATTAAATCCATTAAATGTTATATACAGTGTGATAAAATCGACCATATGGATCATGATTTAAATTTGATGTTGCCTGTGCTATCAACTCACCTTCGTTACCACTTTTTACAAGAGGTTGATTTCCTTTTTTATTACCACTAAGATCTATTGGAACTACTTCTATATTTTGTTCATTATCAATTTTCTGAGATATTAATGAATTGTCCTTTTGAATACCTTCTAAATTCTGACTAAGAGGCCCCTTAACCCATTTACCATCACTGTTAAGAAAATTTCCTTCAGGAGTAATAATATCTCTTTCTATATCAAAATCAAGTTTGGGATACTTATCTTTATCACCAAACATACCTTGATCTGCCCAACCACCAATTTTAAGTTGATTTTGATCTTTTTTAAATCTAGATTCTTCTAAAAGATCGGCCATAAAATCCAATCCACCCAAATCTTTATGCTCTTCCTTTTGAAGTTCACTAAAACCATCTACACTATATTCTTGAGCAATTTGTAAAATATCAAGAAGATTTTCATTTTTTGTACTACTTCTCAAAGAAATAAGATTTTCTTTCGTTTGATTAAAAGCAATTTCTAACTTCTTCTTATTTGCTAACTGCTTTTGTTTTTCTGCATCATTACCTTCATTAGATGCAGCAAAAATGGCATTTTGAGTAACCGCTAATGCTTCCTCAATCATCGCCAACTTACGATATTCATTTGTTATTTTATTGAGAAGAGCCTTGTCTTCATCATTAAACTCTTTATTGTTCTTTGTTAATGATTTAATAGCTTTTAATGATGAATCGTACAAAGTATCATTCTCTGCATCTTTTCTATTATAGTGATCCTTAAGTACTCTATAAGCCAGAAACAATTCAGTACCAGGATTAGAAGATGAATCTCCTAAATTGAATCCATCTCCATGCAAGAGGACATCCGTTGTATATTCATTACTATAAAGTTTTTCTTGAATTTTTTTCTCTGCTAATGACAAATCCTCTCTCTTCATAATTTCTTCTGACTTATCTTCCCATCTTTTAGCATATCGTTTTGCTAAGAAAAATGCAGCAACAGATGCAACAATAGCAGCAAGAGCTATCCAAGTTACTGGATTTGCCATAATAGCAAGTGAGGCAGGAATATTAAACAATATACCAGTAGCAATACCACTAATAGCACCAGCAATTCCACCTACTAAAGCAGATTGAGCTAAGAAAATACCACCAACAATACCTAATGCAGTAGTAACATTCTTAGCAATCTCTTTCAATTTTTCTGTATCACCTGCATTCCATGCCTCTATCGCATCACCTAACTTATCAATCATCCAACCACCAAATATTGCAAGCATTGCATCCATAAATCTTTGGAATACACCCTTTACACTCTTAGTACCTTCCTTTAATGGTTTAACTAATGCCTTTTCTGTTTGCAATTCAAGAAAATTTTCTGCACCTTCTTTCTTCTTAGCATCAAGTTTTTGTTGATCTGCTTTAGCTTCATCACTTTCAATCTTTTTATCAGCAGCAATATCTTCTGCAATTATATCTCTTATACCAAGTAAACTTTCATTGATATTCAGAATTGATTGATTAATATCCTGAAATAGTTCTGGAGTTATACCACTCTTCTCTAATACATTTACCTTTTTTTCTAAAGTAATAACTCTAGCAAGAGTTTTCCTTTGTGTGCCAAAAGATTTCGACATCGTTGCATGACTAGCAAACGACATCTCTTTCTTCTGACCTTCTGGAACTGGTAAATCCATTACTGTTGTTGTTTTGCCTTTAGATTCTCATCTTCAATATGTTGTTTCAATAAACTAATATATATTTCCCGTTCCCACGGGATCATATTCTCAATATCACTTAAAGAGTATTTATGATGCTGCATGAGGGCAAAATTGATCTTATAATATGATACAAGATCCTCATGTAACATCCCTAGTTGAAAAAAGCTGCTAGTCCCTCCAATGGAATAACATTATCAACTTTAGTTTTAGGATTAGTTACAGTTATCTCATGCTTTAATTTTGGCATTGTAGTAAAGAACTTCTCTACTTCCTTAAACTGTTTAGATCCTAACTGTTCCAAAAATTCTTTCATTTCTTTAGAAGTGGAATCTGCTCCAGTCCATTCTTCTTCATCACTATAAATCATATCCACACAACTTACAATCATATCAAGAGACTGATCAAATCCTGGTCCTACTGCAAAATTATCTGCAATAAACTGATCCAATGAAGGATACTTCATTCTTAATGTCAAAGTATCATCTAATTTAATATCCTTTTTATGTTCAGGATCTTCTATAACCAGAATCTCATCCAAATTAACAGTAACAGGAACCTTTGTTACACCATCATCAGGACATGTAACTTGAATATCTACAGATTCTCCAACTGATTTACCTCTAACATTAAGAAATAGATATTCAATATCAAAAGTAGATAACTTATCAATCTTTACACCCCTTGATAAAATACAGTTACCCAATACCTGTTTAACTGCACGAGCAATATCTTTTATTTCATTACTCTCCATTGCAATGACAAGAATCTTTTCTTCTTTAACTAGAAAAGGTCTATATCTAATCTTTTTTCCTGAAGAAGGAATAACCAACTCATAGGTTGGTGCATTAATCTTTGGTAGTGGCATCAGTTTTTCCTTTAATTATAC
>CENZ01054151.1_pt1 | contig 10180 bp, 8 predicted proteins | sample 361341 | NCBI WGS metagenome assembly CENZ01 (sample SAMEA2619782, study PRJEB7988) | marine metagenome | biome: marine biome (ENVO:00000447); feature: deep chlorophyll maximum layer (ENVO:xxxxxxxx); material: "saline water (ENVO:00002010), including plankton (ENVO:xxxxxxxx)" | depth 50 m
GACTATATTGCACTAAGATCGAAAACAAAAGTTGGAACAAAAACTTTTGGTCACTTCTTGACGCATGTTGAAGATAATTTTTTGAATGAAGGTTCAACAGTGGGAGTCTTTGATTATAGCAATGTTAAATCAAATAAACTTACACTTTATAACGACGTTCTTGCCTCTGAGAAAGATGGGCAAACAGGTGTAGGATTGCGATCGCAATTTGTCTATAAACCAACTATTTTAAGCAAGGCCACTGGAAGTTTACTCTTCTTTGAAGATGATTTTAAACTTAATGATTTTGGATATTTAAAAAGAGGTGACTGGTTTCATTTAGGAGTTGGTGGTGATAATACATTAAACAAATTTTCTCCAGAAAGTCCTTTGAATGAATTTGAATTTGGTATGGACATAAATTATGATGCTGATACTTCAGGTAATTCTAATCCAATAAGAATAAGCCAAAAAAATGAATTTACATTCAAAGATACTTCAAAATTTCAATTTTCATGGGATTTTAAAACATCTGGAAAAAATACAACAATTACAAGAAAGAATGAGACCTACCCTTTCGTTAAAAAAACTGGAAGTGTGAGTTTTAATCTAGATTACGAAGCTCCGTATTTTAAAAAATGGACCTATGATTGGCGTATAGGATACGAAAACGGCGATAAATATAGTACCTGGGATTCTGAAGGCTATGAAAGAAAATTTGCAAAAATAGCAGGTTCATTTTTCCCAACTGAAAACATTTTAATAAAATCACAGTTCAGAATAAGAACTGAAGATGAATGGCTGAACTGGATACAAGGAAATGAACTTGCAGTATATAGCTTAAGTCAAAAAATTATTTCAATTGATATGAATTGGTTTAGAGGAAATAAACATGAAATAAGACTCAAAAGCCAATTTGTTGCTCTTGAGGCAAGAAATCCTAAAAGTCTAATTGTTGATTCCTTGGGATATCTATCAAGTGGTTCAAATGATGTTGCTTCTTTTTCTGATGGAATTACCTCATTTCAAGTTAGATATAAGTATGAAATAGCTCCTCTTTCTTATTTATACCTAGTTTACTCAAAAGGCGGGAATGTATATGAGGATAATAATGAAAGAGATACGAAACAAATATTTAAAGATCCATGGGAAGATGCTGCTAACGAAGTTCTTTCGGTAAAAATTAGATTAAAATTCTGAATCTATTTTAAGAAGTTTTTATAGGCCTTATTTGAAGTTTCTTCAATAAAAATTGTCCCAGATTTTCCTAGATGTTTGATCAATAAATTTTTATCTTTGCTTTGATCCTCTATACCAACTAAAATTTTTGCAAAAGCTGAGCCCAAATTTCTGTAGTGAAATAACGAAATATTCCACTTAGTACCAAACTTCTCTAAAAAAGCTAGAAGCGCACCTGGTTTTTCCGGAAATTCTCCTCTAAATATTCTTTCCTTGTTATGGACATCGCTTTCATTTGAATTTCTTCCACCAACCATATGTCTTAAATGATCATTAGCAATTTCATTGTCTGAAAGATCACTGAATTTAAAGTTTTTTCGGTTTAGCTTATTTTTTAATATTTCAAATGACTTATCAGTTTTTGTTCTAATGCCAACTAGAACAAAAGCATCTTTGTTATTAGACTTTCTGTAATTAAATTCAGTTATTTGTGAGTTTCCAAATATTTTACATAGGTTTAGGAAGCTTCCTGGAATTTCAGGTATTTTAATGCTTAATATTTTTTCTCTTTTTTCACCTAATTCGGATCTTTCAACAATGTAAGGGAGTCTTTGAAAATTTAAGTTTGCGCCAGAACTTATCGCAAGCAACTTTTTATTTTTAAGATTTTTAGAATATTTTTTAAGACCAGCAAGAGCAACAGCTCCAGCTGGTTCTGAAAGAACTCTTGTATCTTCAAATATATCTTTTACCGCAGAGCAAACCTCATCTACTGAGACTGTCATTACTTCATCAACGCATTCTTTGATGACATCAAGATTGTTTTTTCCAACTTGAGCGACCGCAACTCCATCTGCAAAAAGACCTACTTCTTTTAAAAGTGTTCTTTTATTAGCTTTAATAGCATCATACAAGCAGGCAGAATCTTCTACTTCAACACCAATAATCTTAACTTTTTTAACATGTTGCTTTATCCATGCAGAGATACCTGCAAGAATACCACCTCCTCCAACAGGAGCAAATATCACATCAAAGTCATTGTTGTCTTCAAGAATTTCTTTTCCAATTGTTCCCTGGCCAGCTATTGTGAACTTATCATCAAAAGGGTGTATAAAAGTCATTTTATTTTTTGTTGACATCTTAACGGCATGATTAATAGCTTCACTGACATTATCACCAGCCATAGTAACTTTGGCACCCATATTTTTTACTGCTTTAATCTTTATTTCTGGAGATGTTACTGGCATAACTATCAAACATTTTAATTTTAGTTTTTTACAAGCGTTTGCAACGCCTTGTGCATGGTTTCCAGCAGAAGCAGCAATAATGCCACATTTTTTAAGTTCGCTTGGGAGATTGAAAATTTTGTTATATGCGCCTCTATTTTTAAAAGAAAATATTGGCTGTAAGTCTTCTCGCTTTAAGAAAATTTTATTGCCATCTTTCATTGAAAGATTTGATGCAAAAGTTATAGGCGAATTAATTGCTACGTCATACACAGATGCATTTTCAATCATGTTAAGGTACTTTTTTGAATTTTTAAAAGAACCTGTTTTTTTAATTTTTAGTCTCAACTTAACTATCTCTATGTAATTTTCTTGTATTATAACTGCATGAATACTCCAAAGATAAATGTTGCAAAGCAAGCAGTCAAATTAATTGAAAAAAAAATAACGCCAGAAACCATTATTGGAATTGGTACTGGATCAACTGTTAATTTTTTTATAGACGAGCTTAAGAAATATAAAAATCTTTTTAAGGGTGCGGTTTCCTCTTCAAACGCTTCAACAAAACTGCTTAATGATTCTGGAATTCAAACATACAATCTTAATGAAGTATTAGAAATTGAGTTCTATATTGATGGGGCTGACGAAGTATCTAAAGACAATTATTTAATTAAAGGTGGAGGTGGTGCTCATACAAGAGAAAAAATTGTCGCCTCAGCTGCCAATTATTTTATATGTATCGTTGATTCATCAAAATTAGTGAATCAACTTGGGGCTTTCCCCTTGCCAATAGAAGTTATTCCTGAGAGCAGAAGCCTTGTATCAAGAAAGATAGTCTCTATGGGGGGCATTCCACTTTATAGAAGTGGATTCTTAACAGATCAAGGTAACGAAATTATTGATGTAAAAAATTTAGATATTTCTGATCCAATGAATCTTGAAATGGAATTAAATAATATACCTGGTGTTGTTGAAAATGGAATATTTGCTGTTAATAAACCTAGTGAAATATTGGTTGGAAAATAATCTAGAGAAGGTTCTCTATATCATTTAATAGTTCTTCAGAATCTGGTTTCACACCCGAATTATATGATTTAATAACTTTACCCTCTCTCGATATTAAATATTTATAAAAATTCCAACCTGGGCTTACGCCAGATTCTGCAAATAATTTTTTATAAAATGGATGTGCTTTTTTTCCTCGAACTTTTGTAGTTGAATACATAGGAAAATCTACTCCGTATTCGGTAGAACAAAATTCTGCAACATCTTTTTCAACAGAAAATTCTTGCATGAAGTCTCTGGATGGAATTCCTACAACTACTAAACCATTGTCTTTATATTTGTCATACAAATTTTGTAAGCCTTCATATTGATAAGTATAGCCACATCGACTTGCTACATTTACCACAAGCATTACTTTATCTTCGTATTTACAAAAATTTTCATATTGAGATGAATCCAATATTTTCATATCAGTGTTCAATAGACTAGAACATGCATACGAAAATGATGAAAAAAATACAAATAAAAAATATATATATTTCATGATACCTATTATATATTAAATGCTATATAGGGGTAATTGCAGCGATAGAAGTTACAAACAAACAAGTTAAAAATAATATTTCAAAAATGTCTCTATAATTATGTTTCATAATATGCCTAAAAAGGAGGGTTAAAAACCCTCCACAATTTCAGATTTGTCAGCAAAATAATAGGGGGAGAGGAGTGCTGACAACATTATTATAATTATTTATATTTAATTATCAATAGAAATGATAAATTAATTGTAATTTTTATTAAAAAAGACGGATTTGCAGCAAAATTTTGATATTTTTTTAGGTATAATGCCCCTCTTAGCGATAAAAAGGAGAATAAATTGAAAGGCACAGTTTTATATGAAGTAAATGATGATGTAGCTATCTTAACCATTGATAATCCACCAGTAAATCCCTTAAGTGAGGGTGTCAGAAAAGGATTATATGATGGAATTATTAAAGCTGAGAATGATGATAATGTTGTAGGTATTGTTCTGACAGGACAAGGAAAGGCTTTTATTGCTGGTGCTGATATATCTGAATTTGGTGCACAAGATATTGGTACGGATCTCCATACAGTATTTTCTAAAATAGAATTTTGTTCAAAACCTGTTGTTGCAGCAATTAATGGTGTTGCCCTTGGCGGAGGTTTAGAAACAGCACTGTGCTGTAATTATAGAATTGGCTCTCCAGCAGCCTTAGTAGGCCTTCCTGAAGTAAATTTGGGGCTTTTACCAGGTGGTGGTGGTACTCAAAGACTGCCTAGAGTTGTTGGACCAGAAGAAGCTTTAAAAATGATGTTAACGGGTAGGCATATTAATGCTAAAAAGGCATTATCAATGGGAATTTTGGATTCATTATCCGAAAATGTTGTCCAAGAATCTATAGATTTTGCAAAAAAAATAGCAAAAGATACAAATGAGCACCCTCTTGTTCGTCATTTAAACGATAAAATAATAGATTCTAGAGGCGATGATAACGTTTTAACAGAAGCAAGATCACTTGTTGCAAAAACTAGAAAGGGACAATTTGCCCCTGGACAAATAATAAAGTGTGTTGAATCCGCTATAAATTGTGATAATTTTGATGAGGGGCTTAAGAAAGAACAAGAGTATTTTATTGAATGTCTACTTCATCCTCAAAGAGAAGCAATGATAAATATCTTTTTTGGTGAAAGGTCTGCATCTAAAGTATCGGATATACCAAAAGATACCAAACTAATTGATATAAAAAAAGCAGGCATTATTGGATCGGGAACAATGGGTGGTGGTATTGCAATGTGTTTTGCAAATGCAGGCATACCTGTACACATAATCGATCAAGATGAAGATAATTTAAAAAGAGGTATTTCAGTAATAGAAAAAAATTATGATTTTATGGTTAAAAGAGGAAGATTAACAAGTGATCAAAAAGATGCTGTTTTTGGTTTAGTTGATTCAAGTTTAGACTATTCTGATCTAAAAGATTGCGACATTGTTATTGAAGCTGTTTATGAAAATCTAGACCTTAAAGAAAAAATATTTAAGTCTCTAGACGAGCAAGTTAAGCCTGGCGCAATACTTGCAAGTAATACATCAGGTTTAGATATTGATTCTATTGCATCAGTAACTAATAGACCTGAGCTAGTAGTGGGTACTCACTTTTTTAGTCCTGCAAACATTATGAGACTATTAGAAGTTGTTCGAGGTGATAAAACCTCTAATGAAACTTTAGCAACAGTAATGTCGATTGGGAAAATGTTAAAAAAATCTGCAGTAGTATCCTTAAACGCTCCAGGTTTCATTGGAAATAGAATGCTATTTAAATATACGGCGCAAGCAAATATGCTCTTATTAGAAGGTGCACTTCCTCATCAAATAGATCAAGCTTTAGAGAACTTTGGTTTAAATATGGGTCCATTTAGAATGATGGATTTAGTTGGTTTGGATTTAGGATGGAGAGCAAGAAAGCTTGGCGGTAAAGAATCACCACTTCATGCAAAAATTGGAGATGAGTTGTGTGAGAATGATAGATTTGGTCAAAAAAGTTCAAAGGGCTATTACAATTACAATGAAGGATCGCGAGCACCAAGCCCTGCTCCTGAAAATGAAGAAGTTTATAAAAGAATATCTGAAGAGAATGGTTTCGAAAGAAAAGATATAACTGATGAAGAAATCGTTGATAGATGTATTTTAGCCTTAATAAATGAAGGGGCAGATATTTTATCTGAAGGAGTCGCTCAAAGAGCATCAGATATAGATGTTGTATACATAAATGGCTATGGATTCCCAATATGGAGAGGCGGGCCAATGCATCACGCAAATGCAATGGGATTACAACAAGTGATAGAAAAACTTGATAAATATTACAAAGAAACTGGGTATGATACATACAAAGCTAGTGATTTATTGATAAAACTTGCTAAAGACGGTAAAAAACTAGGTGAAGCACCACAGATGGAAGATAGAAAGGAAAAATTAGACTTTGAGATGTCTTCAGTTGCTAATAATTTCTAATTAATAGACTTATTAAGTATTAACTTTATGCCCTAATAATGACTTTTGTCCCATTATATATACGATCATACAAATCAATCACATCAACATTAAACATTCTTATGCATCCATGAGATGCTTTGACGCCAATTAAGCCCTCCTCATGAGTACCATGAATATAGATGTATCTTTCATAAGAATCAATACCAGGGCCTTTATTAACTCCATTCTCTTCTCCTTCAAGCCACATAATCCTTGAAGTTACATAATCATTTTCTGTATTTTTTGGTTTATTCTCAATTGATGCAATATTTTTAGTATTTATTCTAGAAATAAATATTGTATTAATAGGGGCATTTTCTCCAATTTTTTCTTTAATAATATGATTGCCTAAGGGGGTTTTAAATGAATTTTCTTTACTGCCTTCACCATACTTAGACGTAGAAATTGGATAGCTCACCAGGGTTTGTTCACCACTTTTCAGATAGAGCCTTTGTTCTGATATGTCAACTAAGATTTTTATTTTTAATTCCGGCTTTTCAATTTGATCATTTGCATTAGTATAATCACGTGGTGATACGAGAATAAGCAGTAAAATCGTAGTTTTTAATAAAGATTTTTGCATATTCTCATTATAAATAAGATTAATATAAAAATAAATGAGACTACTCCTACAATCATATAACCAAACTTATTGTATATACTTTGATGATCAACCAAATTAACATTACCGTTAAGTAATCCTTTTTTACCTTTATCTAAAATATCGACAATAGTTCCTTTATTGTCAATTATTCCTGAAATGCCATCATTAGTTGCTCTAATAACCCATCTATTATTTTCAAGAGCTCTTATTCTTGTAATGCTTAAATGCTGATGTGGGCCAATAGAATCGCCAAACCATGTATCATTGCTGATATTAATCATAATTTTAGAACTTTTGTTTATTTTTCTAACAGTTTTTGCAAAAGCTATATCAAAACATATAGGTGTTGCAACTTCTATATTATCTAAAATGGAAAATTTTTCCTGATTAATGCCTCCATGACTCACATTTGACATGGGTAATTCAAAAAATTGAATTAAACCACGCAACTTCGGTAAAAAAGGAATATATTCACCAAATGGCACTAAATGCTGTTTTTTGTACAAATTTTTATTATCTAAGTTATAAATAGCATTATAGAGTTTATTTTTATCAAAAAGCCATACACCCATTATAAGTCCCTTAGACTTAGATAGTTTATCTAGAAAAAGATCAAATTTAACGCTATTTATCGCATATGGTAATTCAGCCTCGGGAAGTATAATTAGATCCGTATTTTTTGGTACCTTTGATAATAATTCAATTATATTATTTTCAATTAATCTAAAATAATTTTCTTCGTATTTAAGAAAAGGATCAGATGCTGGTTGAACAATAGATATCTGATAATCATAACTATCGTCTTCGTTAATTTTATTTTCAGGAAAGATTGTTAAAGCTGATAATAAAATTAGAACGATAAGAGTTTGCGTGTTTTTGTTATAAAAAACAAAAGATGATGAAAATAAATAAATTATTAATGAGCCAAAAAATACCCCAAGAATCGGATAACTATTTTGTATGTAAGTGTCTAAAAAAATGTTGCCAGGTATTAGCCATGGAACACCATTTAAAAAATAATATCTCGACCATTCGCTAATAAGGAATGCGATTGAAACAAATACAACATCGTACACTTTTCTAGAGTTATTTAACCATTTTAAAATCTTATTAATAATTAACAATGGTAAGGTAAATACTAATGTTAATAACAAAATTAATAAAATATAAATTATTAAAGAAGTTGCTATGGTTGTTTCTCCATAGTAGTAAATACTTACTATTAACCAAGACATTCCAAAACTCCAATGGCCTATACCCCAGCTTAAAATTTGAGAAAAATTTTTTTTTGTTGTGATTAGGCTGTTGATTAAATAGAAGTAGGAAACAAAAATTAAAGGTTTGATTGAAAAGGGCGCAAATGCAAAGATGCCTACTAAACCAAAGAAGAATGGGTATAGATAATTTTTAAAAAACATTACTCTTTTGAGACTAAAAATGTCTTGATTCTTCTTGCGTCTGTATCAGAGACTTTGATTTTTAAATTACTTAGCTTTATTTGATCGCCTTTTTTTGGCAGAACTCCAAATTTCGAAATAAATAGACCGCCTAATGTTTCTGCATCTATGCTTAGAGGATCAATTTCAATATTAAAATAGGTGATAAATTCTTCTAGTTCTACTTTTGAATCAACACTATATTTATTTTTGCTAATCTGAATAATTTCCTCTTCTTCTATATCGTGCTCATCTTCAATCTCTCCAACAAGTTCTTCTAATATATCTTCAATAGTCACAAGACCAGAGATTGATCCGTATTCATCAATCACAATTGCTAAATGGGATCTATCTTGTTTAAATTCTTCTAAAAGGGAGTCAGCTTTTTTTGTTTCAGGTACAACATTAGGATCGCGTAACATATTTACTATATCAAAGTCAGTCGACCCAGAAAAAAGTTTTGGTAGCAAGTCTTTTGCTAGCAGGATTCCATTTACCTCATCCCTTTCTTTTCCAAGAACAGGATATCTGGAATGACCTGATTCAATAATCTTTTTAATAATAACATCTGTATCTTCGTCGATTTCAACAGTTACCATATCTACTTTTGGTACCATTATTTCTTTAACAGTAATATCCTTTAATCTTATTGCTTTATTAGCTATAGATTCAGCTTCTTTATCGATTATATTTTGATCAACAGCATCTTTTAAAAAATCTGTAACTTCAGACAAAGACTGAGTCTTTATAAAGAAAGGATTTCTAAAATATTTTTTTAACTTATCTAATAGTCCCGAAGGAGGGTGACTATCATCTGTTTTCTGATGATCTTTCATTTATGTGTAAGGATTGGATATTCCAATACTTTTTAATACCAATGTTTCTTTTTCTTCCATAATTATAGCTTTATCATCCATTTCATGATCATATCCTAATATATGATATATGCCATGAACTAACATGTGAATCATATGACTTTCAAAAGATTTATTAATTTCTTTTGATTCACGTCTTACAAATTCAATATTAATTGCAATATCACCTAAATTATTTGTGTGAGTTTTTGAAATATCATCATTTGTAAATGACAAAACATCTGTGGGCTTTTTCTTATTTCTGTATTTGCTATTAAGAGCAGTAATCTCTTTGTCTCCTAATATCATAAGGTTTATAGATGACTCATGTATACCTTCTTCTGCACAGATAAATTCGTAAGCTTTAATTAGTTTTTTAGCTAATGAATTCTCAATGGAATAATTTTTTTCAAATGCAATTGATAGACTCACTTTCTAATTAAATTATCTTCAAATTTTTTATATGCATCTATTATTTTTCGAACTATTGGATGTCTAATCACATCTTTTGATGAAAACATTGTAAATCCTATGCCTTTTGTATTTTTTAAAACTTTAGCAACATGACTTAAACCTGATGATATATTTTTAGGTAAATCTATTTGTGTTAAATCTCCATTTACCACAAGATGAGATCCGTATCCTATTCTTGTAAGGACCATTTTCATTTGTTCTTCAGTAGTGTTTTGGCTTTCATCCATAATTATAAAGGCATCGTTTAGTGTTCTCCCTCTCATATATGCTAAAGGTGCAATTTCTATAATTCCTTTAAGCAAAAGTTTTTCTGTTTTATCAATACCAAGCATGGCATAGAGTGCATCATATAAAGGACGCAAATAAGGATC
>CENZ01089508.1_pt1 | contig 10176 bp, 3 predicted proteins | sample 361341 | NCBI WGS metagenome assembly CENZ01 (sample SAMEA2619782, study PRJEB7988) | marine metagenome | biome: marine biome (ENVO:00000447); feature: deep chlorophyll maximum layer (ENVO:xxxxxxxx); material: "saline water (ENVO:00002010), including plankton (ENVO:xxxxxxxx)" | depth 50 m
CCAGTTTGCACTTCCTGCATTTACAATTCTTGCATCTGCTCTAGCATCAGTATAATATAAATTTGTACCTTCAGCTAATTCAGTAGTAGTATTAGTTGTTAACATTACTTTATTGTTAACGCCATCTACTAGTAGAGTACTATCATCGCCAAATACGCTTCCTGTTAAATCACCATCAACACTATCTGCTATTACACCACTTAGTGTACTGATATAAGCACCAGTTACTCTAGCGTCAATTGCACTATTTGCTCTAGCATCGGTATAATATAAATTAGTATTTTCTGTTAGGTCAGCAGTAGTATGATTAGCAATACTTGAAACTGTTCCTGTTACATCGCCTACTAAGTTACCTATAAACAATTTACCTACAGCATCAACCATAATAGTTGAATCGTCTGCAAATACTGAACCAGTTACATCACCAATCATTGGACCAAACAGTGTACCTGTTAGTGCATCCATCATCATTTTAGAGTCGTCAGCAAACAAGCTTCCAACTACGTCTGTAACTTGTACTATACCGTTGTTCACTAATAGAGCACCGCCTGCACTCATACTTAATTTTTTACCACCTAAGTAGATAAAATCTTTTACGTGTAAGTCGCCCCATTGATTTGTTGAACTTCCTAGATCGTGTGTTCCATCTTGGGCACTTATTAAGTTACTTGCTAATGAAGTAGGACTTACAAAATTTCCAGCATATAACTCGTTAAAGTTATTATTAATTTTTGTAAATGCTGTACGTAAAGGATCACCATTACCTTTATTTGGACTTGTGCCGATATTAATAGTTTGTCTAGCCATTTCTTAGGTTCCCTTTGTCAACTTGTATTCTAATTTTACCTGCGGCAACAATAACTTGTCGTTTCTGTGGATTTTTTTGATCCACAGCACCTGGAGCACCTTCTTTTACAAGTTGATTCAAATATTGTTTACTTAATAAATTTTGATGACTGTCACTCATTAATGTTTACCTACTACAATTTCAATAACACCACGTTCAGTGTCAGTTTTGGTTTCTAATGCTTTACCAATTACAGTACCAACTTTTGGATTGTTGTCTACAATAGCATATCCTGCTACTGCACTTGTAACTAACAAGTCGCCTTTCATAACAAAGCCAATCACCTTACAAGGAACTCTACCTTGTAGTGCTAGTGCAGTTACATGCATTCCTGACAACGCTGAATTCATTAAGTGTGCTGGATTAGTTGATACAATACCAGCGACTGTTCTATCGCCTTTAGTTTCGGTTGTTGTAATTTCATTTTTGCCGCCAAACACTAATACAGTTCCTGGTTCATACAAATTATCTGCTAAGTAATTCTCTGCCAAGTCAGCGTAGTAAGCTTCAGTAGCTGTACCGTAGAATGTTGTAGCATATATATCTTTGTATTTTAATGTTGAACTACCGATATCATATGCGTTTGTAACATCTGGTAGTGCTCCGCTACTGCTAAAAATAAACGGCACAACACTTGATGTAGTAGCACTATCAGCAGTAACCATACCTATTTGTCCTGCCGCAGTTTTACCAGTGTTAGCACCAATTGCTATAGCTGTACTAGCTGCACCCTTTTCTCCTGGTGCTTCAATAAAGCTTGAATAAATCCAGTCAACACCAAGTACTGCTTCACCGTTAAAGTTTGAAGCATTTTGTAATGTACTTTCTGATACGCCTGTGCCATCTATATTAATACTGCCTGCAAACAATACATCTGGAGCACCGTTAGAACTTGTACCATTTGTACCTGTAGCTCTAAGTATTTCACCTTGTGCAGGTGTTTTCATTATAACTGTTGTTGTATCTAGTGATAATATTTCATAAGTTGGATCACCACCTAGTATTAATGAGTTTACTTGTATACTACCTGATGCATCTGTCTTCACAACACTATTAACTTCACCAGTTTTTGTAACATTACTTACAGCGTATGTTCCTGCACCTGTTTTAATTACAGCTTCACCTGGATCAGCCGCTACGCCAACTGTTGTTCCTAAGTCAGCATCACCGATACCGCCTCCTTGAGAAACAACTGTAGCAAATGATATTTCGTCAATATCATTGTCACTACTGTCACCACTCCAGTTACCTAGTACAGTGCCATCGCTAACACGTTTAATTTTCTTAAGATCAAGCTGTCCATCTGCAATACTAACAAAGCCGTTTGTTGTTGTAAAAATTGATTGATCGTATGCACTGACACCTAAATCTGATTGATCAATATTAACAGCATTAACTCTTGTTGTTGCAGCGGTCATTGCTAGTTTACTTTGTGAAATAGCTGCAGACCCGCTTACATCTGCGTTTACAATAGATCCAACTTTATATTGAATGTCTAAGTCTGTATGTCTATCGGTAACTACATTTCCTACGATAGTTCTATTCCTTGAAGGAGTAAATGTAATATCACTGTTTGTAGTTGGTATACCATTAGCCCAAACATCTATTGGACCTTTAACAAGTGTACCTTGTGCTCCACCAACAACACTAATTGTATCTTGTGTTTCTCCACCACCAGCTGGTAATCCGTCAGTAAATGTCCCAGTTACAGGTGTATATGTCATTTCAATAACATTACCTTCAACACCAGTAGTTGTTTTCAAGTCAACAATAGTACCTGTTGCACCACTATTATTACCACTTATAGTTTGTCCTTGTACAAACGGTCCACTTACAATCGAACCTGCACTTATAATAAGTTTCTTTTCTCCTGTGGAAATAAATATGTGTCCTGCTGCATAGTCATTATATTCAGAACTTCTTAAACCTTGTACATCGATAGAACCACCAATATTATCTACATAGGATTTAGTTGCAGCATCACTGTCTTGTGCTGGTGTTTTTAGGTTTGTAATAGTGTTACTGGCTGCATTTAGATCGCCAGTCATTGGTACAACACCGTTTGGTGCTAGTACACCTGGTCCTAGTTTATTACTAACTGCGGTACCATTAACGTCATAACCTAAACGTCTGTTTACATATCCTCTAACAGCACCTTCTGTTGGAACTGTGTCAGATGCGTTGTCAGTCATTGCTGTATCTGTTGAGAATTCAGTAATAACAACACCACGTTTAAATCCTAGTCCATCTACATCACTTAGTGCAATACTTGCACTAAATGTAACTGTACCAGTACCTTGGTCAACTTGGAAGAATTTACCTACTTTGAAAATACCGTTTTGGTCTGTACTTACAAAGAATACTCTACCTTTGTTTTTCTCAACAACTTCTTGTGCTGAGTTCTTTTCACCTGGAGGACCAAAGATAAAGTTTGGATAGTTAGTTGCATTAAATCCGCCTGTACCAATATCTAGGAAGTCATGTCCTGTTGCTCTACAAGTTGAAATGTTAACTGTAACGTCACCTGTTGCACCAGCTTGTAAGCCTGCACGTATTGTATTAGTTGTTCCTGCAGCTAGTACAACTGTACCATGTACACCTGTTGCATTTGTAGCGTTAATTGTTTCGCCCACATCTGCAATATCAACAATTGCATAAACATCATCTGATGCTGATACTTGTTCTACCCCTGCTCCGTTTACACCTCTATAGTTGTAAACAAAATGCTTCTTACCTTTCCAAGTAATAATTGGAGCTTCAGTTAATGTTGAAGTTGACCAACCAACAGGTCTGTAAGCTTCTGGTGTTCTTGCGTTATTGTTAAGCCTAAATTTCTCATTAGCATCAGCTACTGCTTGAAGTGCAATTCTTACGTCACCTGCTGTTGCACCTTTAGTAGAACCTGCTCCACTAAGTGCAGCTTCTGCTGCTCTAGTATTATCAACAGCTAGTCTGATATAATCATATGAACTATCAAATCCTGCTTGAATACTATTAGCGCCAAGTGCAGTACCTAAACTGTTACTAGTTAAGAATGATATTGATCTATAGAAGTTTCCTGGATTTTCATTGAACAATACCGCAGTACTTGGTCTAATAGTTAACAGATCTGGTTGTGCTAGATCATTAAAAATATGTGTTTCGTTACGTCTATAATTAATTAAGTCGTTGTGTGTTGGAGATGCAATAATACCACTTTGTGCATACTGTGCAGATGATGTTGAAAAGTTTAATTTATAAACTGCACCGCTGTATGTTGGTGTTTCATCTGTTGTAGTAAGAGCCGTACCTGCTATGCTTGCGCCTGTGATTGCACCTGTGCTTGGAGTACTATCACCTGCGTCTACTTGTGTAACGGTGATAGTAGCATCGTTTGTTGGAGTAGCACCACCTAGTTTGTCACCTGTAACTACGAAGGTATCATTCTCTCTGTAGTCAGTACCTGCTGTGTTAATTACAACACTATACCCATCAGTTTTTGTTTTGCGTACTTGGAATCTTGCACCAGTAGCTGTGCCAACTGATACTGTTTGTGTTGCAGAAATTGGTGGTGAACCTCCAACGCCTACTCCATTGTATCCGCCTAAATGTGGAGTTGCTAGTTCTACGTTACTTACTTCATATCTACCTAGTGCAGGATTAGGTGAAGCATTTGTGTGATAGATATCAAATTCTGATCTATTCGACGGAACATCTTTGAAATCATAAACATACATATATGCTGTAGTTGCTGCGTTTGTGTAACCTGTTGCATCAACTGAAAGAGGTACACTTGCCGCGCCTAGTGCGCCTGTGGTGCTTCCTGTTATAGTATTTGTTGTGTCGAAACTTCCTGTACTTGACTTTAAATAAATTTGACTACTACCATTAGAACCTGTTGCTACTACAACTACACCTGTTGCACCTGAAGATGCTTGTGTAAATGTCTCTCCTGCTACACCTACTACTGGACCTGTGGTCTGTAATATAACGGAAGCTGAGAATATCTTACCTGGCATAACCATATCTTCAGCTAGAGAGATAGCATCTGGAATTTCGTTTGGATCTGAACCTTCAGCAACTAGTCCAAATTCTCCGTAGCAACTTGAACCTGTAAGTGATCTAATTTGCGATCCGTTTTTAGAATAATAACTTGCATGACAGTAGTATGTAAACATCGATACCATTTCTGATATACCACCGTTCACAGCAACTAGTCCGTAACCTAGATCGTTTATTTGTGTAAAGTCATTACCTAGCATACTTCTGTTACCAGCTGTCTGTAATGTAATGTCAATTGGTGATGCTACACTCTGTACAGTCTGCCTAATAATTAAAGCTCTGTTAGTGTCAATTGCACCATGTGCTGCTTGTAAGCCACTTGCTGCCCATGTAATTGATGGTTTTTCAATTGCAGGAACACTATTTAAACTTGATGATTGGATAACATTAAGAATAATGTCCATCAATACACCTAGCCGTGTTGCTGTTGTTGCATCAGCTGTTAAGCCTGCGGTAACTTGTGTTTCTGCGTTACCTGTTGATTTAGTAAAGCTTACACCGTTTACAATATTTGATAATAGTCCTTTAATATGTGTCAACGCATTAAATGTTGGCGTAATTTCAGCGGCAGCTAGTACAGCTACACCATCATCAATATATGAACGTGCTGCTGTTCTTGATGCTGTATTACCGCCATAGTTAATATCGTAAGTGATAGCATCAATTAGAAATCTTACATCTCTAGCACATTTAACTTGATCGTATCCTGCCGCAGGACTGTTTAAGTTAATGTATGCTACTGCTTCTGCACCTAAGAATACTCTATTTTCTTGTAGTTTTGTACGTGCTTCTACTGATTTAGTATAAGGTAATACACTCGGTGCTGAGAAAGTAATTGTATCTGCGGCAGTTTCAGTACCTAATGCACCATTGTCGAGGATATCAATAATTTCGTCAAATGCTGCATTTGATCTTGATAATGCTGTTGCGTCACTTGCAACACTCGTCAGTGCAGCAGTCTTAGCTTTAGTAACTTGGATAGCAGCAATAGTTTGTGCTTTTTGATTTGATTGTAAGTATGTACTTACAACATTACGTTGATAAGCTAATCCGTTTGTTACTTGATTATAATTTGTTCCTAGGGCTAAGTCAAATTGTACAGCATCTAAAATATATCCTGTATCTCTTTCACACTTAGAAACTAGGAATTCAAATGTGCCTACTTGTGTAAGATTAAAACCTGTTATAAGTTCACTAGTAGTTCCTGTAAATCCTATACCGCCATTAGAACTTCTGTCTAACACTATTTCTGCTGTACCTAACGACTTGTCATAGTTTGTTAGGGCATTAACTTGGAAGCGTCTTCCGTCGATATAAAATGCACACGGTGTTCTTGGTTTGCGTACAAACAATCCTTGTGGCTGTGCTTGTGAACCTAAACTTTTTATTGTTAGTCTAAACGGATCATTACTTACTCTACCAGTAACTTGTATAGCTGAGTTACCAACAAAAGCATCAGTGTACAATCCACCTCTAAATGCTTGCTTGTTTACACTTGCAGCAAAACTAGATCCTGTTTGTATGTACGGTGACTTAGTAAGCACTTGACCATCTGGATCAAGTACGCCCATAAATCCACCTTGTCCTTGTACAGTTAAGTTTCTTAATATAGTTGCATCATTTAATAAGAATACGTCTTGATCTTGATTACGTTTTGGAGGATTATATGCGGCATTAAATGCAAAGTTAACACTGTTTATAAAATTTTGTACAGTAGTATCAATAGTATCAATTTCAGTCCAGTATGTTGCAATTTCAGTAGCATCAAAAGTGTTGCCGGATGTGTGTTGAAGTTTTGGAACATAATATCTAACTACACCAGCCGATGTAAATTTAATAACATCTTGTAGTTTGTATAGTTTACCAGTAGTCCAAGTAGTCGGAGCAGAGTCACCATTTGTTAAGTCTTGTGCATAAACCCTATCACTTGCACTTCCTCCTGATTGATTGTATAGTGTAGTAGGTGCTTGTCCTTGTAGTAGTTTATTAGCCATAGTATAAATATGATTTACACCTGCTACCCATTCATCATGATAGTCTGCTGGAAGCGAACTATCTGTTTTACCTTCCCAATAAATATCACCTTGTTCTTCTAAAGTAAACTCATTACCACCAAGTCTTAGATCTTTTACAATAGCATCAACAACATCGCCTATCCAACCAAACCATTTGGCTCTTGAATAAATTGCTCCTGCAGGAAGTAATGTATATGTTGTTTCGATATAGTTTACAACTTGTTCTTGAATAAATTCTTTGTTGTCAATAAATGTAAGTGCTGATGTTTCCCAGTTTCCTACGTTAGTATATCCAGCACCAATATTTTTTAGTACTCCTGGTTGTTCTAAATAGTGATAACCAAAATATCCATCAAATGTTCCTGTTAATGGGTTTTTGTATACATCACCGTTTAGTATAGTATCAACTTGTAAGTTAACTGTAGGTGCACCTCCGCTACCTAGTTGAGAGTCTTCAATTGTGATAAGTTCATCTTTTACAAAATCCTTACCTTTTACTGTTGGAGTAGCAGATTCAACTGAGCCGTTACTATCAATTACAATAGTAATTGTTGCTCCGGTTCCTTTACCAGCAGTTGTCATATTAGAACTAGTAACAGTATAAGTTCCTGGTGTCCTAGATGAGTTAATCTGCGTTTCAAATCTTAATGTGTTAATTTCTGATACGCCTAGTACCATACCATCAAATTCTGCATCTCTATAAAAATAAGTATCTGCATAGCGTGATTGTGATACACGCTTTTTAGGTCTTATAATAACTCTACGTTGTTCGTCTCCTCTAATAGAAACGTTATCAGGTACTTTGATCGGAAAATCTTCTTCATATATACCTGATTCGACAATAATTACAACTTGTGTTTGATTTTGTATGTTGCCGTATTCTAATTCTTCGCCTGGTATAAACTCTACTGGTGTTAGTAGTTGCAATTCAATTTCGTCAGTAGTAGCTATACTTACAGCTCTTGAACCTGATTCATGCTTGTAGTCGACCATTAAACCAATAGCACCTGATGTTCTACCTCTAATTAATTTACCAGGTATAACATCAGTGTTGTTTGGATTAGCTTGATCTAAAAATCCAAAGTTACCATTGTTTGCGTTAATCTTATAAGTTGTTGTACCGTCAACAATAGCTGGAGCATTTAATGCTCCGTTGTTTATCACATCTAGTACAATTTGGAATTTTGCATCAATAGCATCGTCAGCAAGTGCATCTGGAGTAATTGACCCGTTAATAAACTGCGTAACTTGTGTTTGATAATTTGTTGGTACTGCTGTGTTTGTTAAAATATAATTTTTAACAATCGTTTTAGCATATGTAATACCTGCAACAGTTTCTGTTTTTTGTGTACCGATAAGCGTTTGCCCTTCAACACTTGCAAAGTAAGTTAATCCTGCATATCTAGATAAGAAGTTTGCATTGTTTCCTAGTAATGCATCTAAAGATACACTATCAAGTATTTCTTCTATACGTTTTTCAAAATCTTCTTCGTTGTAATTTCCTACATGATCTGGATATGTTGTATTCATATATGCTGTAACTTCTTTAGCAACAAACTCTTTGTTGTTTACTATAAGTGTTCTAGCATTTGTTCGACCGCTGATTGGTGAAGTAATACCTGCTGTGTTTATTGTTGATGTCACTGCACCTGTATTATAGGTCAGTGTCTGCATATATGGGCCTGGCTCAGGCGGTGCAGAAACAATTACTTCTTCTGCTTTTCTTGCGGCAGCATTAACTGTCCTATATGCGTATCCAATTGCTCGTCCTTGCTTACCGTCTGGTGTATAACGCTGTGTATCATCACCTTTCATTGTAACAAAAATGTTTACATCACTAGTTGCCGCAACATTATCTACATATAACTTTGACACTGCTTGTAAGTCGTCTGGACCATATGGTGTACCTTTACCTGCAAGATCCCCTGGATGATCAAACAAGTTAAGAGCACCTGCCATAGTATCACCTTGCCTACGTACTACTGACTTTCTAGGTAACGCAACATTGTCTAACCAATTTCCTGTTAATGTATTATCATAAGCGGCATCCATAATTGTCATTGTGCCGCCGCCGCCACTTAGCAATAGTCTACCAGTACCTGCAATTGCGTTCTCGGAAGTAGCATATAATGCTATAGTATTATTATCTATAATTCTTACATAATATGTATTGCCACTTGTTACGTTACTTGGATCTGTACCTGTAGAATTAAATTTAAAAGCTGCTCCAGTATACGAACCAGCAAGTCCATGATTTGTAATTACAATATTACCTAAATTAAGACTACCAACAGTTAATGTGTATTGCGAAACAGTAGTAGGTTCATCACCTAATCGTAGTCCGCCACCTGCAACATCTTTGGTTTGATAATTGCTGTCAGCATATGCTTTGTTAATAACAAGATCTGCCGTAGTATAAGAAGTATTGTGTACAGCGTTGAATGTGTCAATAGCAGCTTGTGTAACAGCTACGTTTGCAATTGGCTGTGTTGCTGCATCTAAAGGTCCGCCTAATGTTGGAATAGGGTCATTAGAAACTTTTGAAACTAACTGTTTGATTATCAATTTTCCTGAAACAGTATAATCAAACCCGATTGTGTCAATAGTACCGTCTAGTGCATTATTAGAAGCTAATTGTAATAAGTCAATTCCACTACCGTCACTTTTTACTACAGGAACTTTGTTTTCGTTTCCTTGATATGTTGTAGGTGTATCACTTAGGTCTGTAAAAGATATTTGTCCACCGATGCCAAAAACCGCATATAGTTCTTGGAAATTTTCGTTTACTTTACGAAACGATTCTCTAATACTATCGCCGGTGCCGTCATTGCCTTCTACACCAATATCAATATTTTGCTTTGCCATTCTATAAATGCTCCGTTATACTGCTGTAGCCAGCGAGTTATCTAATTTTTCCATGTCAAAGTTAATGCTTACTCCGCATCCGCATTCTGACTTAGTGTTTGGATTTCTAATTTCAAATGTTTGGCCTACAAAAGATTTTACATAATCTACTTCTGTACCTGCTAAAAACATTATACTATGAGCTCCAATGACAAAATTCCCCGAACCTGTACTAATAGTAATGTCCATTTTGTCTACATCATCTTCTTTATTTACAGAATCCCAGTCATACTGAAAACCTGCACATCCACCGCCGGATAGGTTTAGACTAACTGCATAGCAATTATTTTCTTCGCATAATATGTTAACTTGTTGTTTGGCTGCTTCAGTTAGTGTACAAATGGTCATTGGAGCTCCTTAATTCATATG